>Ga0302326_10005472_pt1 | contig 28953 bp, 19 predicted proteins | sample Palsa_T0_3_FD_202264 | JGI IMG/M metagenome (GOLD analysis project Ga0302326, IMG submission 202264) | Peat permafrost microbial communities from Stordalen Mire near Abisko, Sweden - Palsa_T0_3 | ecosystem: Environmental > Terrestrial > Soil > Palsa > Peat permafrost | place: Sweden: Abisko... | reverse complement strand
ATACACGCGGCCTGTAGCCCAATCTTTACCAGTCGAATCTCATCGGTCAGCCGCAACAACAACGGCGCCAGCCATCTCCCCAGCATCATCGCCGCATAGAAAAACGAGGACGTCATGATCGCCATCGTCGCCGACATCTTTCCCAAACTCTTGGAGTAGGTCGCCAGCCAAAATCCGAAGCCGTTCTCAACGCCGACATACAGAAAAAACAGCGCCGCCAAAATCCATAGAGCCGCGTTCTTCCACGGAATCGTCAGGGCCGCCTTCCAGCCGACAACCGGCACCGCAACGGGTTCAACAATTGACGCTGGCATGGCCGCGATCCCAATCGCCATCAAAAGCGCAAACCCTGCCACCACCCCCAGCAACAGCGGAACCCGCTGACTCCGGGCCGCCGCTCCCACGAGAAAAGGACAAGCGACCGCACCCACGCTCCAGCAAAAATTAAGCAGATTCAACGTCGCACTGCGCCGTCCCGGATTCACCTCCGCCACCAGCAAGTTCGCCGCGGGCACCGCCAGCCCCAACCCTCCGCCATACGCCCCGATGCAGAAAATCCCCATCCCCTTCGGGCCCACCAGCAGCAATCCCACTCCCGCACTCATCAGCAGAAGCCCAGTCTTGATCGCGAATCGAAATCCCCAGCGCGCCACCAACATGCCCGACACGGCGACGGCCACGGTCGATGCCACATATTGGACATTGATCAGAGCGCCCGCCTGGGAATAGTTCAGCGACCATCGTGCCGAAAGTATCGGCAGCATCGGACCAAGCAGCACAGTCGCGATTCCGATCGGCACAAAGGACGCATAAGCCGCCAACGTAAGCGCTTTGGAAGAAGTTGAAACGTGGGGTGAGTCAGACGGGGACATGATCAGAGCAGAGCAGCGATGGGCGACACGCCATGCGGCTACTATATCGGAAACGCACCGCTAGGCGGACCCGCGCGCCTTCGCCGTGGATTCCCTCACCACCAGCATTGGTTCAATCGCGATCTCCGAGGGATATTCCTTCTTCCCCTCAATCCGTTCCAGCAGAACCTGCGCCGCGACCTCTCCCATCCGCTTCAACGGTTGTTGCACCGTCGTCAAACTCGGAGTGTGAAACGCCGCCCCCGGAATATCGTCGAAGCCCAATACCGAAACATCCTGAGGCACACGCAGACCTTGTTCCTGCAGCGCTCGAATCGCACCGATCGCAGAGATGTCGTTGTAAGCGAACAGCGCCGTAAACGGCTGTTTGCGCGCCAGCAGTTGCTTGGTAAAGGGATAGCCCAGCATCGGCGTCGGGTCGTCGGTGTCGATCTGCACCGTCAGTTCAGGATCGACCTTCATTCCAATCTCACCCGCCACGTGGCAGATCGCATCCCAGCGCTCCTTCGCATCCGAGCTCAAGGGATTCCCTTTCATAAATGCGACCCTCTCATGGGACAACTCCTTCAAGTGATGCAGAGCCAAAACCGCGGCTCTGCTGTGATCGAGCGTAATGTTGGTGACTCCCTTCAGCTTTTTGTGGCCGGCAACTGCGACCGTCGGCAGCGCAGGCTCCTCCTGCACGGTCGTATCCACGGTGATGATGCCCTCGACTCCCCGCTCCGACAGCAATTGAGAATATCGATTCAGCAGCTCGGCATCATGCCGGTGCACCACCGTCAGAAAAAAATACTCCCGTTTTCTCAGGTACTGTTCAATGCCGCTGATGATGGGCGAGCTGTAGGAGTCGCCAATCTCTTCCGCAATCACTCCGATGGTATAAGTGCGCTTGTTGCGCAGCGTGCGCGCAAAAAAATTCGGCCGGTAGTTGAGTTCCTTGGCGGCCGCGTGGATTCGGTTCTTGGTTTCCTGAGGAATGGATCGAGCCGACGGCGAATCGTTCAGTACCGCCGAGACCGTACCCGGCGTAAGTCCGATATGCTGGGCAACGGCCTTGAGCGTAATAACTTCTGGTGTTTGGCCGGGCTTCTTAATTTGCCCCATGATCTTTCTAAGCCGCTTGATTCACTAACCGTAACTCAGAGCGATATCTCTGTGAAGCCCGTTAATAGCCCAGGTATGTCACGCCCTGGCGTACCGTTGGCTGTTCGGCTTCGACCCGCTCAAAGCAAAAAACAAAATGTACAAGTAACAAATCACCGGAAGAAAGAACGCGTGATGAATGCCGATGTGATCGGCAATCCACCCTTGCGCCACTGGAATAATTGCTCCTCCAACGATCGCCATGATCATCACTCCCGACCCATCCCCGGTAAGCGGACCCAGTTCAGCCACACCCAGCGTGAAGATGCTCGGGAACATGATCGAATTAAAGAAACCGACCAGCAGGATGCTATACATCGCGAAGTGTCCCGTCGTCAGCATCGAGATCGCAACCAGTGCAGCGGCGCAAACGGCGCAAACGCCCAGCAGTCCCCTCGTACTCACCTTTTGCAGGAGCGCCGAACCGATGAAGCGGCCGACCATGGCGCCGCCCCAGTAGAAAGTCACGAAACTGGCTGCAACCTTCGCCGTCAGACCGCCAATCTCGGGCTGAGTGAAATAGTTGACGAGAAAACTTCCAATGGAAACTTCGCCCCCCACATACACGAAAATGCCGATCGCCCCGAAAATCAAACTCGGGTGCTTCCAGATCGAGTCGTTCACTTTTTCGCCGACTTTATGCTGCGCGTGCGCGATGGTGGGCAACTTGAAGCTGCCAATAGCAACTGCCAGCACCACCAACGCAATCCCAAGGCCCACGTATGGCGCCTTGACTGACGCGGCTTCATGCAACCGGTAGGCTTGCAGGGCATCGGGCGTCATCGCTCTTATTTCCTCAATGGCTTTCGGGGCCGCGCTCAGAATCAGTGCGCCTCCGAAATAAGGCGCTAACGTAGTGCCGAGCGAATTAAACGCCTGCGTGAGGTTCAGCCGGCTCGAAGCCGTCTCCGGTTTCCCCAGCACCGTGACATAAGGATTCGCAGCCACCTGCAGGCAAGTGATTCCCGCCGCAAGAACGATAAGCGCGCCCAGAAATAACGGGTACGACGGAACGCTCGCCGCCGGCACGAACAAAAAGGCTCCGAGTCCCATAACGAGCAGGCCCGCGACCATCGACTTCTGGTAGCCCATCCAGTCGACTAGTTTGGCCGAAGGCAGAGAGAAAATAAAATACGCACCGAAAAATGCGAACTGGATGAGCTGCGACTGGAGGTAATTCAAATCAAAAATCGACTTCAGGTGTGGAACCAAAATATCATTCAGGCAAGTAAGAAATCCCCACATGAAGAAAAGCGTAGTCACCGTCGCCAGCGGAGCGCCGTAGCTTTGCCCCGTACCCGGCGCCGCGGCCGTCGTAGAAGTGTTGGGGGTTGCGATCGCCATGAGTACTGTACCCACCCTCCAAAGATTGTATGGACCAGAGTTCCGAACTATTTCCGAACTATAAGGACGCGCCATCATAGCATCGCCGGCCTGCGAGTCTATGCATTTTTCTTCGTTTCGGCTCGTTTTCATGCCCTAGAAAATCGTTTCTCTAACCTTGACATTCCAGCGCCCTTGCCGGAGACTGCAATCGTTTCCGCCTGTCGGGTCTCTTCGTCAGGCCACACTCATGCGCAAATATCCCGTCTTCGCCGCCGCCGCCTCGTTTTTCCTGCTGACTCAAACAGCGCTCCTGGCCCAAAGCGCTACGCCCACCGGGATGTCTACTGGGACGTCCGCCGCGGTCGTGTTCAGCGAACCCGGCTTCCCCGCAGCCGACTCTGCCGGCCCCTCCGCCCGACAAGTGACGGCAATATTGCCCGGATCTCACCTGGTCGATGCCGACCACCTTCGCGATGCCCTGTCCGCACCATCAACCCGCCTCTTGGTCCTCCCCTACGGCTCGTCGTTCCCCGAACAAGCCTGGCCCGCACTCAAGCAATTTCTCGATCGCGGCGGCAATCTTCTCGTTCTCGGCGGCATGCCCTTCACGCGCGCCGCCTACCGCGATTCCAGCGGCTGGCATCTTCGCCCCTACAGTGTCCGCTTCATCCGCCCGCTCATGATCGACCAGTTTCAGGAAACTCCCGGCTCCAACGGAATGCAGTTCCAGCCAAATTCCGAACTGCCCATGCAACTTCCCGCGTTCGCGTGGAAGCGCGCCTTCAGCCCCGTAATTCGACTGAGCGCGGTCGATCTTTACCATCGTGGCGGCGCCGCTGGCTCCATCGACGCACGCCTCGACTCGCTCGCCTGGGGCACAAAAGACGGCCATAAGCTCTCCGCCCCCGTGATCCAGATCGATCACTACCGCAACGGGTTCGACGGTGGACGCTGGATTTTCGTAAACGCAGAACTCTCGCCCGAATTCTTCGACAACCCCAGACTCGTCCAATCCCTTGCGGAACGGGCTCTTCAAGGTGCCGAGGAATTCACCGTGCGTCCCGCGTTACCGCTCTACCTCAACGGCGAGCCCATACAGTTGCAAGTGCAATGGCACGCGTCAGTACAACCCGAGCAGCCAGTCTCCCTTAAAATCACGTCCTTCCCCGAAGCGCAGCCCTCGGATCGCACAACCGTGACTTCAGCCCTCGCGCCGGATACAAGCCTTGTCTTGCCCGCTCCCGAAGGCAAGGGCCTCTACATCATCGAGGCGCAACTACTCGAGGGCGACCGCGTCCACGCCGTCTACCATTCCGCCTTCTGGATCCGCGACGAATCTTTACTGCGCTCCGGTCCGCATCTCGCCGTCAATCACGACTACTTCGAACTCGATGGCCATCCCCTCGCGGTCGTCGGCACTACTTACATGTCAAGCGAAGTGCAGCGCCTCTATTTCGAGCATCCCAACGTGTATGTGTGGAATCAGGATCTCGCCCAGATTCACGATGCAGGACTAAACATGATCCGCACCGGCTGGTGGAGCGGTTGGGACAAGTTCTGCGATGAAAATGGTCAGCCCTACGAGCGCACCCTTCGCACGCTCGAAGCCTACCTCATGACCGCGCGCAAGTACGGCCTTCCGGTGCAGTTCAATTTCTTTGCATTCCTGCCCGACGTTCTCGGCGGCGCGAACGCTTTCCTCGACCCCGCGGCCATCCGCCGTCAGCAGACTTTAATTTCGTCGGTAGTCGCGCGCTTCCACGACGTCCCCTACCTCGCTTGGGATCTCATCAACGAACCCAGCTTTTCGCAGCACCTCTGGAGAACCCGCCCCAACGGCGACGCGATCGAACTAGCCAGCTGGAACCATTGGTTGAGCGAGCGTTATCCCGACCGCGCGAAACTCGCCGCGCTGTGGAATGTTCCTCCGGATTCCATTTCAGGCATGACCTCTCTTCCCCGCGAAGATGAGTTCGCGCCGCGCGGCATGTACACCGGAACCAACTCGCTCCGTATGCATGACTATTTTCTGTTTGCGCAGGAATCATTCGCACACTGGGCGCGCACCATGCACGACACCATCCGCGCCGCGGGCTCGCAACAACTCGTCACCATCGGCCAGGACGAAGGCGGCATTCAAGATCGCCTCTCCCCGGCATTTTGGGGAGCGTCCGTCGACTTCACCACCAATCATTCCTGGTGGCTCAACGACAACATCCTGTGGGATTCCCTCGCCGCCAAGCAGCCCGGCGAGACCATGCTGATTCAGGAAACCGGACTGCAGCGTGAGTTGAACCTCGACGAGATCGCACGCCGGACGCCAGAAAGCGAGGCCGCTCTTCTAGAACGAAAGATCGCAGCATCCTTCATCCAAGGCGCCGGCGCGATCGAATGGCTGTGGAACACAAATTCCGACATGACCGAGAGCAACGAAACTCCGATCGGCGCTGTGCGCACCGATTACACCGAGAAGCCGGAAGCCACTCTACTTCGGGCCTTCGCCCAGTTCGCGCCGTCGCTGCAGCCACATCTCCGCGGTCCGCAACTGCCTTCCGTCGCGATCATTACTTCGCAGGCAGCCCAGTACTCGGCGCTCGCGGAGTTCCAGTTGACGGCCCAGCAGCGTGCCGTTCGAGCTCTCGCTTATGACGTCCACCTGCCCGCGTTCGTGATCGCGGAAAATCAAATCGAGAAACTGGGTTCCCCGAAGCTGGCGATCCTGCCGTCTCCACAGGCGCTCAGCGAATCCGCATGGCAGGCACTATTGAACTACGTTGACGCGGGAGGCAACATCCTCATCACAGGCCCCGTCAATCGCGACGAGCACTGGCAGATTGTCGACCGACCCTCCGCACTTGGCCTGGCGGCGCACACCGAACCATTGACATATCACGAGGCCACGATTCGAATCGGCGAGCGATCGATTCCTCTGGCCTTCAATCAGCAGGATCAGAACTGGCTTGACTCGCTGCACTTCGATGACTTATCGACGCTGAAGGAAATTCCTCGCGGCAAAGGTCGCATCTTCTGGACGTCCTACCCGGTCGAACTCTCGGAAGACCCGCAATCAACTTCGGAACTCTACGCCTACGTTGCGGCCCGTCTAAACATTTCGCCTATATTCAACCAGCAATCTCCGCTTCCCCAGGGTGTCCTCGTGTTCCCCACGGTGCTCGCGGACTCCGTGCTCTACGTCTTTGTGTCAGATTCCGCCACCGACGCCCCAATCAACCTGCGCGATCAGGTCACCGGCGCGCCGCTCAAGTTCTCTCTGCCAGCCGAGCACGCCGCGATTGCCGTCATAGGAAAAAAAGAGAAAGGAATTGTGGCCAAGTACGGCTTCTAGCTGCGCCCTCAGGGCGATTCAACTGAAGGTGCCCCGCTCTCGATCGAACGATCGCGCACACTCCAACCGTGCGTATTCCGTACCGCGGCCTCCCGGCTGACTTGCAAAGTCGCGATTCTCTGAATATAAGAAGTACGCGCGAACTCCAGCACGTGCCAACTGAGCCAGGTATCAACCTCTTGTTCCCTTCACGCCGCGTTTTTCTGAAATCTCTCAGCCGTTCCGCACTCGTGCTCTCGTTCGAGGGCGTCCTGCAGTTGGCTCGTCCGCGCTGGATGCGAGCCAATGCGCTGCCGCAGAAAGCCGCTCCGCCAAAACAGGAATCGCAAATCGAGAGCAATGATCTGGGTGTCAGCTTTCTCAACGTCGCCCGCCAGTCCGGACTGAATGCGAAAACCATCTTCGGCGGCGAGCGCAAGAACAAGTATCTGCTCGAAACCACCGGCTGCGGTGTTGCTTTCTACGATTATGACAATGACGGATGGCTCGACATTTTCCTGGTGAACGGCTCGCGGCTCGAAGGTTTTCCCGCCGGCAGCGAACCCACGTCGCATTTGTTTCGCAACAATCGCGACGGCACTTTCACCGACGTGACCGCAAAAGCCGGAGTCGCACACACCGGCTGGGGGCAGGGTGTTTGCGTAGGCGACTACGACAACGACGGCTGGGATGATCTCTTCATCACCTACTTCGGCAAGAACGTTCTCTATCACAACAATGGCGATGGCACCTTTACTGACGTCAGCCAGAAAGCCGGCGTAGCCGGCAATCGCGCGCGCTGGAACACAGGATGCGCCTTCGTCGACTACGATCGCGACGGCCGCCTCGACCTGTTCGTTGCCAACTATATTGATCTCGATTTAGCGACGGCGCCGCTGCCTGAATCCGGCCCGTGCCTCTACAAGAGTGTTATGGTCGCCTGCGGACCGCCCGGCCTGCAGGGCGGCAAGAACATCCTTTTCCGCAATAACGGCAATGGCACATTCACCGATGTTTCCGAGGCATCCGGAATTCTCAGCACCAGCGGCACCTACGCCCTCGGCGTGCTGACGGCGGATTTCGATAATGACGGCTGGCCCGACATTTATGTCGCCAACGATTCCGCGCCCAGCATTCTCTACCAGAATCAGAAAAACGGAACATTCAAAGACATCGCCATTGCAGCCGGATGCGCCCTCAGTCCCGACGGCAAGCCGCAGGCCGGCATGGGCGTTTCCGCGGCGGACTATGATCTGGATGGCAATCTCGACATCATCAAGACAAATTTCGCCGGCGACACGCCATCGCTCTACCACAATCAAGGCGCCGCCAATTTCGAAGACGCCACGTTCACAGCCGGCCTGGGCACGCACACGCAATATCTGGGTTGGGGCTGCGGATTCTTCGACATGGACAACGACGGCTGGCCCGACATTCTACTCTGCAACGGCCACGTCTATCCGGAAGTCGAACAGCTCAAATCGGAAGCCGGTTACGCGCAGCGCAAACTCCTCTATCGCAACCAGCACAACGGCCACTTCGCCGACGTTTCTCTGCAGGCCGGCCCCGGCATCTCCGAGCCGAGCGCGTCGCGGGGCGCGGCTTTCGGCGATTTCGACAATGATGGCGATATCGACGTGGTCGTCAACACCGTGAACGGCTATCCGCAGTTGCTCCGCTGCGATTCCAGACTCCGCAACAACTGGATCAAAATTCGCACTATCGGGACGAAATCGAACCGCACTGGAATTGGCGCGCGCCTGCTTTGTGTGACCCGTCCCCCAGCAGAGTCGCAGCCGCATCGCCAGATCGATGAAGTCCGCAGCGGCGGCAGTTACCTTTCACAGAATGATTTGCGGATTCACTTCGGCCTGGGGACGGCCGAGAAAGTCGACGTGCTCGAAATCCGCTGGCCCAGCGGCCAAGTCGACACGCTGAAAGATATCAAGGCCAATCAACTGATCTACGTCAAAGAGGGCGAAGGAATTACCCGCACGATGCAGTTCGCGAACAGCTTCAAAGACAGCTTCAAACGAAGATAACTGATCTCGAGCCGCTGCCGCTCATGGTGCAGGCCTTTTATGGTGCAGACCAGTACTTGTTAAAGCCGTCGTAGTCTGACGGCAAACTCGCGAGAATCGTTCTCCTCAGTTCCAGCATGTCCACTGACCCTTGTTTCCGATATAGCACTTTGCCGTCAGGAGCAATCAAAACTGTGTAAGGCACGGCTGACTCCCACGTCGGGTCAAAAGCGGCCTGCAATGCGGCTGTATCATCGGACGAAAACAGCAGATTGCGGCTCGTAGCATGCATCTTCTCCAGCACGCGTAAAACGGAGTTTTTCTCGTCCGGCATGTTGGCCGCCACCGTAACTAATTCCAGGTCGCGCACACCATACATTCGGAAGGTATCTTCGAAATCCGGAAATTCGTGAATGCACGAGCCGCACCACGTGGCCCAAAAGCTGATCAGCAAAGTTTTCTTCGTCGGATTGGTCCGCAGCGTCTTTAGGTCCGCAGCTAACGCCATCTCAACCTGAACCGGCTGAGATTCGATTTTCCCCAGCGCCGCCAAGCGCGATGCCTGCTTCTCTTTCCACTTGGTCGAACAGCCGAATACACCGGTGTGCGTCACAATCACTTCTCGATGAGCCAGAAGCGCATCAATGGCATCGCGCACTTCGTGCGTCTTTACCAGTTCTACGCGATAACTATTGTCCATGCGGCCTTCATAGCGCAGACGCCGATCGCGATCGAAAACAAATGCGTGCGGTGTGGCCTGTGGGCCATAGGCGTCCGTGACCGTCTGCGTTTCGCCATCGTAAAGGTATGGATAAGTCAGGTGCTTGTACTCCGCCCGGATCTTCATCTCCTCCAAACTGTCACTGATGTCCGAGGAGTCCAGTTCATCGATCCGGATGGCCTGCGGATCATTGGGTTGGATCGCAACCACCGCGACGCCGAGGTCCTTATAGTCCGCCGCCAGCTGCGCAATGCGGCGCTCATACATTTGGGCGATCGGGCAATGGTTGCAGGTGAAGACCACCACCAGGACGGGGCTGGAAGAGTAGTCGGCGAGCTTATGGATTGCCCCATCGACGCCCGGAAGTTCGAAATTCGGCGCCGGTGATCCGAGCGCGAGGATCGGGTGGTGGGTCTCCTGTGCCCCGGCGGTTGCCGCAAGCACGCATAGCACGACGGCTCTCCACATATTATTTCTCCGATAATAATTTATACCGAATTGCGGCAGAAAAAAACGGCAGGGCCGACCCCCTGCCGTTTTCGCTATCCTGCAATGTTGCCGCAGACTACTTCTTGTTGACCGACTTCTTGAGTTCAGCTCCAGGACTAAACTTCGCGACCTTGCGCGCGGCAATCTTGATCGTCGCACCGGTTTGCGGATTGCGTCCGTTCCGCGCTTTTCTCTGCGACACCGAGAAGGTGCCAAAGCCTATCAACGCGACTCTGTCGCCTTTGCGGAGCGCACCCGTAATGCTGTCCACGGCGGTATCAATGGCAGTCGTAGCCTGCGCCTTGCTGATTTCACATGCGCCTGCGATCTTGTCAACCAGATCGGCCTTATTCATAGTCTCTCCTCGCAGGTCTCTTTCGTGCCCAGCCTGCCGGGAGGAAACTGGCCATGGCTGAGTTGGGAAACCTGACGGCTTGTATTCTCCTCCGTCTGCGCCGAAAGTCAACTGTGAAAATCCGCGCCGGAAGCCTGTTTCACACCCCATCGGCCCGAATTGGGGCTGCCTGAGCGGCTTTCGGGCACTCCCGGCACGGTTTTCCTAAGGTCTCCACAGCCCACCCCCTTCCTTCACAGGATGTACACAGGCAGACAAGGTTTGCAGCTTGCGCAGAAGCCGCCCTTGGGTGCAAAGTCAAAGAGGAGATTTCGTTTGAACATGATTGACCAAAACACGATCGGCGAGAAAATGATTGGCGAAAAAAGTAACGGCCCCAGGATGGGAGCGCCCCGGCCGATCAAGACGGCCGCGGACGTTTGCCCGCTCTGTGAAGGTACCGGATGGAAAACGGTGGGGACTGGCACCGGCGCCCGAAGTGCCAACGACCGTGTTAGTAACGCTCGCATTAGCAACGATCAGATAAGCAACGACCGCCGCGTTACCCGCTGCGACTGTCGTTTGCGCGCCCGAGGAGAATCCCTGCTGTCCGCCGCCCGCATTCCCCGCCGCTACGAGCACTGTGAACTCTCCAACTTCGAGTTCGACGGCCCCTATCGCTCCCTGGCTCCGGCTCGCATGGCGGCCTGCAAGTTCGTGGAAGAGTATCCCATCGACAAGACGGGCCTGCTGGTGATCGGAACCATCGGCGTAGGCAAAACTCACTTAGCCGTCGGAATGATTAAGGAACTGATACTCGGCAAAGGCATCTCCTGCCTCTTTTACGATTACCGCGAATTACTGAAGCAGATCCAGAATTCCTACAACGATTCCGTGAAAACCACCGAACTGGACGTGCTTCGCCCCGTATTTGAAACAGAAGTCTTGGTGCTGGACGAACTGGGCGCCGTCCGGCCCACCGAGTGGGTGTGGGACACCGTAAGTCTGATCCTCAACACGCGCTATAACGACAATCGAACTACGATTATCACCACTAACTACCCTAACCTCGCCGAGCGCGATCGACCGGGCAGCAACGTAAGCAGCCGCAGCTCCGAAGCCGCCAGGTACGCCGCCGAGAAAGAATCTCTGGGCGACCGCATCGGCGACCGCATGCGTTCCCGTCTCCTCGAGATGTGCCGCATCGTAACCATGGAAGGCCAGGATTACCGCGAGCGCGTCAAGAGCGCCAGCTTTCGCTGAAAGTATAGTTTCCTTCTCCGGCAAAATCGAGGCATTCTTGGATTTAGATCTATCCGTTTGAATCCGTGCAAATCCGTGGCAAGAGAAGTTCTCCCCAGTGTCCCGGTGGCCGATTGCAAACTAGAATGAATTCGTGCTGACCGAGCACCTCGAATTCGCGCCCGAGCAAGATGCGGAAATCTTCTCCGCCGTCCCCGCAGCCCCCGCGGTTTTTCTTCTACGCGGAGAGGACACCCACGCCGAGCCGTACATCAGCAAAACAGCGAATCTGCGACGACGTCTGCAGCGGCTCCTCGGGCCAATCGAAGAGCGCACGAAGAAACTCAACCTGCGTGATCGAGTCCGTCTGATCGAGTATTCCGCCACCGGTTCCGACTTTGAATCCGGCTTCCTGCTCTACCGCGCTCTGCGGGCCGCGTTTCCCAAGACGTACTCCAGCCGCATGCGCTTCCGCTTCGCACCCCTGGTGAAGCTGCACCTCGAAAATGAATACCCGCGCGCCTCCATCACCACGCGGCCGGGCCGGCTCGGCGGACGCTCGCTCTACTACGGCCCCTTTATTTCGCGCCCGGCCGCGGAGAAGTTCATGAACGATTCGCTCGACTTCTTCAAGATGCGGCGCTGTGTCGACGACTTGCATCCCGACCCCAAATTTCCCGGCTGCATCTATTCCGAGATGAAAATGTGCCTGGCGCCCTGCTTCAAGGGATGCAGCGATGAAGCATATGTTGCCGAAGTAAACCGCGTGCAGGCCTATTTCGATTCTTCAGGCGATTCGTTGCTACGAGAGCTCTCAGCCGAGCGCGAAGCCTCGTCAGCCCGGCTCGCCTTCGAAGACGCGGCGGCGATTCACGTCCGCGTAGAAAGAGTTAAGCCCATCGTGAGTCAGCTTCCCGAAATCGTGCAGCGCCTCGATCGTCTTTCCGCGCTCATGATTCAGCCGTGCTCGGTGGCGGGCTCGGTCGCGTTCCTGCGTATCGAATGCGGTCGCATCTCTGGGCCGGTCGCGTTCAGCATTCAGCCCGCCGAGCACGCAAAATCGCAGTCGATGGAAGCGCGAGTACAGGAGACTCTGCACTCCTTCGCGCCAGAACAAGCGGAGAAAGCGAAGTCGGCTCTCGAAATTATGGAGCATCTAGCCCTGCTGAAGCGCTGGTATTATCGCGGAAGCCGGACCGGCGAAATCCTTTTTGCCGACGCCAAAGGTGAACTCCCCATGCGCCGCATCGTTCGCGGCATCTCAAGAGTATTCCACGGCGAAAAGCCGGAAGCGGAAGTTAAGCCCACGGAAAGCACACAAACCAGATCAGACCTCTAAGCTCTCCAGATCACAAAACAAAACGGGCAGCGTCAGCCGCCCGAATCCTTACATGTCCTCTTGCCCTATCCGTGTGAATCCGTGGCAAAGAAGTTTTAAATATCAGATTTTAGATATCTAAGTTCTTCACATCCAGAGCATTCTCTTCAATGAACTTCCGCCGCGCTTCCACATCCTCGCCCATCAGCGTCGTGAAGATCGTCTCGCATTCGGCGATGTCCTCCAGTCGCACCGCCAGCAAAGTGCGCCGCTCCGGATCCATCGTCGTCTCCCACAACTGCGGCGCGGTCATCTCGCCAAGCCCCTTATAGCGCTGAATGGTGAAATCCTTGCGCCCTTCGTTAATCACATAATCGCGCAGGTCGCGGACGTTCGTCTTCTCCACGACTTCGATTTCCGCCTTGCGCTTGGCCGGCTTCGCCGTCTTCTTCTCGGCCTTCTCGTCGTCGCCGGACCCGGCCTCATCCTCTGAGCCTTCCGCGGCCGCCGGAGCGGCTTTCGCTAGGGTCTCGACCACAAACGGCGGCTCCATGTAGGGCTCAATCTGCTTGTACTTCGAAATCAGCTGTCGGCACTCGGCACTCGAGGCCAGCACCCAATTGATGACGTGTTCGGCGCCATGCTTGTTGACGAAGTTCACTTCCCACAAGTTGTGCTCTTCGTCGAAGCGCAATCCCACGCTCTTGAAACCCTCTTCCTTCTGCAGCTTCGTCAGTTCTTTTTCCAGACGCTCGAGTTTCTTCGGCGGCGTATTCTTGTCGCCCTCAAAATCGGCCCGCTTGGCCAGATCGAGTTTCGGAATAAGCTCAGTGACCCGCTCATTACGCACCCGCTTGTCGAGCTTCTCGAAGAAGCCGAGATATTCGTCAAGCACGGTCATGAAGCGCGCCAGATCCTTGCCTTCAATCTTGGCCGCGCCCTCGCCGTAACGCACGCTCAACCCGTCGGCCGCGCGCTTCACCATCACCTTCACGAACTCGCGCTCGTCCTTGATGTACTGCTGCGATTTGCCTTTCTTCAGCGAAAACAACGGCGGCTGCGCAATAAACACATTCCCACGCTTGATAAGCTCCTGCATGTGCCGGAAGAAGAACGTCAGCAGCAGCGTGCGGATGTGGCTCCCGTCCACGTCGGCGTCGGTCATCAGGATGATCTTGCCATAACGAACTTTCGTAGGATCGAAATCTTCCTTCGAGATTCCCGTCCCGAGCGCCGTGATCATGGCGCGAATTTCCTCGTGCGCCAGCATCTTGTCGTAGCGTGCTTTTTCGACGTTCAGGATTTTGCCCTTCAACGGAAGAATCGCCTGGAATCGCCGGTCCCGTCCTTGCTTGGCCGTCCCACCGGCCGACTCGCCCTCGACCAGAAACAATTCGCAGCGGTTTGGGTCACGCTCCGAACAATCCGCCAACTTCCCCGGCAGTCCGCCGGAATCGAGTGCACCCTTGCGGCGCGTCAAGTCGCGCGCCTTGCGCGCAGCCTCTCTCGCGCGCGCCGCGTCGACCGCCTTGTTGATGATCTTTCGCCCCACGGTCGCATTCTGCTCGAAGAACGCGCCCAACCGCTCGTTTACAAACTGGGTGACCGTGCCCGCGATATCGGAATTGAGCTTGCCCTTGGTCTGCCCTTCGAACTGCGGCTGCGGCAGCTTCACGCTGATCACGGCGACCAGTCCTTCGCGCACGTCGTCGCCTGTCAGATTTTCTTTGACGTCTTTGAACAGCCCCATCTGCTGTCCCGCATAGTTGATGGTGCGGGTCAGGGCAGTGCGGAATCCCGATAAATGCGTTCCACCATCGACCGTATTGATATTGTTGGCGAAGCTGAACACCGACTCCGAATACGCGTCGTTGTACTGCAGCCCAATCTCCATGTGCACGCCGTTGCGGTCGTCTTCCATGTAGATCGGTTTGTCGTGCAGCACCTGCTTGCCCCGGTTGAGATGCTTGATGAACTCGGCGATGCCGCCGTTGTACTTGAACTCCGCGTGCTTCGCTTCGCCCGTCTTCGAATCGGTGTTGCGCTCGTCCGTCAGCGTGATCAGCAAACCCTTGTTAAGGAATGCCAGTTCGCGCAACCGCTGTGCCAGCGTGTCGTAGTTGTACTCGGTCGCAGTAAAGATCGAACGGTCGGGCAGGAAGTGAACCTTGGTCCCACGCTTCTTGGTCGCACCCGTTTTCCGCAGCTTGTTGGTGGGGTCGCCTTTGGAATAATTCTGCTGCCAGGTAGCGCCGTCGCGCCAGATCTCCAGTTCGAGGTCTTCGCTGAGCGCGTTCACGCACGACACACCCACGCCGTGCAGTCCGCCGGACACTTTGTAAGTGGACGAATCAAATTTCCCGCCGGCATGCAGCGTGGTCATTACCACCTGCGCCGCGGAAACTTTCTCGCCGTCGATTATCATGTCGTCGCAAGGAATGCCGCGTCCGTCGTCGATCACCGTGATCGAGTTGTCGAGATGAATGGTGACTTCAATCTTCGTGGCGAATCCAGCGAGCGCTTCGTCAACCGAATTATCGACAACTTCATACACCAGATGATGCAGGCCCAGCTCTCCCGTTGATCCGATGTACATGGCGGGGCGCTTGCGCACCGCCTCCATCCCGCCCAGCACTTTAATGGAATCGGCATTGTAACTAGCGTCGCCGCTGCCGTTGCCGCCCGCAACTGCGCCGTTGGGTGCGTCGATGGGAGTCACTTTTCCGTTTTTTGTTTTGGTGTCAGCGATGGGAGTATTGATCTCTTTGGTGGCCATTCCGCTCCGCGAAAATGTCCCGATTTCTTTTGTGAATTCAGGTTCTGTAATTCCCGGAATTCGGCTGGAAATTCCGCCCCGACTCGACTGCCCCGAAGCCCCCTGCAAAGGACCTCAAGTTATTGAATTTCCTAATACTTAGGGTCATCCTGCAACTCTTCAAATTATACCACAAATCAACATTTTTCGGCCCCCGCGAAAAGGACCGAATCGAGTGAGTAAAAGGCCCTTTTTCGGCTATACAAACAAACGGGGCGGCCCGTGAGGCCGCCCCAAACTGAACACTAATCACCGACCACTAGCCACTGCTCTTACGCCGTAGCTGGCCGCTCTCCGCCCTTCGCTCGTCCCGGCTGCAATTCCGGCTTAATCACGTGCTGCACTCCGTCGTCCTTCGACGAAGGCGGCGGCTGCACCGGAGGAAGTTGCTGGTTCTCGACCAGCATCTTGATCTCGTTCGCATCCAGCACCTCGCGTTCAATCAACGCGCGCGCAATCCGCTCGAGCACTTCCCGATTTTCCTCGATAAGCTGCTTGGCCGTCGTGTAACCCCTATTGACCAGCTTGCGCACTTCCTGGTCAATCTTGATCGCCGTGTCCTCGCTGTAATCGCGATGCTGGGCGATTTCGCGGCCCAGGAAGATCTGCTCTTCCTTTTTCCCGAATGTCATCGGCCCCAGATCGCTCATGCCCCACTCGCAGACCATCTTGCGCGCCATATCGGTAGCCCGCTCAATGTCATTGCCCGCGCCGGTGCTCATCACATTGAGGAACAGCTCCTCCGCGATGCGCCCGCCCATCAGGATCGCGATCTCGGTCTCCAGGTAGTTCTTGTAATAGTTGTGCCGGTCATCGGTGGGCAACTGCATGGTGACGCCCAAAGCCATGCCGCGCGGAATAATCGTGACCTTGTGCAGCGGATCGGAATTCGGCATCTTAGCCGCTACCAGCGCATGTCCGGCCTCGTGATACGCCGTATTCTTCTTCTCCTCGTCGGTGAGCAGCAGCGACTTGCGCTCCACGCCCATCAGGACTTTGTCCTTGGCCAATTCGAAGTCATAATGCAGAACCGCTTTGCGATTCTGCCGGGCAGCCGCCAGCGCAGCCTCGTTCACCATGTTGGCCAAGTCAGCGCCGGAGAATCCCGGTGTCCCGCGCGCCAGTACGGAAAGATCAACATCTTCAGCAAGAGGAATCTTCCGGGTATGCACGCGCAGAATTTCCTCGCGCCCCCGCACATCCGGCCGGCTCACTACAACCCGCCGATCGAAACGCCCCGGCCGCAGCAATGCCGGATCCAGCACGTCAGGCCGGTTGGTCGCCGCCATCAGGATGACGCCCTCGTTCGATTCGAAGCCGTCCATCTCGACCAGCAGTTGGTTCAAAGTCTGCTCGCGCTCGTCGTGTCCACCGCCCAAACCAGCGCCGCGATGCCGTCCCACTGCATCAATTTCGTCGATGAAGATAATGCAAGGAGCGTTCTTCTTGCCCTGCTCGAAAAGGTCGCGTACGCGGCTCGCGCCCACGCCAACAAACATTTCCACGAAATCCGAGCCCGAAATCGAGAAAAACGGAACATTCGCCTCGCCCGCAACCGCCCGAGCCAGCAGCGTCTTACCCGTTCCCGGAGGCCCCACCAGCAGCACGCCTTTCGGAATGCGTCCGCCCAGCTTCTGGAACTTCTGCGCCTCGCGCAGAAATTCGATAATCTCCCGCAGCTCTTCCTTAGCCTCTTCCACGCCCGCCACGTCTTTGAACGTGACTTTCTTCTGCTGCATCGAGAGCAGGCGCGCCCGGCTCTTGCCAAACGACAGTGCTTTATTTCCGCCGGTCTGCATCTGGCGGATCATGAAAATCCAGACTGCACCGATCAATACGATCGGGACCACCTGAATCACCCACGCCCAGTTCCCACCGTTGATGTCGCGGAAGTCGTTGGACACGCCTTTGCTATCCAGACTCTTGAGCATCTCCGGGGTGAAATAGGTTGGAGGCGCAGTGGTATGGAACGCGGAACCATTGCGCAGCTTGCCGCGGACTTCCATTCCGTTGACCACGAATTCCTGAACGTTGTTCTGTTCCACTTCGTTCATGAACTGCGAGGTTTTGAGTTCTGCGTCTTTCTGGCCATCGCGTGCACTCTTGACGACCTGCCACAGCAGAAGCGCCGAAACGCCAATCAGCAACCAGAACAGCACGGTTTTTACGGTTGAGTTCACCTAGAGGACTCCTGAATTCGAAACGGGGTGGCCGCCTACAGCAAACCCCCCGAGGCTCCTACAACTGGTTAGATGCTCTGGCGCAATTTTTGATTGGCAAAATCTCTAACACCTTATTCTACCTTTTCTGCGGCAAAAAGGCGCGTTGTTCCCTCTATAACTTAAGTCACGGGGATTCTTGGATTTGCCGCCGCCAGGTAGGGTAAATTTCGGTTCGTCTGCTCCACCGCCCCCAAACCGTAGCCCACCAGAAAGGTCTCATCCACCAGAAATCCGAAATAATCCGGCTGCAAGGGCACGCGGCGCGCCGCCTGGCGGTCGAGCAGCGTCACCAGTTTCACCGAAGCCGCCCCTCGCGACCGCAGATCGCTCATCAGGAACTCGCTGGTCACGCCGGAATGCACCAGCCCCTCCACCAGCAGAATGTGCTGCCCGCGAATGTCCGGCTCGTGGCTGAAAAAAATCTCCATCACATCGTTGGAAGCCCCGCTTGGCGGTCGCGTGTATCTGGGCTTGATGAACTGGCACACCACCGGTACTTCGATCGCCCTCACCAGGTCGGCCTGGAACATGAATGCATTCTCCAGCACCGCCAGCATCTGGACGGTCTGCCCCTTGTAGTCGTCGGAGATTTGCCGGGCCAGCTCCTTCACACGCTTCTGGATCTGATCCGAGCTGATGACCGGGCGAGGGGGCTCGATTCGCGGACCATTCATGAAGTTAGCGTGCCTCTCTAATTCAGACTAGCATCGATTCAGACTAGCACCGATACGTGTGTCATCCTGAGCGAAGTTGCCGTTCACGAAGTGAACGACAACGTAGCCGAAGGATCCCCACCTTGTCACCGTGTCGGCTTCAGGCCCAATAGCGTTTCCAAAATCAGTATCGCGGTTCTCCCCGGCGTCGCCCGCAGTTTCGCTGGCACCGGAAACCCTCGCATCCACACAATCTCGCCCTTGTTCCCGGCTTCGCAGCCGCTCACCACTACCGGCCACATCCCGCGCTCCGGCTGGGCCACATGACGCTCCTGTAGCAATTCCTTGATCTTCTTCGGGGACTTCGTATGGGCCGGCCAGAATCGGTCGCCCGGACGCCAGTTCCGCACCCGTAACGATCCGGGCAGAGATGCCGCATCCAGAAGTTGATCAGGATTATACGCCGCCTCCGCGCCCGCAGGAACGGTCCGCGTCTCAACGGAGGAGCCTGCTTCGTTAACCTCGACAAGGCCAGGCACGGGGAGTTCGTATTCGTAGTCATGATCGTAGTCACGATCAAGGTCGCGTGGCAAAACCGGCTCCCGCAAATCGGGGGTAACGAACCGCAGTTCCTCCGCTTCGACTAAGAGCGTCCACCCCAGCGGCAACGACACTGCCTTACCCGACGCACCTTCCTCGCCCGCGACCCGCAGGATTTCTTCCACATGCTTGAACTCCAATGGAATCCCGGCGTTCTCGCCAATCGCCTTCACCAGCCGGCGCTGCACGGCAACCGGCTCGCCCAAAAACCACATCCGGCTCATCGCCGCGTTCATCACCAGCCAGGCCGCGTTACTGATTCTCGACTGCAGATCCTCGCCCATGGGGTGTCCCATTTCTTGGACTGGGTGCCCCATTTCTCGCGTGTCCTTTGCGCGAGAAGTGGGGATTTCGGCGGAATCAGCAATGGGGATCTTGACGGAACTTGGCCCGCCGCTGGAGTTTCCGAGCCCCGCGATCTGAACAAGTTCATTCGAACCAACCACATCACGAGCCCACTCCGGCTCCGACCACTGCACCGTAGTTCCCATCCAGCCTGCAACTTCGTTCTCCCAGTAATCTTCTTCCCCGCGCGCAATCTCCGCCAACTCGGCCAGACTCTCCGCCACCGCAGGATTGAACTCCTGCTCCAGCAGCGGCACAACTAGCTTGCGCACACGATTCCGGGTGAATTTCTCGTCCGTGTTCGTCGAATCCTCCCGCCAGCCCTGGCCGATGTCAGTCAGATACTGCTCGAGCTCGCAATGCCGCATCGCAAGCAGCGGCCGCACAATCTCGCCCGAAACCTCACCGGCCTCGTCTTCCACGAGAATCCGCGGATAAATCCCTCCCAGCCCCCGCACCCCCGCCCCCCGAATCATCCGCATGATCACAGTCTCAGCCTGATCATCGAGCGTGTGCCCGGTAAGGATTTTGTCCAGGCGAGCGTGACTCGTCCCATGAGACCCTTGCGAAGCCGAGCGAAGCGACTCAGGTTCGTGGAAGGGCACGGCTTCAGCCGTGCCGTTAAGGGCATCGAGAGACGCGGGCTTTAGCCCCTGAGGGTCGCCCGCGTCTTCGCCGAGCAGATATCGGAAGAACCCATAACGCAAGTCCCGCGCAGCGGTTTCCACACTGACGTGCTCCGCTGCCGCATGCCCTGCCACGTCGTCGCCATCGGCGCGAAACTCCAAATCGTGCTCACGAACCAGCCCCGCGACAAATTCCTGATCGCCGTCCGATTCCGCACCGCGTAGCCGGTGATTGAAATGAACGACCGAAAGGACAATCCCCAACTCGCCCCGCAACTCCAGCAGCACCCGCAACAGCGCCACGGAATCAATCCCGCCGGAAACGGCGACACCGACGCGATCCCCAGCCCGCAGCAGTTCGTGCCGCCGAATGTGAGAAAGCACGCGTTCCGCCAGAGAATGCACGGAAACATGTTACAGCAGGATTTTCGAGGAACCCTATGCGGGGACAGCCGCCCCCGCTGTCCGCGGAGCGAAGCTCCGCTGTGTGCGTCGCCCGCGCTGATTGTGTCGAGTAATGATGCAAAGGCGGCGAGCTGGCGCTCGCCGGACAGCCGGGGGCGGCTGTCCCCTCATTAACCCACTACACCCCCGAACTCTTCTCCTTAATCAACTTTCCGATCTTCTCCACAAACTCCGCCGCCAGCATGTCCTCCGTCTTCTCTTTCCCGCGCGAGCGCACATTCACCTTGCCCGCCTCGGCCTCTTTATCCCCGACAACGAGCAGGAACGGCACTTTCTGCATGGCATGCTCGCGGATCTTGGCATTCATCTTTTCGTTGCGCGCATCCACTTCCACGCGCACACCAATGGCCTTCAGCTGCGCCGCAACTTTGTTCGCATACTCCGCATGCCGCTCGCTGATCGGGATCATCGCCACTTGCACCGGCGACAGCCACACCGGAAACGCTCCCGCATAGTGCTCAATCAGCACGCCAAAGAATCGCTCGATCGACCCGAACAGCGCGCGATGCACCATGACGGGCTGTTTTCGCGAACCATCTTCCGCCACATACTCCAGACCAAAGCGCTGCGGCAGGTTGAAGTCAACCTGCACCGTCGAGAGCTGCCACAGCCTTCCAATGGCATCGACTAACTTGATGTCGATCTTCGGCCCGTAAAACGCCGCTTCGCCAGGGATGGTTTTATACTCGACGTTCTTGCGCTTCAGCACATCCTCGAGCGATTGAATAGCGTGCAGCCATTGCTCTTCGCTGCCTACAAAATTCTTGCGATCGTCGGGATTCCAGGTGGAAAGCTCGATCTGGTACTTGTCGAAGCCAAAATCCTTCAACACATCCATGGCAAAGTCGAGACAGCCGGTAATCTCACCTTCGACCTGCTCGGGCGTACAGAAGATGTGCGAGTCATCCTGGGTAAAACCACGAACCCGTAACAGCCCGTGCATAACGCCCGAACGCTCATATCTATACACAGTGCCGAGCTCGCCCAGCCGCACCGGCAAATCGCGATACGACTTCAGCGAATCTTTGTAAATCAGAATGTGCCCCGGACAGTTCATCGGCTTCAGCCGGTATTCGGCGTCGTCCAGTTCCATCGCATCGAACATATTCTGCGAGTAATAACCTTCGTGCCCCGACGTGTAGAACAGCTGCCGTCGCGCCACATGCGGCGTGTACACCAGCGAATATCCGCGCTTGATGTACTGCTCGCGCATCCAGTCTTCCATCTCCTTGCGGATGATGCCGCCCTTAGGATGCCAGAAGATCAGCCCCGGCCCAGCCAGTTCCTGAATTGAAAACAGATCGAGCTGCTGGCCAATCACGCGGTGGTCGCGCTTCTTGGTCTCTTCGAGGTGCTTTAAATAATCGTCGAGGTCTTTTTTCGAGAAGAAAGAAGTCCCATAAATGCGCTGCAGCTGCTGATTCTTTTCGTCCCCCAGCCAATAAGCGCCCGCAATATTGAACAGCTTGAATGCCTTGATCTTTCCCGTCGACGGAATGTGCGGCCCGCGGCAGAAATCAATGAACTTGCCGGTGCGGTAAATCGAAATCTTTTCATCGGGCTTGGTGAATTGCTCGATGAAATGGCACTTCATGAAATCGCCTTCTTTTTTGAACTCCGCCAGTCCCTGATCGCGCGGCAGAAACTCGCGCGCGTACGGCAGATTCTGCTGCACCAGTTCCTGCATCTTCTTTTCGATCTTCTCCAGATCCTCGGTGGTAAAAGCAGTTGGCCGGTAGAAGTCGTAGAAAAATCCGTTCTCAGTTGCCGGACCGTGGCCCAGCTTGGTCTCGGGAAACAACTCGAGCACAGCCGCCGCCAGCAAATGCGCCGACGAATGCCGGAAAACTTCCAGCGCCTCGGGATCTTTTTCCGTGAGTAGTCGCAGGTCAGTGTCCTTCTCAAGAGGCCGAGTCAGGTCGATGAGATTGCCATCCGCCTTCGCCGCCAGCGCCGCATCCGCCAGCCGCTGACCAATCGACTTCGCAATATCAAGCGCAGTCGTACCCTTGGGAACTTCCTTCACACTCCCGTCCGGGAGCTTCACATGAATGCTGTCAGCCATAATGTGGGGCCTGCAGAAAAACTCAATCTTTCAGTTTATTGGAGGGATTCCGGAGGGTCAAACCGTGGCCAAAGGTACAGGTCTTCGCTCATGCGTACACCGGTCTGGTACATGTCCTATTTCCTGGCGCGACACAACGCGTATCTTACGTTGAAGAATCAAGGACTTCTGCGGGGTAACCTGATGAGGTGACGAACGGCACATTGCCACGAGCAAGGGCACATTCTACTGTCGCGATCAGAATGAATCTAAAACCTGCGCATCCCCACGCAAAGTCACACCATCCGGATCACCCCGCTCACTCGACCATCGGCCGCAGCCAGATGGCAAAACGCCGCAGCAATCGCATGGCGCTCAACGCGTCCGTCGGGCTGTCCGGGGAAGATCGCCAGAAATGCTCCTTCACGATGCCGGCCAAGGCAACGAAGCTGAACAAACACGGCGCCGCGGTTCAACTCGGTCGTGAGCTCCTGGTGGGTTCGGTCCTCACTGTAAATAACCAGCGCGGCACACAAATCGCTGCTCGCGTAGTAACACAGTTGGCGGGTATGCAGGGCGTTTCCACCTACGCGATCGAGTTTGTCGAACAGGACGAACGAGCGCAAACTTTCTGGGGCATTACTTTCCCGCCGAACGTTTCAAACGCCTAACCGGCAAATGGCGCCGGAGCCTCCACAGGCGAAAGCTCCGGCGCAAAAGCGGACTACATCGTCACATCCTTGACGTGCGTCGCGATGTACCACTTATTCCCGAACGCATCCTTCACGCCGGCGTTGCGGTCGCCATAGGGCTGATCCGTCGGCTCCTGGAATGAGGTCGCCCCCGCCGCCAGCGCCTGCCGATACACCGCATCCATGTTCGGCACATAGAGGTAGAACATCGCCTCCATCGGCTCGTACTTGCCGTGGGCCTCGCCCATCTCCAGTACGGAATCGCCGATACGCACCACGGCATGGTTCACGACCCCATCGGGCGAGGCATACTTCGCCACTTCCTCCGCTCCGAACGCGCGCTTCAGGAAGCCGATCAGCGGTTCGGCCCGCCGCGGATGCAGATAAGGATTCACGCTGAACAGCCCTTTCGGGACATAACTCTCTCCCTTGGCCGTGGCAATGTACCAGTAGTTGCCTGCCTTGTCCCGCACCGCGCTGGAGCGCTCGCCGTATTCCTGGTCGCGCACCGGATCGATCAGCGTCGCGCCCGCCGCGACGGCCCTCTCGGTGACCGCATCCGCGTCCTCAACGTAGATGTGCAGTGCATTGGGCTGCAGCGTGCCCGGGAATTTCTTCCCTGCGATGCCCCCGCCCACCATCAGCGTCGTGTCTCCAAGGCGCACTTCGGAGTGCACGCCTGTAGGCATCACCGCCCGCATAATTTCTTCCGCGCCCAGGCCCTGCTTGGTGAACTCCAGCAGTCCCAACCCATCCTCGGCAACCAGATACGGCGTCACCATGCGGAAGCCGCGAGGAACCGGACTAATCCCTTTGCCGGCCTCAGGCATCTTCCCACCTTCGGGTCCGGTCGTCATCCCTTTCATGCGCCGGTGCATTTCCTCCATCGAGATTGCTTCTTTCACCGTGAACACACCCCAGGAATAGCCAAAGGGATCTTCCAGGAAGGCATCGCGGTGCCCATAGAACTGATCTTTAGGTTCCCGCACCAGCTTCATCCCGCCCTCCACGGCGTGCTCCGCAAAGGCGTCCACATCCGGCACCTGGATGGAAATCGAAATCGGCGAACCACCCAGCGTCTCGGCACTGAATCGGCCTCCCTCCGGCCATTCGCCAGTTACGTTGATGGCCGAATCGCCGATCCTCAATTCAGCGTGCGGGATTTGCCCTCCCACCTCGAAACGGAACATTTCCTTCGCGCCCAATGTGCGTTTGTAAAACTCAATCGCTTTGCCAGGGTCTCGGAACGCCAACCTGGGGGATGCACTCACGCGAACGGCTGCAACGGGCTCAGCAACGGTAGACATAGATTTCTTTCCTCCTAATTCAGATTTCAATCTGGCCTTGAAACTCGCACTCGGCAGATTGCGCAAGTCCGCCGCGATGCGCACCAGTGGCTCAATCTCACTCACCGCCTTCGTAACCCGACCGTCATTCCGCGCAAGCATCGAGTCGAGAGCCTTGTTTAGCTGCTCGATCTTCTTCTGCTCGCCATTCCCCGGATTCCCGCTTCCAGAAAGAGAGCGCTTAGGCATCGGCACCCTCCAGTCGCGCCCGCAAATTCGTGAGCGCGCGGAACTGCAGTTGTTTCACCGCTCCCTCAGTCTTGCGAACTTCCAGCGCCACTTCCTTGATGCTTTTCTGCTCGACAAACCGCAGCACCACCACCCGCCGCTGCTCGGCCGGCAACGTATCCACCAAACGATACAACGTAGCCCGCCGCTCGACTTCTTCAATCTCGGCCGGGCTCGCCGGCGCCGACTCGATCACTCCCGAATCGTCCGCCACTTCCCGCCCCGAGCGCTGCCACCGGTCCGAAATCAGGTTCGCCGCGATGCGGAACAACCACGCCGCAAACGGAATCCCCCGCCACTCAAACCGCTTCAAATTCGCCAGCGCCTGGTGAAACACTTCCGCCGTGACGTCTTCCGTTTCAGCCCGATTTTGCACGCGCTTCACAACGTAGGCGTATACCCGTTCGAAGTTCATTTCGTAGAGCTCGGCAAAGCAGGCGGGATCGTGCTGCGCAGCTTCGATCAGAAGCCGCTCGTCCGCTTCTTTCTTCAGAGCCTTCAACGAATTCTCCGCGGTTTGGTCTTACGTTGGAATAACCATCGGACGGGAAAAAGGTTACGCCTCACGACGAGCTTATTCGGTGGGCACGCTTTTCGAGTAATACAGTTTTTCTACAGCCTTCTGCACTCTGGCCGAAAGCGCTTCCAAATCCTTCCCAGCCAGCCCAGTCGTCGAAATCGGCTCGCCCACCCGCATCTCCAGCGGACGGCATTTAATGTGGTAAGTGTTCATCGGCAGCAGCTCATAGGTTCCGATCAAAGCGACCGGAACAATATCCACCTGCGCCTTGATGGCCAGAAAAAACGCTCCCGGCAGAAAAGGTTTGATCTCTCCGTCCGGAGTGCGCCCGCCTTCGGGATAAATCACCAGCGGCAGTCCCGCCTTCAATCCCTTCAATGCCGCGCGGATGCTGCTGATGGAGTGCGCTGGATTCTGCTGATCGATGCACACCTGCCCCGACCGCTTCAGTTGCCAGCCCACGATTGGATACGACAGCAATTCTTTCTTGAACGCGATGCGGAACTGAAACGGCAGATAGGCATAAAGCACAGGAATATCCAGCGCCGATCCATGGTTGACCGCGTAAACATGCGGCTTCGAAGTGTCGATCTTGTCGAGCCCGGTTACCTTCACCGGCGAAAAGATCGTCTTCATGATCAGCCATGACCAGGCGTACGAGAACCAGTGCAGCCGCCGTCCACTGCGGTCAAACGAACCTCCCGGGATGGCGAGCAGTCCCATCCCCAGAGTGTAGAACCAGATCAACGGATCAAGAATGAAGTAGGAACGCAGCCGGCTCAGCCAGCCGTGATTCAACCCTGGAATGGCATGCGGGCTGCCACGCCTCGAAGTTAGGGGAGCCGCGACTGACACCGCCCCGCGCACAGCGCCGTCAGCCCGGACGTTTTCCAGTTGGCCGTTTTCCAACCGCCCGTCTTCCAGTTGATCCACTGATGAATTCACTTCGCCCACACGTCCATTCTAGGCTATAACCGCCGCAATGATGCCGTACTTCGGGTCATCGATGGCATCGCTAAAGCGATGCCCTGATACGAACCTCGCCTCAAGCGCTCACCCCAAGAATCCGCATCGCTTCCCCGACCAAATAAATCGAACCCGTCACCACCACAACAGTTTCCGGTCCAGCACTCTCGCGCGCCCGCTCCAGCGCCGCGCCAATCTCGCCCACCGCTTCGATCTCGGCCCCCGTGCGTCTTCCGGCCTGCTGAATCTCCTCCGGCGACGCCGACCGCGGATTCTCGGCCCGCGTGGCAATCACCCGCTCGGCCACCGGAAACAGAATCTCCGTCATCTCCGAGATTGCCTTGTCGCGCATCGCCCCGAAAACAAAAATCAGCGGACGGCCGTCATAGCGCTCCGAAAGGGCGGATCGGAGCGCCCACGCTCCCGCCGGATTATGCGCCACATCAAGGACGATCTCCGGCCAACCAGCCCGCGCCGGCAGCACCTGAAATCGCCCCGGCCAGCGCGTCTCACGAATCCCACGCTCAATCGACTCCGCCGTGATCCCAGCAACTCCCAGCTTGCTCAACTCCTCCGCCGCAGCCACAGCCAAAGCCACATTCCGCAACTGATGCCGCCCCGTCAGCTGCGTCTCCACAAGAATCTGCTTCCCCATGACCTGCAGCGGATACCGATAAAGACACTTCGCCTCCGCGCCTTCCTCTGTGTCCCCCGTGTCCTCTGTGGTTAAAAGCCGTTCTTTCTCGGAACTAGACACCAGGTAATCCGCGCTCCCCGGCGACACCGGCGGCACATACTGCACCGCACTCACTCCCCGCGCTCCCAGCTCCAGAATCGTATTTCCGATCACGTCGTTGGCCTCAGCCTGTTGCGGCAGAGTCACAACCACCCCGCCCGGCCGGATGATGCCCACTTTTTCCCGCGCGATCTCGCCGACGGTGTTGCCCAGAAATTTTTGATGGTCGAGCGAAATGTCCGCAATCACGCTGACCAGCGGCTCCACAACGTTAGTCGCATCCAACCGCCCGCCCATGCCGACTTCGAGCACGGCAATCTCGACTCGCCGGCGCGCGAAGTGGAGGAACGCAATCGCCGTCATCATCTCGAAAAAGCTGGGATGCCACGGCAAAGCTCCCCGCTCGACCAACTTCCCGGCAACACGATCCACTTCGCCATGCAGCCGCGCAAAATCATCGTCGCCAATTTCTTCCCCGTTCACCCGGATGCGTTCGTTGATCCGCACCAGATGCGGCGAAGTATAAAGTCCTGTTCTCAGCCCCGACGCCCTCAGGATAGAAGCCAAAGTCGCCGCGGTTGATCCCTTCCCATTCGTCCCCGCAATCAGCACACTAGGAAACGTCCGCTCCGGATGCTCCATCGCCCCCAGCAGCACGCGCATATGCGCCAGGTCGAACTTATTCGACGGCGTCTGGGCAAGCTCGTGCCCCAGCGCAAACATGCTCGCCACTGCGGTTTCGTAGGACATGGGGAAGAAGCTTCTGGCTACTAGCTCCTAGCTTCTAGCTCCGAACCTCTAGCTTTCCACCAAGAAGGCTCAGGAGGATTCTCTGATTTCAGATTATCAAAACTGATCTTGGATTCGGGCGGCCGGCTGCTTCAATGCGCGAAGGGGCAGGATCAGAGGCCGACGCCGCGGTTTGGCTAGAAGCTACGAGCTAGCAGCTAGAAGCTTCCTAAGTCATAAACTCCAGCGCCCGCGCAATATAAGGCTTCAGCTGCTTGCGCGGAACCACCGCATCCAGCATGCCATGCTGCAACAGGAACTCGCTGCGCTGGAAGCCCGCCGGCAGCTTCTGGCGGATGGTCTGTTCAATCACCCGGGGCCCGGCGAAGCCGATCAGCGCCCCCGGTTCCGCAATATTCAAGTCGCCCAGCATGGCGAACGACGCGGTCACCCCGCCGGTCGTGGGATCGGTAAGCAGCGAAATGAAGGGAACCTTAGCCTTATCGAGCCGCGCCAGCGCCGCCGAAATCTTCGCCAGCTGCATCAGGCTGATCACGCCTTCCATCATGCGTGCCCCACCCGAAGCCGACACAATAATCAGCGGCATCCGCGTATCCGCCGAGCGCTCCACGGCCCGCGTAATCGCCTCACCCACCACCGCACCCATGCTCCCGCCGATGAACGCATATTCCATCACGCTCGCCACCACCGGCCGCCCCAGCAGCTTGCCGTGAGCATTGATGACGGCGTCGTTGAGCCCCGTATCTTCCTGCGCCTGTTTCAGCCGCGACCAATAAGGCTTCAAGTCGACAAATTTCAGCGGATCGGTCGAGGAAATATCACTATCAAATGTCTCGTACTGGTTGTCGTCGAGTAACTGCGCCAGCCGCATGCGGGCATCAATCCGGAAATGCTTGTCGCACTTCGGACAAACATTCAGATTCTCTTCCATATCCTTCTTCCAGATAATCTGCCGGCAGCCCTCACACTTCACCCACAGCCCTTCGGTCTTGACGCGCTTCTCCCCCGAATTGTCCAAGTCGCCGGATTCGCGCTTAAACCAAGCCATAAGAAGAATTTGGTAATTGGGAAATTTAGGAATTGTGTAATTGAAAGGCCCTGGCCCCAGACGGTGTCCGGCTCTTCAATTACTCAATTACCAAATTACCCAATTA
>Ga0302326_10005470_pt1 | contig 28959 bp, 18 predicted proteins | sample Palsa_T0_3_FD_202264 | JGI IMG/M metagenome (GOLD analysis project Ga0302326, IMG submission 202264) | Peat permafrost microbial communities from Stordalen Mire near Abisko, Sweden - Palsa_T0_3 | ecosystem: Environmental > Terrestrial > Soil > Palsa > Peat permafrost | place: Sweden: Abisko... | reverse complement strand
TTACGACAGCCAGACGCCCTACCCCACCAAGAGCGCCTGCAATGCCAACAGCATCGGCGCCACTCCCATTCTCTCGGCGCCGCAAACCGCCGGTGGCCTGCCGGTCATCAATCCCGCCTGTGCTGTGGTTACCGGCTATCTGCGCTCGCAGCCGACCAGGATTCTCTATCCCACGGAGATCTTCCGGCTGCAAAGCTCCAGCATCAAGAACATCGCGATGAACGGCGACTTACGCTACACCAACGCGAATATGAACCTGCCCAACTATTACGACAGCTACCAGGGCCTGAATGGGACGACTCGGTCGCTTACCTATACGGCCGTCGCAAGCGCAAAGCGGGAGGTCATCGCTGCCGATTATGGCATCGTCTGGCAGGCTATGAAAACCTTCAGTCTCTCCGATCAGGTGGACTTCTCCAGCGTCCACCAACCTGGAACTGCCACCATGACGAGTGTGACCACTCTTTCGACGCCCGCGACTGCTGGCAATGAAACCATCAATTATGCAGGACCGTTGACCACTACGACCGGCGCAACCGGCGCCTCCACGATTGAAGGCAGCGGCGCTATCGGTACCCCCCTTCCCGGCTACTTTGGCCAGAACTTCCTGACCAATAACCTGACAGGGACCTGGGACGCCTCATCTCGCGCCACGCTCTCGCTCACCTATCGGCACGAAACTCACACCATCGCTCAGGGCTTTCCTCATAACACTCCATTGGCCGTGGGCGCGACGACCAACGGAACGGTAACCATTCACGAAGACGGTGGCATCTTCAACGCCGCCGTACGCCCCACCGTGAATTGGAATATCAATGGCACAGTTGAAGTGCTCTACGCCGACAACGCATTCACGCCGGTCAGTCCGCGGCAAACCAAGCACTACAGAGTCCATACCATGTACAGGCCAAAGCCCTGGGCGACAATATCGGGCTCCTTGAACGACCTGGAACGGCATAACAACACCAACAACAACCAGAGCGCCATCGCCGCAGGCCTCGACCCTTACGAGGGCCCGATCGACCACGTCGATCACAGCCGGGTGGTGAGCCTGGGCGCAGTGCTGTCGCCGAATGAGCACTATGGGCTCGATTTCAATTACGCCTATAGCGATGTGTATACGGCGACCAATATCTGTTACGACAACGGCGCTACCAGTACCTTGCCCGGCACAGCCTCGACCAATAGCAGCGGCGCGCCGAATGTATGCCCCGGCGTGTACACCAGGGGGTCGACGACCCAGCTTGCGGACTGGTTTGCAAGGGATTTCATGGATGCTCCTACGCAGTACGGATCGGTGGCTGTCAATCTGTCCCCCGTCAACAAGATCCACTCCAATATTGGCTATCGCATCAGCTCTGTGAACGGCAATCAATTCTTCAACGATGCGCGGGCGGTCAACGGATCGCTCGATTCTACGTACCAATCGCCCTTTGTGAATGTCGCATGGACGATTCGTCCCGGATTGATCTGGAAGGCCGAATATAACTTCTACGGCTATGGCGAGGGCGGTCCTTCCGGTCCACAGTACTGTAGCACTTCGACGTCGACAACATCGGCGGTTGTTCCCTGCACCTCTTTGCCCTATCCAACTGGTCTAACCGAATCCCCCGCAGGCCTGACCGCACCCCGCAACTTTCATGCGAATAACGTGACCCTTGCAGTGCATTACGAGTTCTAGGTCTACGAGCTATCAACCATCCCTATCAGGAGCTAATCTCTATGTTGAATCGACGAATTTGCACCGGAATTCTAACCTTGAGCTTCTCGCTTGCGAGCGCCGCTCTGCATGCCCAGGCCTCTGGAGCCGACACGTACAAGGCGAAATGCCAGATGTGTCATGGCGCGGATGGGCTTGGGGCCACGCCCGCAGGCAAATCGATGAAGGCGATTCCCTTCAACGACCCACAAATCCTCAATAAGTCAGATGCCGATCTCATCGCAGCCACTACAAATGGCAAGGGCAAGATGCCGGCCTATAAAGGCAAACTCTCAGACGCCGAAATCAAGGGAGTGATCGCCTACATTCACACCTTGCAGAAGAAATAGCTGAGGGCAGAGGCGGGCATGAACTGGTTTACCAGATTTGAGAAGGAGTGGCTACGACCATTCCTCTTCTTTGGCAACAATCCGATCAGCTTGATTGGCGGAGCGATCACCAGCGCGTCGGCCCTGACACTGATTGGCTTCTGGGTCGTGGACATCTTCGGCCACAGCGGTTCCACGAACCCCTACCTGGGAATAATCTTCGATCTGTGCCTGCCTGCGCTCTTTGTCTTTGGTCTGCTTCTCATCCCGCTCGGCATGTGGTTGCGGCATCGGAAACTCATCGCTCTCAATCAGCTTCCGTCAGCCTATCCGAAGATTGATTTTGCCGATCCTATCTTCCGCAGCGGGATCGACTTTGTTATCGCTGCCACTTTCATCAACTTCATCATCGTCGGCACGGCCAGCTATCGCGGCGTCGCCTACATGGACACACCGAACTTCTGCGGTCGAGGCTGCCACGTCATGGCTCCCGAGTGGAACGCCTACCGTGTAGCCGCGCATTCGAGCGTGGCCTGTACCGAATGCCACGTAGCACCGGGAGTTCCTGGCTACCTCCATGCCAAGATGAACGGCACCAGGCAGTTGCTCATGGTTATTCTGCATCGCTATCCGCAGCCGATTACGGCAGGGGATAAGCTGCCTCCGGCAAGCGTGACTTGTCTCAAGTGCCACGAGCAGGATCGATCGATCGGCGATAAACTCGTGGCGAAAAAATCCTATGGGGATGATGAGAAGAATGCCATAACGCAGACCCTTGTTCTGGTGCACGTCGGCGGTCGCAATCAATTTGGCAACCTCAGCGGCATTCACGGCGCCCATCTTCGCCACATTGAATTTATCTCCACCGATCCCGATCGCCAGACCATCAACTTTGTCAGCAAGCGAAACGACGACGGCTCGACAACGAACTACATTTCCAGCGCAGCAAGCGGGCCTGCCGTAGGCCAACGACATGAGATGGACTGCATCGACTGCCACAATCGCCCGGCTCATTCTTTCGATACTCCAGAGGATGCCCTGAATAAAGACATGGCGGCTGGTACTCCCTCCGCATCGCTTCCGTTCATTCATAAGCAGGGGCTCGCACTCATCAAAGCCGAATATGCTTCCTCAGACGAAGCAACAACGAAAATCACAAGCAGCCTGGAAGATTTCTATCGATCGCAATACCCCGCTGTCTGGAACAGTCAACGCCCACAAGTGGATCAGGCGGCAAAGACACTCGCCTCAATCTATAACCAGAATGTCTTTCCCTTCATGAAGGTCACCTGGGGCACATATCCGAGCAATATCGGCCATACAGCCGCTCTGACCGGAGGGTGTATGCGTTGTCATGACGGTAGCCACACGGCAAAAAACGGGAATAGCATAAGCAATGACTGCTCAGTGTGTCATAACCTGGTTGCCGTCGACGAACCCAACCCAAAGCAATTGGCAGACATTGGCATGCAGTAGAATCGGTATCCTGCAAGGAGACCCCTTATGAGCGATCTGGCAACCCTGGCAGAATCAGTTACAGTCGATCCTTTGGTCGGCCACCCTGCAGACTTCCACGTCTTTCATCAGTTCTTGGAACGCTGCGAAAACCTGCCTGCCATCACCACCTCGGTTTGTTGGCCACTCTCCGAAGTATCGCTGCGCGGCGCCATTGAGGCGGCAGAGGCGGGAATCATCAAGCCCACGCTTGTGGGCCCGAAAACGGCCCTGAACGCACTGGCCGGAAAGACCGCGCTGAATATCTCCAGCCTTCCGATTGTGGATGCTTCTACGGAAGAGCAGGCAGCCCAAATCTGCGTAGCCATGTGCCGCAACGGCCAGTCTCAGGCCATCATGAAGGGCAGCCTGCATACCGATGAACTGATGCATGCAGTTATGGCCAGAGAAACTGGACTGCGCACCTCAAGACGCATGTCGCATGTGTTTGTGATGGATACTCCCGCCTACGCGCGCACCTTGCTTATCACGGACGCTGCCATCAATATCGAGCCCGAGCTCGAGGACAAGATTCACATCGTACAAAATGCCATTGACCTTGCCCATGCGTTGGGAATTTCAGAGCCGAAAGTAGCGTTGCTCTCCGCGATTGAAACGGTGAACCCCAAGATCAAGTCCACCCTGGACGCCGCGGCATTGTGCAAGATGGCCGAGCGCGGACAGATCACCGGCGGCGTTCTCGATGGCCCGCTTGCCTTCGACACGGCAGTGAGCGTGAAAGCTGCCCAGATCAAGGGACTTGTGTCGCGAGTTGCTGGACAAGCCGATATCCTCGTGGTTCCGGATCTTGAATCGGGCAACATGCTGGCGAAGCAACTGGAGTATCTGGGAGGCGCGCAGCTAGCCGGAATCGTGTTGGGAACGAAAGTGCCGGTGATCCTGACCAGCCGCGCAGATTCGGCGGCGACGCGGCTGACTTCGTGCGCTGTGGCCGCGTTGCTGCACTACGCGGTGAATCCGCTGGAGGAGAAATAACGCGTTGGCCAGTGCATCAGGTTCAACGTGAAGACGGCTGGCAGCACAACCGATGCTCACGTTCCATCCATAACTCAAGCCGCCAGATTCACCTGGACAGCAAAAGCTGCGCCTACTGTTCAGCGCCAACGCGAAACCTCCGGCACGAATACTCAAGCTGTGGCGGGTTATGAGTTCTGTCGGAAGAGGTTCGCGACTGCGATCGCTCCTGGAATGGCAGTGGTCCAGAGCTCTCCGACTGCATGGCGAGAACGATCAGCGGTGGGCAACATGATCGCGTGCCAAAACCGGAGCAAGGCCCATTGCAAGTTTCAGTGGCGACCGGATAGGTAGCCTCGTCGGCATGAGCTGTCATCGGTTGAACCCCCACAATCCACCATGACAGCTTGCAACAAGAAAGAATGTGACCCGCATCACAGCAACATGCGAAGGACGATCGACTTGGATTACTCACTTACTACGAACTGGGTATGCAAGCTTGCGGTCGAGTCTTCTCCTGCCCATACATCGAAGGTGCCCGGTTCAACAGCCCAGGCCTTGGTTTGTGGGCTCCAGAAGTCCAATTCTTCCTTACCGAGCGAGAATTTGAGCGTCTGTGTCTCGCCGGGTTTCAACGCGATCCGGCGGAAGCCCTTGAGCTGACGTACTGGCCGTGAGGCCGATCCGGCTCGCTGGTGAATGTAGACCTGCGCTACGGCGTCGCCTGCGACCGTGCTCGTATTGGTCACGTCGACCTGTACTTCGGTGGCCTCGTCGGCTTTGATGCTCGCTTGGCTCAAGCGCAGATTGGCGAACTTGAAGGTTGAGTAACTCAATCCATATCCGAACGGATAGAGCGGCTTGGTGGAAAGATCCCAGTAGCGCGACGTGAACCCAGGACGATCCTCAGGCTCATGGGTCAGGTTGTGGTTGTAGTAGAGCGGCTCCTGCCCGGCTGCGCGGGGCCAGCTTACCGGCAACTTGCCTCCAGGGTTCACATCACCGAAAAGCACGTCGGCGACAGCATTGCCGCCCTCGGTTCCTGGGTACCAGGCCTCGAGAATCGCCGGGACATGTTCCGAGGCCCAGCGAATATCGAGCGGGCGTCCGTTTTCCAACACCAGTACGACGGGCTTGCCGCTGGAGACGATGGCCTCGAGCATCTGCTCCTGAATGCCGGGTAGATCCAGCGTCGCGCGTGAGGCCGCTTCGCTGCTCATATTGGACGATTCGCCTAACACGGCAACCACGACATCCGAATCAGCCGCAGCAGCTTTGGCTTTGGCGAGCCAATCAGCCACTTCCGCTTCCGTGGGCGGGGGTGGGTTTTTCGCGCCGGTGAAGGCATCCATCATCGAGGGGTAATGCCGCGTGGGCGCTACGCCGGGCACGTAGCTGACCTGCGCGTTCGGCCCCAGTTTGTTCTTCAGTCCGGCCAGGATTGTGACAGGGTGGCTTTTGCTGGTTCCACCGAAGAGGCCCTCCACTGTCCATCCGCCTTCAATGTCCTTGGTCGAGTCGGCGAGGCTTCCAATCACCGCTACCTTCTTCAGACTGGTGGCCAGCGGCAGAGTGTGGTTATCGTTCTTCAGCAACACCATCGAGCGGCCAGCAAGCTTGCGTTCCAGAGCCCTGCCTTCGGGACTACTCAACTGCGCGTCTGTTTTGGACTCATCCACGTAAGGATTATCGAATAGCCCCAACTGATACTTGGCTTCGAGAATCGGAAGGACCGCTTCGTCCAATTGCGCTTCGGTGACCTTGCCGGAAGCGACCAGCTTGGGCAGGTTATGGATGTAGGTCAGGCTGGCCATGTCCATGTCTACGCCGGCGGTGACTGCTTTGTAGGCCGCGTCTTCAGGATCGCGGGCGTAGCCATGCGTCTGAAGGTTGCCCACGGCGAAGGCATCCGAGACCACGAAACCTTGGAAGCCCCACTCCTGGCGCAAAATATCGTGCAGAAGCCAGCGATTGCCGCTTGCCGGCACATCGTTCAAATCCATATAGGCGCTCATGAAAGAGGCGGCTCCAGCCTTTTCTGCCGCTTCAAAGGGAACCAAATAGACATTGCGGAAGAGTGTTTCGGGAATGTAAGACGAGTCGTAGTCCCGGCCGCCTTCGGCGGCGCCGTAGCCGGCGAAATGCTTGACGCAGGCCAGAACGCTTTCCGGACCGATGGATTCACCCTGGAAACCGCGCACTTGGGCTACGGCCATGGCCGCACCGAGATAAGGATCTTCACCTGCGCCTTCCACAATCCGGCCCCAGCGTGCATCCCGCGCTATATCGACCATGGGAGTGAAGGTCCACTGGACACCGGCGGCTCGGGCATCCTTCGCAGCCTGGTGCTGTGCTGCTTCTTCGACAGCCGGGTCCCATGAGGAGGCCATGGCCAATGGTACTGGGAAGGCCGTCCTGTAGCCGTGGATCACGTCGAAGCCGATGAGGAGTGGGATATGAAGGCGAGACTTCTCAACGGCTAGGTGCTGCATGCGGTTGAGCTCTTTCACATCGAATTGCCACAGCACCGAGCCCACCTGGCCCTTGGCGATGATGTCGTCCGGCTTTTCGCTTGCAAGCCCAGGTATCACGATGCCTGACGCCTGGTTCATCTGGCCAACCTTTTCTTCGACGGTCATCTGCTTGAGCAGAGCCTCGGCGCGGCGGTGCGCCTCCTCATGGCTAATCGGCGCGGTTTGTGCGGCCGGAGTACAGGGCATGGCCAGGAGTATGGACCCAATCATTACGCCTGACGAAAGACCAACTTGTAATTTGTTCATGACACCTCTGTAAAGTTCGTGTTGATCGACAAGGTTGAAACAAAATCGCATGGCTACTGAACCTGGAGCGTCGCGTTCAGCGGAGTCTCGCTTGAGGATGGGCCGGCAAAGATCTTGTATGCGCCCGGCAAAAGACTCCAGGCATTTGTCTGCTCGTCGAAGATGGAGATCACCCTTTGATCGACGGGGGTAGTCACCGTTTTGGATTCACCGGGGGCAAGCTCGACACGCTGCCATGCGACGAGCCGTTTGAATGGTTCTCCAGCGGCATTTGGAAGCATCGCATAGACCTCTGCAATCTCTACGCCGGCACGCTTGCCGATATTCCTCACGGTAAAGCTGACGGTTCGCTGTGCGCTGTCGGCTTTCAGGTTGGAATAGGCGTAGGTGGTATAGGACAGGCCAAATCCGAATGGAAAGAGTGGCTCTTTGTGTTCGGACTCATACCACTTGTAGCCGACTTTCAGGCCCTCGTCATAATGCACCGTGTATTTGGATTCGACATGCGCACAATCGTCCACGGCGCCGCTTCCCGCGCCTTCATCTCCAGCCGAGAGCGGCGGGATGACTGGATGCGGCAGATCTGCGTCGCTCTTCGGAAACGTCATGACGAGTTTGCCGCTTGGGTTGACTTCTCCGGTAAGCACGTTGGCCAGAGCTTTGTCTCCGCTGCTGCCCGCATACCATGCTTCCACTACGCCGCTGACCTTTCCGATCCAGGGCATGGTCACCGCTGTCCCTGTCTCAAGAACAACGATCGTGTTTGGATTCGCGGCAGCTACCTGTTCGATCAACGCGTCCTGGTTGTCGGGCAGTGAGAGCGTTGTCAGGTCCACGCCTTCCGACTCCCACTGGTAGGCAAAGACGATGGCCACGTCGGCGCTCTTGGCCAGGGCCGCGGCAGAGGTTGCGTCTTGGCCGGAGTTGAACTCGACCTTGGCGCTCGGGAGCTTGACCTGGAGCGCTTTGAGCGGCGATGTCGGGAACCATATGTGGTCCTGCCAGTGAGTGGCGCCCTTGCCAGGAGGCGCAATCGCATTGCCGCCGGGAGGGTCCACCTGCGCCGAACCGCCGCCCGAAATCATGCCCACATCTGCGTGGCCGCCGATGATCGCAATACTGTGTATCTTGGCCGCGTTCAGGGGCAGGATCGCTTTCTCATTCTTGAGAAGAACGATGCTCTTCTCTTCGATATGCTGGGCGATATTCATCCCTCCCAGCACATCGACCACGCCTTTCTCGATGGGATTGTCCACTATGCCGGAGAGGAATTCGCCATAGAGAACCCGGCGCGCGTGGTCATCGATCTCAGCCATCGGCACCTTACCCGCCTCGACTGCCTCTTTCAGCTTTGGACCAAAGTAATCCGCCATCGGCTGTTCCTGGTCCATGCCGGCTGCGGAGGCTTTCTCGGTGCTGTGCGCTCCACCCCAATCGGAGATGACGAAGCCCTTGAATGCCCAGTCTTTCTTGAGAACGTCGTGCAGGGTATAGGTATTCTCGCAACCATAGTCGCCGTTGATGCGGTTATAGGAGCACATCACCGCGCCTGGGTTCGCTATCTCGATGCCGATATGGAAGGCGAGAAGATCGCTCTCCTGCATGGCGCGCTTGGAGATGATCGCGTTGACGATATTTCGGCCGGTCTCCTGATCGTTGATGGCGTAGTGCTTGATGTCGCCGACGACGTGCTCCGCCTGCTCGCACTTCATGAGATTGCCGACCATGGTTCCGGCGAGCAACGGATCTTCCCCGGCGTATTCGAAGGTGCGCCCGTTCCGGGGTTCGCGGGTGACATTTACGCCACCGCCCAGTGTCATGTTGAAGCCCTGCGCCCGCAATTCCCTGCCGATAAGCGCGCCGTACTCGCAGGCGCCTTGTGGATCCCAGCTCGAAGCAGCCCCGGCTGGCGATGGGAGCGCCGTTGAGTACTTGCCATTGGCTCCGCTGTCGCGAATGCCATACGCGGCGTCAGAGATGAAGATCGGAGGAATGCCCAACCGCTTTACTCCTTCGACGTAGCCCGCGCCGCCATTCGAGATTGAGGTCAGGGGCATCTGCCACTGGGGGGCATGCGCCATGCCGTTACCGTGCAGCAGCGCAATCTTCTCATCCAAAGTCATCTGCTTCAGAACCAGATCGGCCCGTTCTTCGGGAGAAAGGCTGGAGTTCATCCAGGGTTGGTTCGGGTTCTGAGCCCTGAGGGGTCCTGCGCCCGCCATCAGTCCGATTGTTCCTGCCAATACAACGAGTGTCCATTGCTGAAAGCGTCTTAACGTTCTAACCGGCATTTGTCTCCTAACCTTTGTCCATTACTTGAATTCTTCGTGCTTTTTCTCCGAAGCAACTTTTCAAACCCGAGAAGGCTACGCCTGCACAGGCCTGACGCGCAAGCCTTATGTGGAAATGCCTGCTCCGCCATCCGCGAGACTACAGACCTACTTGACGAGGGAGCAACGGACGTATCATACGTTGAAGCAATCAGGCCTGTCTATCGCCACTCAATCGTTTGAGCGCAGACACAGAATCGATCGAATTGACAGCCCAGATCCGGTTCTAGTATCCATGGGGTCGCGTTTCAAGACCGTTTTGCGAATGATCTCTTTCCGTCCAGTTCGTCTGTCCAGTTCAAGGAGAGCTTAAAGGTGACCATCGGACTCAACCCTCTTCGATCTGCACCTGCTTTGCCCATTGCTGTGGCCTCACCGCGCTCTGAGATGAGTCGCGCGAAAATATCTCGCGCAGGAACCCGGCTCAACTACACGCTTCCAGTCCTTGGAGCTCTGCTTGCGCTCAGCCCGTCGCTCACGCTGCAGGCCGTCGGAGAGGTAAACGGTCAGATGAACGCGAATAAGAACGTGGCCGCCAGTGCGTCTGCGCCGCTTCCATGGAATCAGAACGCCGACGGGATGCGCATCTATATCTGGGCAGGGCTCAAATCCCACTTCGCTGGACAGCACGACTATCCCCAGTTCCTCGCCGACTGGAGCAAAATTCTGACCGAGCATGGCGCGGTCGTCGACGGAGCCTTGCACGGCCCTCGCGCCGCCGACCTGGAGCACACCAACGTAGTGATCCTCTACAAAGGCGACGCAGCTTACTTGAGCGATGAGGAAAAAGCTACGCTGGAAGCCTACGTCAAACGCGGAGGCGGATTGGTCAGCATTCACGACTCGTTATGCGGTCCTGACCCCGCGTATTTCGCCACGCTGGTCGGAGGCGCAAAGAAGCATGGCGAGGTCAACTACACTCTGGGAGCGCCCATCCCTTACACAGTCGTTGACGCTGCCAATCCTATCATGAAGAGCATGACCAACATCACTCTCTTCGACGAAGCCTTCTACAACATGACCTGGGCGCAGAATCCCGGTATCCATGTGCTGGCCACAGCTGTCATGCCGGCAACGCCAAGCGCGGGCGCGCACAAGGGGGAAGTGGTGCCGCAGATCTGGACCTATGAACACACGCTGCCGGGCGGTGAGCCGGCCAGGGCCTTTGTCTGGATGCAGGGCCACGAGTACGCGAACTTCGACAACTATCAGATTCAACAAATGCTGCTGCGCGGCATCGCATGGGCCGGAAAAAAGCCCGTCGATTCGCTCGTCGATTATGTTCCGCCACCGCCCACGCATGTACTTCCGCCCGGGACGAGCAAATAGAACAACTCAAGGGCGGCTTTGCCTGGTCTGTGTTATTTGGCCGTCCAGCCGCCGTCGATGAGGATGTCGGTTCCGGTGATGAACCCTGCCGCTTCTGAGCAAAGATAGCAGGCCAGCGCGCCTATCTCCTCGATCTTGCCCCATCGCCCAACCGGCAGGCTGGCCAGGAACTGCGCGTTGGCCTCCGGATTGTTCATCACCGCAGCATTCATATCCGTTCCAAACGGTCCCGGACTGATGCCGTTGACCGTGATTCCGTCGCCTGCAAGTTCCAGCGCCAACGCCCGCGTCAACCCGAGAAGCGCAGCCTTGGCCGAGGAATAAGCGGTGCGTCCAGGCAGCGAAACATGGCTCATGATCGAGGTCATGTTCAGGACACGACCGTAGCCGGAGCCTTTCATGCCGGGCACGAATGCGCGGCACATCAGAAACGTCGAAATCAGGCTCGAATCCAGAACGCTGCGAAACTCTTCCAGCGAATAGTCCACCAGATTCTTCCGAATATTCGTTCCCGCATTGTTGATCAGAATTTGAACCGCTCCGAAGCGTTGAGTCACCGCCTCAGCCAGCTTCGCCACCTGGTCTTCTTGAGTTACATCGGCTATGAAGAGCTCGGCTGTTCCACCCGAGTTGACAATGGCATCGCGCACCTGCTCGAGGCGCTTGGCGTCGCGCGCCACCAGCGCAATCATTGCGCCTGATTCGGCGAGGGCCTTGGCCATCGCCTCGCCCAAACCGCGGCTCCCACCCGTAATTACTGCCGTCCGACCTGTCAGATCTATCTTCATCTTCAACTCCTGTTCTAAATTTTGCCCGTCTCAGGGCGTGAGGCCATCTGTGCCCATCTGAGCTGCCAGTTCGCGTTGCCGCCGCGATGCCTCGGGATCGAGGTAAAGCCAGCAGACCGCCGACACTGTTGCCGCCGCCGCCATCGTGTAGATAAGAGGATTCCAGTCGCCGCCGGTCCGCTGCAAAATCACTCCGCCTACCACCGGCGCTACAAAGCCTGCAAGATTGCCCAGCATATTCATCGCCGCCGCCACAGTCGCAGTATACGAGCCGCCGATTTCAACGCAGGCGTCCCACGAAATCGGCATGGTCAGATCGCTCGCAAAGCTGGCCACTCCCATAGCCAGCATGGCGGGAACGACCGAATGGATGTGCGTGAATAGCAATAGCAACAGAGCCGTCGAGAGAAAGCCGCAAAAGGCGATCGCCCGCCGCGGCACACGCATTGGCGCGAGTCCCGTGGCCAGCGACCCGAAGCCGCCGAACAAAAGAGGCAGCACTGCGAGAGCGGCAGCGCGCGCCGGCGACTGCCCGCGTCCCTCGCGCAAATACGTCGGCAGCCATGTGATGTAGAAGTACCACACATAAGAGAAGCAAAAATATTGCAGAACCAGCACCGATACCTGCCGCGTTAACAGCAGCGAGAGCCAATGCCGTTGTCCAACCGCGTGAGTAGTCAGCGTGCGCGACCCTTCCAGCATCTCTCTTTCAGCAGCGTTCACGCCCCGGTGTTGCGCCGGATCGTCCTTGAACCAGACCAAGAACACGCAGCACCAGAAGAGCCCCAGCACGGCAAAGGCCACGAAGGCCCATCTCCATCCAAGCCAGGTAATGAAGAGCAAAGCAAGCGGCGGTGTCGCCGCGCCGCCCCATCGCGTACAAGCCCACATCAGCGATTGCGCCGTGACGCGTTCGCGCGCCGGCAGCCACGCGCTCAGCATCCGCGTCAGGTTGGGGAAGCACCCTGCCTCACCGGCTCCAAAGAGGAAGCGGATGAGATAGAGCGACGAGACATTCCAGGCCGCTCCGGTGAGCGCCGTGCAGGCAGACCAGGCAAGAACGATCCGCGCCAGCACTCGCTTGACGCCCAGACGATCGCCGAGCAGGCCCATAGGAATTTCGAACAAGGCATAGGACAATCCAAAGGCCCCGAAGATGAGCCCCATCTGCGTCTTCGGAATATGCAGATCTCTCGAAATAGGGCCGGCCGCCTGTGAAATAGCCACTCTTTGCACATAGGAGAGCACGGCAAGGCCAATGGCCAGGGCGACCACGCTGTAACGCGCGCGGCTTGCCCTCATTGAGGCAGACTCCACGCATAGAGACTGTCACCCGCTCCAAACACGATGTATTGTTTTCCATCCAGCAGATAGGTAATCACGCCACCCGATTCGTTGGCATCCAGTTCGTGGTGCCAAAGCACCTGGCCTTTATCCGCGCTGAAGACGATCGCATTCTTCTGGTCGTCTCCGCTGATGAGCAGATTGCTCGCCGTCGCCAGGATGCTCGGACCAACTGTGGTCGGCGCATTGTTCAGGTTCGGATATGAATGCGTCCAGACTGCGTTGCCAGTGAGCGGATCGATCGCCTGCAATACGCGTTGCGAATGACCGATGGGTTCGCCTGTGCCTCCATAGCCGGAGGGCTCCTTGCTGTCATCGGTCAGATAGTAGATAGCCTTGCCTTCGACCGAATTCACATAGACCAGTCCGGTCTTCGGGCTATACGCCGGAGCCGGCCAGTTCGATGCATTCACGATATTGATGGAACCGCCGACCGTAGGGTCCTTATCCGGAATCGGAATAGGCTCACCCTCCGGCGAAAGCCCGGAGGACCAATCCAGCGGCACATAGGGCTTCACTATCAGATTTTTGCCCGTAACCCGGTCAAGCGTCACAAAGAAGCCATTCCGTGCCGCCTGCGCCACCAGCTTGCGCGGCTTGCCGTCCACCAAGCGGTCGAAGAGAATGGGAGCCGTCGTATTGTCGAAGTCATGCGTATCGTGCGGCGAAACCTGGTAATACCATTGCAATTTGCCCGTGTCCGCATCGAGCGCGACAATCGCCTCGGTCCATAGATTGGCTCCGGCGCGCCCTTGGCCGGCAAACACCGGATTGGTATTGCCCGTCGGCCAATAGAGCAAATTCAGTTCCGGATCGTAGGTGCCGGGCATCCACGTCATGCCGCCGCCATGCTCCGAGGTTGCCTCGTTGGGCCACGTATTCAGCGCCGGATCGCCTTTGCGCGGCGTCGACCACCAGGTCCATTGCAGATCGCCAGTCACCGGATCGAAGGAAGCGAGGAAGCCCGGCATGTCCATCGCGTCCCCGCCCACCCCAACGATGACGTGGTTCTTGACAACGAGAGGCGCCGACGTCGAGAAATACTGCTTGCGAGCGTCGGCATAATTCTTCCTCCACAATTCCTGCCCCGTATTCGCATTCAGCGCAATGAGCCAGTTATCCGGCGTGAGGAAATACACCGTCGTCTTCCAGATTGCGACCCCACGCTGGCCCACCAGATGCCCGCCGCGATCCATCCAGTCGTAGCGCCACAGCTCAGTTCCCGTTCGCGCATCGAGCGCCCAAACATGATCGGGAATCGTGAAATAAAGCACACCGTTGGCCAGCAGCGGCGTGCTCTTGATCACCGGCACGGGCGCACCCCGTTGCGCACCAACTTCGGTAATCTTGTAAACCCATTGCCGCGCAAGCCGGTTCACATTGGCAGACCCGATCTGGGTAAGCGTGCTGTAGCGCTCGCCGCTGTAATCGCCGTTGAACGTGGGCCAACTCGTGATGGGAGCCTTTCCGATCCCATCAGGGTCAATTAAAACTTTGGTCGAAAGATGAGGCGACACCTGCCCGAAAGCAAGCGCCGCAGCCGCTAGGGCCGCGATAGCGACAGCCGTGCATGCTCTGTTGGGCAATCTCACTTCAGCGTCTCCAGGTAAGCCGTCACATTGTGCATATCCTTGTTGGTCAGCGTCATGATCATTTCCTGGTGCGCCGCCAGCGGGTCTTTTATATCGACCTTCACTCCCGGCTTCCGGTCGATCGTATGGGTCTTGCCCGCGCGGTCCACCAGCGTAATGCGAAAATCGCTTACCTGCGTGACACGCCCGCTAATCGCGCCTCCGTCCGGCATCTTCACGCTCGCAATTGCGGTTGATGAAGCGTCCCCATCGCGTGCAGGCCAGACCCAGCCCCGCTGCAATTGCTCGGGCGAACGGAACTTACTGCCAATGTGCACGAAGGCTCCAGGAGCATGGCAAGGGACACAGCGGCCCGCCACGTACTGCCGTCCCTTCTCCTCAACCCCCACCAGAACATTCAGCACCTGATAGGTTCCGCGATTGGCCACTTCCTCGACCTGCAAATGCACAAACTCTGAAATATCCTTCAGTTGATCGTCGGACATTGTCGCAAACGCCGGCATCCCCTTCTCCGGCCGTCCTCTTTTCAGAAAGGGCACGAGATGTTCTCCGTGATCGTCCTTGAGCACCTCGTCCGACGTGATCAGGCTTGCGCCGGTCGCTCCATGTGCCTGCGGCCCGTGGCAAAACGCGCAGCTCTGCTGGTAGAGCGAAGTCCCGCGCGCGGCGGCCTCTTTGTCCGGCTCCGCGCCTAGGCCCAGAAACGTGCGCGTGGCGGCGGCCCGCTGCTCTGGAGTCATGTTCTGATAGGGCACATGCTTCTGCGCGCCATTTTGATCGCCGGTCGGCGCTTCCTGACTGATCGCGATTCCCGCGAGAACCACGAAGGCTCCAACGAGCATTGCACGGTAAACAGGATGGCGCATGACCCCAATTCCCTTCTCTATTTGCTACCAGCCTGGATCACACGGAATAGGAGATTCCCTTTTCATGGCTGATCGTCATATTTTCCACGAACCCATCCTATATATCAGGAAAAGCCAGGAGCCGATAGAGTGCATTTGCCATCCAGAAACTGGTTCTGCGAGACTGGCCCTTCCTGTTTTGCATCCGCAGTTCTGAATTTCTGGAGAGTGCTCGCGATGATTCGAACCTTCTCACGTTTGTCCCTGCTGATCTTGCTTGCCCTGCCAGGCAGCTACGGCTGTAGCCAGCAGTCTACTGAAGCTGTGGTCGAGCGCAATGTGGCGATGAAAACCCGCGACGGCGTGATCTTGCGGGCGGACATCTATCGCCCGGCTGCCGACAGCAAGGTTCCCGTGTTGCTGCAGCGGACACCATACAACAAAGACGGTGGCGACGACTTCGCACGCAGAGCGGTGACGCGCGGATTCATGGTAGTAATCCAGGATGTGCGAGGCCGATATGCCTCCGAGGGCGAATGGTACCCCTTCAAGCATGAGGGTAACGACGGCTATGACACCGTGGAGTGGGCGGCCAGCCTGCCAAACTCGAACGGGAAGGTCGGCATGTGGGGTGGCTCCTATGTGGGAGCGACACAGATGCTGGCCGCGGTGAGCCATCCTCCTCATCTGGCTGGGATTTGCCCAGTAGTAACGGCCAGCAACTATCACGAGAACGGGACCTACCAGGGAGGCGCCTTTGAGCAATGGTTCAATCAATCCTGGACCTCGGGCCTCGCCCAGGACACACTCAACCGTACTATCCGGCACAATACCAATGCACTGCTGGGAGATACAGTGCTGCCGCTGCAGAAGTATCCTCTCTTTAACATGCAAGTTTCTCCGGATGCGGCGAAGCTGACTCAGCAGCTGGCTCCGTACTACCTCGACTGGATAAGCCATCCTCTCTATGACGACTATTGGAAACAGTGGTCGATCCAGGAGCAATACGGTTCTATTCAAGTTCCTGCGTTGACAATTGCCGCATGGTACGACATTTTTCAGGGAGGGTCGTTGCGCAATTTCGAAGGCCTGAAGGCGCATGCCGGAAATGAGACCGCTCGCAAAGAGCAACGGTTGCTGGTGATCATTGGCGGTCATGCGGGCGGTGGAGAACATATCGGCAGCGTTGATTTTGGACCTGCCGCGGGGGAGTTTGAAGAAGGAAACGCGGCGTTGGAATGGTACGACTACTTGCTTCAGGGAAAACAGAATGAGTTTGCCACAGAGAAGCCAGTCAAAATCTTCGTGATGGGCGAAAACAAATGGCGCTATGAAGATACCTGGCCGCTGGAACGCGCCAAAGAGACACGATACCATCTGCATTCGTCAGGAAAGGCAAATAGCGTCTCCGGCGATGGCGCATTGTCAACCGCGGATAGCCGGACGGAACTGCCAGATCAGTATCTTTACGCCCCATTAAATCCTGTTCCCTCGACGGGAGGACCGTTGTGCTGCGACCCGGAGCATCTTCCTGCCGGCCCCAGGGATCAAAGCACAGTCGAGAGCCGCCCGGATGTGCTGGTCTATTCGACGCCGCAGCTCGAACAGGATCTCGAAGTGACAGGCCCGGTGCTTCTCGATCTGTATGCGAAATCCTCGGCGGTGGATACGGATTTCACAGCCAAATTGGTGGACGTTTGGCCGAACGGCTTCGCGCAGAATCTCACAGAGGGTATTCTGCGCGCGCGTTACCGGGATTCAATCAAGGAAGCCCACCCAATCGAACCCGGTAAAGTCTACGAGTTCAAGATCGATGTGTGGTCAACCAGCAATGTATTCCTCAAAGGTCACAGGATTCGACTCGAAGTGAGCAGCAGCAACTTTCCTCGATTCGACCGAAACCTAAATTCAGGTAAGGACCAGAGTACGGACCCAACTGTAGTGAAAGCTACGAATACGATCTATCACGACCAGGAGCATCCATCCACGCTGATTCTTCCTGTTGTGCCTCGATAGGCCTGCACTCAATGCGGCATCTCGGTGCGTTTTTTTGAAGATGGACCATGGGGTGCGAAGGTCGTCCACCGGTAGGCTTCGTCCGCGTGAGGACTGGGCGGCGCATTCCATAGATCGGTGCCGAGGCCGTTGAGGTTATAGACGATTTTGCCATCCTTAATGGTGAGTTCGCAGAGCAGCTTTTCCGTTCCGTCGAGGCGCGTGTTCACCATGTCGGTGAAGCCGAAATTGCCCTTCTCAATGCGCAGCACGGCAATGTCGGCGATTGAGCCTTGGGAGAGATTACCCAGCTCATCGTGCCTGATCTCATGCGCGGGATGCGAGGTCATCTCCGCAACGACCTCCTTGAGCGGCACACCCATGGCGAGGATTTTGTCGGCCACGTTGAGTTCGTCTTTCATAGCTGAATTCATGCTGTCGATGTGCAGGTCGGTCGAGATGGAATCGGGGATAAAGCCGTCCTTGATCATGGGTACAGCGAGGGACCATTTGAAGCTTCCGCCTCCCTGCCCCACGTCAAAGTAGATGCCGCGCTTACGGCCTTCGATGAGCCCCTGGCTTGGACCAAGCGTGGTTGGGTCCTGCTCTTGCCGCAGGCCGGAGTACATATGGGTATAAATGTCGCCGGGGCGCAGCTTCTTGGTCATTAGATCGTAGATGGGCCGCGTGGGACGGTCAGCTCCGAAGTCTACCATCACGGGAATATTAGCTTTGGTACCGGCGATAACTGCCTGCTCGACGGGAGTCCATTCAGGGCCTTCGAAGTGCGCGGTCTTGATGCCCACCACGGTTTGAGGATACTTGAGAGCCATGGCAGCTGTGGCCTCTCCATCCATGTCCGCGGTGTTCTGTTCGTACTTGGGTCCACGCATTCCAGAGCCAACGATGTTGAGCTCAGCGAAGACGCGCGTCTTTGATCGGTCGATGACGCGCTGCTTGAAGTCCTCGAAGTTACGCCAGCCGGAACAGCCCGCATCGACTACCGTAGTGACACCAACGCGGAAAGTAAAACCATCGGGAGGCACGCTGTTGTCGCCAGCATAGGAGCCACGCTCGCCAGTTCCAGCATAGACATGAACGTGGATATCGATCAGTCCCGGCGAAACATACATGCCGCTGACGTCGATAGTCTTGAGCGCGTCCGACGAAGGAATGTGCTCGGCCACTTTGGCAATCTTGCCGTCCTTAACGGCGACATCCATGACCGTGTCAATGCGGTTCTTATCATCGAGTACATGGCCGCCCTGCAGTAGCAAATCATAGATAGGAGAGGTTGGAGGTTGCGCCTGAGCGCCGCTGTTCAGGCTTGCTCCTGCAACGATTGCTCCGATCAGAACAGCAATGCCTAGCCCGGAAATCTTACGGTCACGGCTTGGTTTTGGATGATTCATAAGACCTCAGATTTGTGTGCGACAACGCGCCTGTTCCTAAATGTTGACGGATGCTGTACACGGATCACAGCTTCACTTCACGCAGCACATCAGGCTGGTATACCGACCTGTCGCTAGACGCGCGTTGCATGCCATGTTGCGTCCCCGTATTCGCCCAGATGGACTGTGCCTTGCATGGTGCTCTCATGGACCTCGCCTTTGAAGGCCCAGGGAATCTCGTTGCCGCTGACGGCCATGTTGCTGCGCAGCTCAATCTGATTGGCGTGAACGCTGCCCTTCATATCGGCCTTGTACAGCTCGCCTTGCTGGCTGCCGGTGAGCTCGTTGCCGCTCTGCTGCAGCGTAATGTGCTGCTCGCCGACGCCGCGCGTGTACTGAATAGAGAAGACCCATTTGCCCTGCACCTTGACCGGTTCTCCGGCCGGAATGATGGGATCGCCGTAGTGGGCGGGCTTGGTGAGGGCTTCGTAGATGGCGTCGGCAACGATGCGGTCTTCGCCTGGGTCCATCATATAAGGCATGATGGCGATGGAGCTGGCCATGCGATTGGGGCGAACGCCGCTGCCGCCTTCCACGAGGATGCGCGGTGTCCCTGCATCGAGAACGGCCACCAGTTCGCTGCCTGTGATTTTGAGCTGATTGGCATCCCAAGTAATGCGCAGGTTGGGCGCGCGGTTGGAAAGGTCTTCGGGCTGAAGATATTCCGTCTTGACCGACGGCAGATCCTTGACGCGAGCTTCAATATGCTGGAGCCATGCAAGCCAGTCGCGCTGCTCAGCGTCGTGATCGCGTTTATACCACTGGCGCACGGCAGCGAGCAGGCCCATGATCTCTTCCTTGCTGCACTTGTAGGCGCGTCCGTAGTTGTGATGCGGCGCGGCCTGAAAGTATGCGGCGCGGCAAAGATCTTTCTGACCAATCAACATACCTGAGGATTGCGGTCCGCGCAGACATTTCCCGCCCGAATAGCCCACCAGCGTAGCTCCATGCTGAATGTGTATGTTCGGCACAAGGGGCTCTTCGGCCGCGGCGTCCACAAAGACGGGGACGTTCTTTTCCTTGGCAATTGCGCAGATGCTGGGAATGCTGAGCGGGCCTTTTTCCGCGGCAGGACTGGAGAGAATGTAGATCATGGCTGTGCGGTTGGAGAGTTTAGCGCGCAGCTCTTCCGCCGAACTCACTTCAACGAGCTCAGCGCCAGTCATGCGAACGCCGAAGTCGTAAGGGTTGCGGGAATGCTTGGGGATAATGACCTGGTCGCGGGCTTTGATGTAGGGGAGGGCTTGAGATTTTTCCGGATCGGTGCCGGCAATACAAGCAACGGTAGCGAGGGCGATAGCAGCTTCGCAGCCTGTGGTCGCGATACCCCATTCAGCTCCGGTGAGCTGTCCGAGTTCCTTACCCACAGCATCCATCAGCTCGTCAAGATGGACAAAGTAGTTGGAAGCCTCGAACATGGCCTGCTTAACTTCAGGCAAAGAACGCGAGCCGCTAATGATGGTGTAGGTTCCGCGCGCATTCAGAATAGGTCGGACGCCGATCTGCGTGAAGAGATTATCGGCGTCGGTACCCTGGCGTGGGGCAAGGTTATTGACGACTCCAGCCTCAGGCCGTTGCCCGGTTTGCGCTTCGGGCTTTGGATCGGCAATTGCGGCAAAGGGCGAGATCGCGGCAGCCGCACCCATCGCGGAAATCATCCCCGATCGCTTGATGAGCTGTCGTCGTGACCAAAGCTTGGTGCGAAAAAGAGGCATAGAGTTATCGATTCCTTTGCTGGTGTATCCTGCGGCCTTGGCCATCCTGACGGCGCTTGATTCGGCCCATCAGATATAGGCGATCAGGTCGATCTCGACCAGGGAATCGCCGGGGATGCCGCCGGAAGGCGCAATCGTCGTGCGTACCGGAGGAATCTTGCCCCAGCGGCCTGCATAGACGGTGTTCATGCGCGCCCAGTCTTTAATGTCGTTCAGATAGACGTTGACCTTGAGAACTTTCTCCATCGAAGATCCCGCGCCGATAAGGTTCTTCTCCAGTTCATCGAGAACATGCTTGGTGTGCTCTTCAATCGTGCCCTGAAAGTGCGCTCCCACACCGGCCAGGAAAAGAAGATTGCCGTAGGACACTGCGCTGGAAAAGAGCGGCGTCTCAGTTCCGTCTTTGTTCGCCTTGGGTGGATACGACTTTTTCTCGAGACTGCCAGAAGCTTGTGCCTGCATGGGGCTGACGGCAATCATGCTACCCGCAACCGCGGCGCCTGCCGTTGCGGCGTTCTTAAGAAGATTCCTTCTGGACTGCTTTTCCATGGATGAGCTTCCTTTCCGGTTGGTCGTGATCGGTGAACATAGTGCGCGAACGTTTTACGACAGAATTCGCTCAACGGCAACGGTGCGCGGTTAGATCCTGCCGAAGTTCTTGACTGCTTCGACAACGGAGTGAAACTTCTCGATAAACGGGTACATGGAGTGCTCGCTGTTGTCGAGCTGCTGGGCAAGAATCAGAACCTCAGCCGCGTGCTCGCGAGGCACTACGACCACGCCATCCTGGTCGGCAACGATGATGTCGTTGGCGTTGACCTTGACGCCATCGCAATCGATAGGAACATTGACACCGCCAAAGCGATAGTGCCCCACCGAGGTCGAAGGAACGGAGCCGGTGGAATAGACCGGAAAGCCGATGCGTTTGAGTTGAGGAAGATCGCGCACGCCGCCGTCGACGACCGCGCCTGCGAAGCCGCGCGAGAACATCGCGGTGCCCATCAGTCCGCCCATCCCCGCGATATCGGCGCCGTCTTCGACCTGCATCACGTAGACCGAACCTGGCCCGCCGGAATCGATAGCCCGCAGCATTCCCGAGAGCGCATTGGGATCGTGATTCTCTTGTTTGACAAGCTTGACGGTGAGCGCCGTTCCGGCGAATTTAGTTGGGAAGACAGGTTGCATGCGGTGCGACATGTATTGCTTTTCGTGGAGCAACTGCTCGATGGCATCCGAAACAGACGCTGCCTCCACATGGCGGTAGGCCTCAAGCATCATGGCCGGATCGGCGTTGTATTCGGCGGCGGTGCGAGGCGCGTCGGCCAGCACCAGATGACCTATCAGCAGAGCAGATGCCGCGATTAGAACGATCACAACGATTGCCCCTGCGCGACGCTTCGCACGGATTCGAGACTCAAGAGACACGAAATTCAATCCAGCGACCCCTCCCGCGAAGAGACTTGATGTTATCGAAGAGGTTGGCTTACCGGCAAGTGGCATGTCGTCGCGGCGTGCCATGACGATCCATTTCGCGTTTCTTGAATGCACCGATTGAATACCAGCCCTGAAAGCCCGTCATCGGTCTGTTGACGGTAGGGTTTCTAGGCCAAATGACCTATAAATTCCGTTAGTCAAGATGCGCCAACCCACGCCGCAGCGCATAGATGGTCGCCTGAGTGCGATCGCGAGCGCCCATCTTGTCGAGTACAGCGCTGACGTGAATGCGAACAGTCTTTTCGGCGATGCCTGGATGGCATTGAGAAGCTCTTCGCCGCTGGCGTCCTTGGTAAGGTAACCCATGGCTCCGCCTCGCACGGCGCCGTAGATGTCTTCACTGCCGTGAACGTTGGAGAGAATAATGATGCGCGCATTGGGGAATTCGCGGCGGATGTGAACGATGACTTCGAAGCCGCTGACACGCGGCAAGCGGAGATGAGCACGACCACATCGGGACGGAGGTTGAAGTCAACACATCTTCGTCGACCACCCCGACCGGGCGCCTCCATTCTTTGCTTGGCCCGATGGGAGCGCGTGTGGTAAACGGTAGATAGCCAAGGCTCTAGGCCAATTGCCCTGGAAACAGATGAGGCCAGCAGCCCATGACATGAAAGCGCTCGCACTATCCAATTCAATTAAGCTTCAACTGGGATTCACGGGCCGATTGAGCGTTTGACTGCACTCGGCTCTCTCGCAGAATATCTTTGTGTTTTCCGCTCATACTGTTTTGAACTGAACCCGAGTCAATATCAAGACCGTTCCGGTGAGATTCGATGGCCATCGTTGTTTCGCGGCAGGACCCGCGTTATGAAGCGCTGAACAGGGGCCACAATCTCCGCTGGCCGGCTGTGGATGCGGATGCGGCGAGCCGCATTGTGCTTTGCCAGAGTATGAACGACGCAGCCGAGGCGCTGCAGCAGATCGTGAGCGCGGGGATGCGGCCTACGGTGCGCAGCGGAGCGCATTGCTACGAAGACTTCGTGGCCAACAATCCGAATGGCGCCATCCTGGATATGAGCCTGCTCAAAGAGGTTGGCCCAGGCGCAAATGGTTCCGGCTATCGAATTCAGGCTGGCACAATGCTGTGGGACGTTTACGTTGAACTGTACAAGCGATACGGCGTGACGCTGCCGGGTGGCAGTTGCGGGACGGTAGGCGCAGGGGGCCACATTTGCGGCGGCGGCTACGGATTGCTCTCGCGATTGCACGGGCTGACCTGCGATTGGCTGACTTCAGTAGATATTCTGACCGTCGATGCTCAAGGCAAGGTGATTGCGCGGACCGCCGATGCCACCCACGATGCCGACTTGTTTCGCGCCTGCCGTGGCGCGGGCGGAGGGAACTTTGGCGTAATCACCAGCTATAACTTCGACAAGCTACCCCCTGCTCCGACAGAGGTAATGCAGGCATACGTGGAGTTTCTTTGGAAGGACACATCCGTCGATCGCTTTGTGCAGATCATGAAGACTTACGGAGAGTTCTGGGAGCGGCGTGGCCCCGTTCCCGATACCTGGGGACTGTTTTCGGTGATGAATCTCTCGCATCAGTCGCACGAGGGCTTTGGAATCTCAGTCCAGTTTTGCAATCCCGACGGAACCTGCCGTGATTTGTCAGTCTTGAATGAATACCTCGATCTATTTGTGCCTTGCGGCGGAGTGTCGACTCAATCAGGCGCGGTTGGAATTTCAAGCGCACAAAAGCCACAGGCCCCACAGCACAATGGCCGCACCCCCGCTGAGACAGTGTGCGTGGGACAACACACCATGCGGCGGCGAACCTGGTTCAGCGCCACGGGCGACGATGCCGGCGGGCCTGGAAGTTCGCATGGCAAGTACAAGTCCGTCTATATGAAGCGTGGGTTCTCCGAAGCGGAAGCGCGCTGCATGTACAAGCACATGCAACGTACGATTCCCGGAGTCAACCTGCGCGGATCGGTCTTCGAGATCGACTCGTACGGCGGAGCGATCAATAAGAAAGAGATGCTGACGGCGACATCGGCGTCGCAGCGCTCTTCGATTATCAAGATGCAACCGATGACCTTCTGGAGCGATCCCGAAGAAGAAGCGCCGCGCTCCCAGTGGATTCGCGAATTCTATACGGAGTTGTATTCCGGTCCTGACGCCGACCCTCAACATCCCGGAGTTCCCTATCCCAGCGATAAGTATGAGGGATGCTATATCAACTATCCCGACAGAGATATGCTCGCCTACCCTTACTGGCCGCAGCTCTACTACGGCTCCGGAGACCTCTATCCATTTCTGCAAAAGGTGAAGCGGAAGTATGATCCGAACAACATCTTCCATCACGCAATGTCGATACGGGTCTGAAAGAGGAGCGAAAGATGCGGCGTGACCCTTTAACCCGGCGCTCGTTTGTGCGCATGACTGGACTGGCATCTGTAGCAGCGCAGTCAAAATGGCTGCATGCCGCGGTTGGATCGGACCGGTGGACCGATCTGGCTTCGTCCAGGCGGCCAAGATTCGCCTTCGTCGGAGCCACAGGGCCGAACGAAGGAGTGCATCTTTTCGCCATCGAGAACGAGCGATGGAGCCTGCGCCAAATCGTCCGAAGCGCCGCGCCGGTCTCGCTTGCTCTGCACCCCTCCAGTCGAACCCTCTACGTGCTCAACGAGATCAGCGAATTTCAGGGTCTGCCCACCGGCTCAGTGGAAGCATACCGAATCGATAAAAGCACAAGGCAGCTAGATTTGCTCGGCAGGCAAGCACTTTCGCTATCGGCCACGATGCCGCGTCATCTGGCCGTCTCTCCCGACGGAAAAAGCCTGGCTGTAGCCGTGCATGGCGGAGGAGCCTACAACCTGCTGCCGATCCTTGAGGACGGGCAACTGGGGCGAGTACGCAGCATTTTGAAAGAGACCGGAAGCGGACCGGCCAATGGCCATCAGGAGACAGCGCATCCGCAATCGATCGTCTTTGACCCAACCGGCAGTCGTTTCATCGCCGCTGACCTGGGCAGCGACCGGGTAAGCGTGCTCTCGGTCGAAGACGGACTGGGCGCGCTGGTTCGCCACACAATGCCTCCCGGAAGCGGTCCCCGCAATCTGGCTCTCCATCCAAATGGCCAACTGCTGGTTGTGGACCACGCGCTGGATGGGTCTCTCTCCCTTCTTCGATATGATTCGGCGACAGGGACCATCACCAAACGAGGCCCACGCTTCCATGGGCCATTCGGCTCGGCCTTGGCGATCGACCCCTCCGGAGATTTTCTCTATGCCGCCGGCCCTGCCGAGCTCAACGTCTGGCGGATTAAACCCTCCATAGGCGCACTCACGCGACTTCAGTCTCAGCCGATGGAAAAAGAGGTAACCGCAATCGTGCCCCATCCAAACGGATCGAGAATTTTTGCGGTCACTTCCAAAGGCGTCCTGAGAATCAAGTTCGATGTCTGGAGCGAAAAGCAGAAAAGCTCTGCGCTAATGGCTGCCGTAAACGGCGCCCGATGCCTCGCGATCCTATAACATCGTGACTTCCCTGCCCTGTCTTTGCAGGAAGACTCCGACCATTACACACCAATCCAAGGAACCATGCATTTTCGACAACATCGACCAGCAATTGCTCCCCACTCTCAAGACAACTCCGTCCGTGTCGCAATGGAGATCCTTCGATCGAGCTCAACCCCAATACCGGACACGGGCCGAACCAAGGCATCCCTTCCGACGGGAACACCCTGGTGGTCGGAGTCTGGATGCTCCAACCGGATGAAGATGCGATCGTTGCCGACCGCATCCATGCAGCTCTCACAAAAAAAGCCTGAGTTCGAATTTGGCGCTGCTACTGCACAGTGAGCGAGACCTGAAAGGTCTGCTGCGAGCATGGAGCGGCGCTGGGATCCGGACTGCCCGAGGAGTTGCTTCCGCACGCCTGGGTGGTTGTTGTTGAACCGCTCACGTATGGATCGGAAGATGCGACCACGGTCACCGTGCTGCTCCCCGCGGGCGTAAGAAATGAGGCGCCACTGCTGCAGCCGGAAACGGCGCTCAGAGTAGCAAGGGAAGCCGCCGCGGCAATCAGCAATACCAACGCTCCCCAGGCTCCAGAACGAATGAGCCGGCGGCGCATGATGAGGAGTCCCATGCCCAGAATTCCAGCGATCCACCACGGCAACGAGCTCTGCGCTGGGGAGTTGGGCGGATTATTCACCACGATTTTCAACTGCGTTGTGGCAGGAGGGTATGGGGTCGCCGGTGTGCTCGCCGTCAACAGGATTTGCCCCGGTGAAAAGACGCAGATTGCATTGGCCGGCAACGTAGAGGACACGCATTGATAGCCAATAACTCCCTGCCATCCGCCATAGCTTGTCGCGGTAAAGGTTACAGAACTATCGCCGGACTTGCCGCTGGTAAGAGTCAGAGCGCCAGAGGATAGATCTACCGAACCTGTTGCTGGAGATACATGGAAGGATTGGCCAGCTGATGTGGAACCATTGAAATTGGCGTCTCCGACATACGAAGCCTCCACCGTTACAACATCGAAGGCTACGCCCGAAGCGGGAGCGTTTGGCGTGTAGGAGGTGGTTGCCTGGAAGATGCCCCCGCCTGCCGGCGTCAAGGCTGCCGGGAGTGCGACGGTCGCGCCGCCGGTGTCGCCGATGATGAAGTTGACGTTGCCTGTGGGTATGCCGGAGAACGCGGAACTCACGGTTGCAGTGAGCGTAAGCGCCGTGCCTGCCGGCTGGCTGGCTGGGTTCGTATAAATTGTGGTGAAGGAAAGCGCGGTCGCCGTGGCGTCTTTGGTGACGCTTATGGTCAAGATCGCTGAGTCGCTGTGCGAGAAGACGACAAACTGCGTATCCGCGCCCTCGTACTCAGCTTGCAGTGTATGGTTCCCACCGGAAAGTCCGGAGGATAGATTGAACGTGGCCGCGCCATTGCTAAGCGTCGCGGTTGCGGATTGAAGTCCATCCACAAGCAGGGCCACCGTACCGGATGGTGTTCCTGAGCTGGCGGTGACCGTGACAGACAATGCGATGGCTTCGCCATAGGCCGGAGAGCCGCTGGGGGAAGTTACCGTCAGCACGGTGGTCGTTGCCTCGGTCGTGGCGCCGATACCGGTGAAGGTCAACTGTGGCGCGGAGGTGTTCTTGGCGTTGGAGTTCAGGGCCAGTGTTTCTGTATATCCGGCGAATGTTGTGGGTGTGAATGTCGCCTCCACAACGCACGCCGCGCCTGCAGCCACACTTCCGCCGCCGACGCATGCTTTGGCTTCCGAAGTCAGCTCGGTAAATGCCGAGGTGTCTCCCGAGGCGACATAGTAGGGGGTGTTGAAGGTCAATGCCTGGTTGCCGGAGTTTTCCACCTGATAAAGAAGCGGGTCGCTGGTGGTGTTCGGATTCCATTTGCCGAAGGATTGCGTGGGGCTGGTGCGGGAGATCCAATACGCGGCCGCATTTACATCGTCGCTGACGTAGAGGTTGCCCGCCGTATCGAGAGCCACACCGTAGGGAGCTGCAACGCCAGAGCTCACGCCGAAGACGCTTGCAGTTACCAGGCTGCCGGAGATATTCGGGATACGCACAACTTGCGAGTTTCCTTTATCGACGACAAACAGATCGCCCGCAGCATCGACCGCCAAGGCCGAAGGGCTGCTGAATCCAGTGGCGGCTACAGTGATCGGGGCTGCCGCTCCGGGATAGGGAATGCTATAGACCTTGCCGTTGCCCGAGTCTGCAACGTAGATCAGACCGGAAGAACTTACTGTGGTGGCGAGAGGACCGCTGAAGCCCGATCCAAGTGTGAATGCTCCATAGACATCCCAGTTGTTGTTTCGCGGCAGAAAGACAATTCGATTGTTGCCGGTATCCGCAATGTAGAGGTTGCCCAAGACATCGGTACTCACTCCCGCGGGAGAGCTTAGCTTCGCTCCCGCGATACTTGTGCCGCTGGAGACCACTTCAATTTGCGCGGATGAGCTCAAGGCTCCGCCGACAACGGGTACTTCCACAATGCGGCTGTTGCCGGTGTCGGCTATGTATACATTGCCCGCGCCGTCTGCCGCAACTCCAGTTGGGCCGCTCAGGCCAGTGCCAATTGCGACCGGTGTTGTGCCGCCTGCGGGAATCTCCCATACTGCGTTATTGCCCGAATCGGCGATGAAGAGATCGCCGGCGGCATCCAGGGCTTCCGAGGTTGGAGCCTTGAATCCGCTGCCGATGGAGGTCAGCGAGCCGGGATCGGCGGTGAGGCCCGCTCCCAGGCCGGTTCCATAGAGTTGGGTTGTGGCCAGCGCGGTTCCGGTCGAGTCCGAAAACACGAGAGCCCCGCTGGCAAGGCCTGGAGTGACCGGGGCAAAGCTCACGTTAACGGTGCATGCGCCGCCCACCGCATATGCAGTTCCGGCCGCGCAGGCGTTGGAGCCGGCTGTTGCGGAGGCAAAGACTCCGTTGCCGGCGACGAAGCCGATTGTGGCGGGCGTCACTGCCGCGTTGAAGACCACGTTCAGGGTTGCGGATGCGGTTCCGGCTACTGCGAGCGAGCCAAGGTTTGCGTTGTCCCGCGTCAGTTCATAAATCGACGAGCCATTGTTGGCGTAGTAGAGGTTGCCCGAGGGATCGGGCCACACGGCGTTGGCTAACGTGACATTCGTGCCGGTCGCCACGATGAATTGATCGCTGGGGTTCAAGGCCCGGGCGCTGCCGCTGGCCTCAGAGGGAATCTCGAAGACCGTGGAGCTGCCGCTGCTGCCGCCGTCGGAGACATACATGTTGCCCGCTGCGTCGATGCTCACGCCAACTACGTTGTTGGAATAGCCGCTGCCGAAGGAGACTGGGTTGGCGCTGT
>Ga0302326_10005468_pt1 | contig 28960 bp, 33 predicted proteins | sample Palsa_T0_3_FD_202264 | JGI IMG/M metagenome (GOLD analysis project Ga0302326, IMG submission 202264) | Peat permafrost microbial communities from Stordalen Mire near Abisko, Sweden - Palsa_T0_3 | ecosystem: Environmental > Terrestrial > Soil > Palsa > Peat permafrost | place: Sweden: Abisko... | reverse complement strand
CCAACGCCGGCATCCACATGATCGACGGTATTCTCAAAGCGATAAGCAGATGAAGCTAAGGCGCGAACGTCCACCCGTACTCAGCGAGACCAACGGCGAGCTGCTGGTGACCATGTATCACGCGTTCGAGGAGGGCTTGGAGCGTTGTGCTCGCCTGACCGAGCGCCGCGAGGCCGGCGCGTCCGCAGCGGAGATTCGTCCCGAAGCGCTCGAGACTGCGCGCTGGATCGCCTACGTGAGCCGGATGCTGTGGGAGGCCATCCTCTATCTGAAGCTGCTCGAATCGATTCCCGAGAGCCGATCACCGATCGAGGCGATGAAAGTGCTCGCCCGGCTCGGATACGGGCTGTTAGCTCTGGCTGAGGAGGATCCAGAACCCGAGGCTCTTCTTTCTCAGGCTGAGCTCGACGGCCTGTTCGCCAAGCACGGGATCGAGGACTGGGTCAGCATCCATCGCGAGATCTTCGCGAGTACGAAGCAGGCGGACGCATGAGCGAGATCAGGCGCACACTGCTCGACGACAGCGGCGCTCCCGCGGGACTCAGCCCCGATGCGGCGTTTATCGCGTCGCGCAACGCCGGCGCCGCGGCGCTGCTGCTCCACCACGCCGACGTCTACCGCGCGCTGCATGCGCGCTACCAGCAGGAAGGGCCGTCCGCGGAAATCGAGGCGATCGCGCTCGAGGCGGCCGGGGACCTCGCGACCGTGATGCAGTCACTCCGAAGGCGCCCGGATCTGCTGCTCGTGATGGAGGTCAGCCCGGACCTCGTCGCGCCGCCGCTGCCGATCATCGATCAGCTCCTCTTCAGCTTCGTGCTGTTGACCGACTCCCATGCAGGGGAGGATTCGGAGGCGGCTCTCACGCCCCAGATTCTCGACGAGCTGCTCGCGCTGCCCACCGTCAAACGGTGGCTCGACTCGCTGCACGCGGAGCTTGTGTTCAACCTGGACGCGACGTTCGACGACCCCGAGGAGCCGTAGGCCCGGGCGGAGGCGTTTGCTCTACCTCTCGCGGCTCCTCGACCCAGGCGCTGAACAGCGGCAACCCGGTGAACGGCGCGACGGGGTGCGCGAGGCTTTGGGGGTGCGTCGGACGGCCGGAGATCGCGACCGCAGCATAGGGATGGTCAAAGCGCAATATGGCCACGCGCTCGGTCCCCGTCTCCTGCGGCGGGGCGCGGAAGGCGCAGGCGACCATGAACTCGGTTATGGCCGCAGCTTCGAACCCATCGCGCGTGAATGACGCCACCGATACCTGCGCAGCATCTGTTATGTCGTCCGGGCGTGGGCCGATCAGCTCACGCATCACTTCGAGTGCCGGCGCGGCTCCGAACAGCTCTGATGCCTGGAGGTCGAGGCGGCTTTTCATGTGCCACGACGGCAGGCTCACACCGGCGATCTGCTCGACGCGCTCGCCTGCCAGGTAAGTCCGCGTCTCACGCTCGGTGATCTGCCACGAGTGACCGCTCCCCAGCGGGAGATCGAACAGCGAGCACGCCGCCGCCGGGGAGCCCTCGCGGGCGAACGCGGCGACTTCGTGCGCGGCGTCCAGCACCGCCGCCCGCGGAACGTCCGGGTCCGCGGAAACCGAGATCACGGTGAGATCCTCCTCGGCCACAGCCTGGTGCACCGCGACGAGCCCGGCACTGCGAGTGTCCGCGATCGACGCCAGACCGGCGGGCTCACGGTCCCACAGCAGACGCTCGACCCCGGCCCGCCAAGGACTCTGCTCTCCGAGGTGCTCCGACGCCGGCACAACTTCGAACGGGACCTGCCACGACACCTTCGTCGCCAGCGCCGACGCGAGCACGATCCTGGTCGCCGCGTCGATCCGCAACGGGAACGATTCGATCAGCCCGAGCGTGTTCTTCTCGGCCCATGCGTCCGCGTCACCCTGGGTCGGCATGAAGCCAGACTCAACCGCCCCAGGAAGACCGCGAACCCAGCCCGCGAGCTCCTCGGTCGAATCCGCGACGCTGACCCACACCGCGATCGCTGCCTTCAACGCCGGCGGCGGTGCCGCCAAGAACACCGCCAGCAGCTCACCGGCGTCATCGGCTGAGCAGCCCAGCACCTCCTCGAGTGCGGCCCGATGATCAACGCCGGCCCCGCTCACGCACGCGGCCAGCAACAGCCACACGCCCAACGGAGACGACACCGACGCGCCGGCGTGCTGCTCGAGCACCGCCGGGTACACACGGCGCGCGTACCCATCAACCAATGCCGCCAGGCGCTCGGACGACCCGCCGGCAGCCGTGGCGCCCGCGATCTCGGTCAAGGGATCATGAGCTTGATCGCGCACCGAAAGCCCTGTATATCGGATCCTTCGTAACCTGAGAGCTACGGTGGATCGCCCGCGGATCGCACGACGCGCTGTGATTGCTCTGCGAATCGCGCTGACCGGCCGGCTGTCGGCGGTGGTCCTGGCCGGGATGGTGGGCGCGGTAACTCCGGTCGCGGTTTCGGCTCGCGCCACGGTGCTCACGGCCTCGGGCGAGTTGCACACCGGCCGCGTCGAGGCTGTCGCCGCCCCGCTACGCAGCGGACAGGTGCTGATCGTCGGCGGCGGCGGCCACGGGATCAGAAGCCTGCGGAGCGCCGAGCTGTTCCACCCCGCCAGTGACACCTTCGCCGCGCTACCGGCATAGGGCGAAACCAGTCTTCACACCGCGCGTTTCGGAGCCGTCGCGGCGCGGCTGCGGAGCGGACAAGTATTGATCGCCGGCGGTGTCGAGCTGGGCGTCGCCTTCCTGCGCACTGCGGAGTTGTTCAACCCTGCCCACGACACCTTCACCGCGCTCCCCGCGTCGGGCCCGACCGAGCTGCACTTCCCGCGCGTGAACGCCGTGGCCGCGCCGCTACGGAATGGGCAGGTACTGATCGCCGGCGGCGCCGACCACTCGCGGAGCGCGGAGCTGTTCAACCCTGCGAACGACACCTTCACCGCGCTTCCAATCGCCTCGGGCGGGTGATCTTGTTGTCCTGTATCACGCATGAGACAGTGTGTTGATGGCAGACGTGAGCATCTGAGACCTGCGGAATAAGGGAGGCGAGGTGGTTGAGCGAGCATCACGCGGAGAGCCGATCAGGATTGCCGGGGCAGGCAAGCCGGTGGCTGAGCTCCGCCCGCTGGCGCGGCCCGGTCTGGCCGCGGACGCGTTGCTGGCGCGCTGGCGCCGCCTGCCGCCGCCTGCCGCCGCCTGCCGCCGCTTTGACCCGATCGCGGTCCGCCGCGACATCGACGAACTGATCGACCCGAGCTTGTGAGCGCAGCCGCTCAACCACTACGCGGAGTGTTGGACACCTCCACGGTCATCCTGCTGGCCCGTTTCACGGACGCGACCGAGCTGCCGCAAGAGCCGGTGATCACGGCGGTCACGCTCGCGGAGCTGTCCGTCGGCCCGCTGGTGGCTCAAGATGAGCGGGAACGCGCTGTACGTCAGGCCCATCTACAGCAGGCTGAGGCCGACTTCGATCCGCTCCCGTTCGATGCAGCCGCAGCGCGTGCGTTTGGGAGAGTCGCAGCAGCTTTGCGACGCGCGGGGCGCAAGACCGCGGGGGGGACCTACGATGCGACGATCGCTGCGACCGCGATCGCCAACCAGGTGCCCGTGTACACGTGTAACCCGGGCGATTTCGCGGGGATCGACGACCTGCAGTTAGTCGCGATCCCCGCTCCGCCAGTGCTCGACGCCGGCTAGCCGCCCTCGTCCCCGCGCCGAGCGAGGCGCGGTGGCGGGTGCATTGGGCGGCGGGTTTCCCTGGGGTCGTGATGAGTTTTCGACAACTGTTGTCGTGTTGTCATCACGCCAGATTCTGGTGCGGGCTGAATCGGGCTGGTCGTAACACTGATGAGACATGACCGCGACGCGCGCGTGACAATCGCACGCCCTCGTCACAGGAACCGTTCAGGTCCCTCACAGGCGGTTCACAGCTTGTCGGTGCATCGTGGGAGCAAGCCACCAACTCACGATCAGCCGACGACAAAAGGATGCAGTCCATGTTCTCCAATCGGCCATATCAGTGCAACACGCGGCGGTCGGCGGGGCATCCAACGCCCGCTCCGGACCGGCGGCGGGCGGATCGATCGGTAAGGTCAGCAGCGTCTCGAGTTCGGGGTTCAAGCTGCTGACGTCGGCAGGCCAGAACGTCACTGTCAAGGAGACATCGGCCACGACTTACTAGAAAGGCACGAGCTCGGCATCGGCCGGCGCCGTTACCAAAGGCAAGACCGTCCTCGTGCTCGGAACCACCGACAACACCACGATCACGGCCACGCAGGTCATCGTCCAACCGAGAACCAGCGCGTCCAAGACGGCCTCCCAGGTGGTTCCCTTCAAGCGTGGCGCACCGTCCACGTCCAAGCAGGCCGGTCAGATCCCGGCGAGCTACAAGCAGGGGACCGGCACCATCGTCAGCGGAACAGCCGCAAATAAGGCCACCAAGGCCGCCCTGGCGGCATACCCCGGTGGCATCGTCGACCGCGTCGTGAAGCTGAGCAACGGCGAGTACGAGGTTCACAACATCGGCGTCAACTGGCCGCACCACATCTTCGTCAGCCAGGACTTCAAGGTCGTCGGCGCCGACTAGCGGGAGTGTCCGAAGTACATCAGCTCCCAGATCGCCGTGCTGCTGTGCTTCTCTGCGAGCGCGTCGCCGTGGCAACGCTCGATGTCGAGGGTCCCGGTGAAGCGGAGATAGGCGCCGTCGAACCTCGCGAGCTGTGCCAGCACCCGTTTGGGGCCGTGAATGTTGTCGAGCATGCGGGACGTTGCGAGATCATGATCGCGAGTGAAGGTGACAATCCAGCGCTCGTCGTCGTCGCCGGCGTAGGTGTAGCGGGTCTTCGTCGCTACCGGCTTGCCGGTGTTCTCGTCCGTATAGGTCTCGAGTGCTTCGAACCGCACGCGCCGGGAGTCGTCGGCGATCACCTCGCCGTCCCGGGCGAGCATGAAGATCGGCAGTTCGGTGTAGTCGTATCGCTCGTGGGCGGTGACGAGCGATGCGATCACCGAATACGGGCCGGCTTGCCCACGCGCCCAGTACCAATCATGGACGATCTTGACGAGGCTGACGTTCCCCCAATTGTGGTCGTGATAGCCGATGCCGGTCGTCTCATGGCTCTCGTCGCCGATGCGATAGCTCGCGGTCACCGCACCCTCCGGGACTGAGGGCAGCCAGGCGAACTCCTTGTCGCGTTCGGGGCCGTAGAGCAGGAAGCCGGTCTGGGGACGCCAGGCCGGCACCTCACCGACGAGGGTTACATCGACGCTGATCTCCTCGACGGTCGCGCGGATCCGGTATGTGTGCAGATCGCCGCTGAACCGGTTCTCGCCGATCCGCACGTCGGCCTCGCTGGTTGAGGCCTCCCAGCTTTCTGGGGGGTAGGTGACGATCTTCTCGTAGCTGCGGCCGTCCGCGAGGTCCAGGTTGATCCGGATCGTCGGTGTGAGCGGGTCGTCGGGCGCGGCGAGATCCTTGTTCATGAACACCACGACGAGGCTGGAGCCGTCGTCGAGATGAGCGTCGAAGTACCACCACTCGTATGTCCCTCGACGGTTGTCGGTGCGCGCTCCGTCCTCCCACGGCGCGACGGCGCTGCGCGCCAAGCCCAGCCGCTCGTAGTCGGCGTCGTCCGATGCGATCACAGCGAGCGGTCCCGTGCGTGCGTGCTTCACCAGGCTCATGTTGGTTCACCTCGTCTCGTGTTGAAGCTCCGATGATCGCCGGTCCGCTCGTCCTCCAAGGTAGGGAAACCCGGAAAACGTGCAACGGATACGCCCCCGGTCCGGCGCGTGCCTACTGGGTCAATGAGGCGAGGGGGAGCGAAACTTCGAACGTCGCGCCGTGACCGGGAGTCGACCGGACGGTGGCGGCCCCGCCGTGGGCCTCCATGATCGCCGCGACGATCGCGAGACCGAGGCCGGTGCCGGCGCTCCGCGGCGCCGCGTCCTGGGTACCGACCGGGGTCCCGCGGTAGAAGCGCTCGAAGATGTGGGGTGCCTGCTCGGAGTCGATTCCCGGCCCCTCGTCGGGCGACGGAGAGGATCGCCTGATCGCCGCGCACGGCGACGTCGACCTGCACGGGGGTCCCCGGCGGTGTGTGCATCTGGGCGTTGGCGAGGAGGTTGGCGGCCACCTGGCGCAGCCGCTGCTCGTCGCCCGTGACAACGACGTGCCCGTGCTCGCGCACGGTGATCGGCCGTCCCGGATCCCGCGCGCGTGCGTCCTCGGCGGCGTCGAGCGCGATCGGCACGAGATCGACTCGCCGCCGGACGAGGGGCCGGCGCTCATCGAGACGTGCGAGCAGCAGCATGTCGTCGATCAGCGCGCTCATCCGCGTCGCCTCTGACTCGATCCTGGCCATCGACTTGGCGAGATCTCCCGGGTTGTCCTGGGCGCCGCGGCGAAACAAGGCGGCATAACCTCGGATCGAGGTCAGCGGCGTGCGCAGCTCGTGTGATGCGTTGGCGACAAAGCGACGCAGCTGCTCCTCGGATTGATCGCGGCGGGAGAAGGCCTCCTCGAGCCGCTCGAGCATCCCGTTGAGGGCGAGCCCGAGGCGCCCCACCTCGGTGCTCGTTTCGGCGGGGGAGACGCGGACATCGAGGTCGCCATCGGCGATGCCCGCGGCCGTCTCCGCGATCCGCTCGAGCGGACGAAGGCCGACTCGCAAGAGCCAGAACGCCCCCGAGGCCAGCAGAGCGAGGACGACGCCCGCGATCACGAGCTCCACGTCGGTCAGACGGTCGAGCGTCTCCGTCACGGTGTCGAGCGGGACCGCGACCAGGAGGATCCCGCGATCGTCCGGGAGCGAGCTGACCGCTACCCGATAGGTCCCCGTGTGGCCTTCGCCGGCCTGATCGCCAACAAGCTCCGCTCGGCGCTCACCATCCTCGGACTGATGATCGGGGTTGGCTCGGTGATCGTGCTGATCGCCGTCGGCACCGGCTCCTCCGACGCGGTGCAGAGCCAGATCGACGCGCTCGGCTCGAACGTGCTGCTCGTGCAGAGCAGCACGCCGGTCGGTGGCCTGCGCGCAACATCCGCCTCCAGCACCCTACGACGGTGCCACCTACAGCCCGTCGACCTTCGTCGGGACCACCCCGAGCTACGAGAAGGCACGCAGCTACAGCACCAGCGAGGGCGCCTGGTTCACGAGCGCGCAGGAGAGCGACCACAGCCGCGTGCTCGTAGTCGGGCCGACGGTGGTCTCCGAGCTCTTCGACGGACAGGATCCGGTCGGAGACACGGTCCAGGTCAACGGCACGAATTACCAGATCGTCGGTGTCACCGCGTCGAAGGGATCGAACGGCACCGCCAACCAGGACGACGTGGCGTTCGCCCCGCTCACCGCGGTACAGGACACCCTCACCGGCTACGGCTACGGCAGCATCAGCCAGATCGTCGTGCAGGCCAAGTCAGAGCCTCAGCTCGGCGCCGCGCAGACCGAGGTGACGAACATACTTGGTCAGCTCGACCCGCCCACCCGGGCTCCGGGGGGACGAGCAACTTCAACGTCCTGATCGAGGCGGTCCTGGTCTCGTTGATCGGCGGTATCGCCGGAGTTCTCACCGGCGTGATCGGTAGCCAGTTCACGATCGCGGGCGTCCACCCGGTGATCGCGCCCTACTCGATCGCGCTCGCCTTCGGCGCCGCGCTTCTGACCGGTCTGTTCTTCGGCACCTACCCCGCAAGCCGCGCGGCCGCGATGCGTCCCATCCAAGCGCTGCGCTTCGAATAGCCCCAACCAGAAAGGCATCCCATGAGCGCCATCCCCTACAACGACAACACGGCCGAGAACTGGAAACCCGAGCCCGAGCCCGAAGGGCTGGCCACTCCCGGTCGGCCGAGGCGGCGGTGGTGGGGCCGCAAGACCGCCGCACTCGCCGCTGCGGTCCTGTGCGCGGCGGCGTTTTACGCCGGCGTCCGCGTCGAGAAGGGCCAACTCAGCACCGCGACCGCGACCCCGACCACCGCGGCTTCCGCCGCGGGCGCGGCGGGGCACGGCGGTTTCCCGGGCGGAGCGGCCGGTGGCGCCAACGCCTCGATCGGAACCGTTTCGAGCGCCGACGGGAACACGATCTACCTGACCGACACCTCGGGCAACACCGTCAAGGTCAAGCTCTCCTCCGCGACCAAGGTCACCAAGAGCGAGAGCGTCGCCAAGACGTCGGTCCGACCAGGCGACACGGTCGTGATCCAGGGCGCGAAGGCCTCGGACGGCACGATCACCGCCGCCTCGGTGAGTGACTCCGGCGGACAAGTCCGATGACCCACCACAAGTCCACATACCGCCGAGTGATCCTCGGCTTCACCGCACTCGCCACCGCGGTGGTGATCGCCGCGTGCGGGAGCAGCTCCTCCTCGACGACCAGCACCACCACGTCGACCACGTCGAGCGCGAGCCGGACCACGTTCGTGAAGTGCATGCAGGACCACGGCGTCACGATCGCGGCGCACCCGGACGGTGCGACAAGCCCCGCCGGCGCGGGGACATCCACCACTCATTCCGGAACCCCGCCCGCCGGCGCCGGCGGCTCTGGCAGCGCCAACCCGACGCGCGAGGCCGCGTTCAAGGCCTGCGGAGCAACCGGGCTCCACCCGAGCGGCGGCTAGTCATGCGCCGTCTCACGTCCCAGCGGGCCCGTACAGCTCGTAGATGGCGGCGACGTCCTGGTCAGCGAGGTCGACGTTTGCGGCCGCGAAGCGCTCGAGAACCACGTCCAGCACCGGCATCGTGGCGCCCGAGCTCATCTGGACCTCGCGAACGAGCTGTAGGTCCTTCAGGGCGAGCCGGACCGGAAAGCCCGCGGGATAGTCGTGGCGGCGCATCTCGTCCAGCTTCTGCAGGGCATAGGTCGAGCCCAGCGGCCCGCCATCGAGGAGCGCGATGAACTGCTCCTGATCAAGCCCCATGTCGCGGCAGACGCGCATCGACTCGGCCAGGGCGGCGACCATCGTGATCATCCAGTGGTTGGCGGCCAGTTTCAGCCGCGAGCCCATGCCGGCCTCCCCGACCCAGAGCACCCGCGATGCCAGCGCGTTGAAGATCGGTTCGACCACGCTACGGGCGGAGCCAGGTCCAGAGGCGAGGATGGTCAGCTGTCCTTCCTCGGCGGGATGGGTGCTGCCTGAGACGGGTGCGTCGATGAGGGTCACCCCGTGTGCCTCGGCCACCTGTGTCAGCTCGTCGGCCTCGGCCGCCCCGACGCTGCTCATCTGCAGCCAGACGGTGCCCTCGGGCCAATCGTCGAGCAGTGGGTCGACGAGCTCGTGGATGATGTCGGCGGTTGGGAGCATGGTGATCACAACCCCGGCGCCCCTCACGACCTCGCTTGGTGTTTGCGCCTGCTCGCCGCCGCGACCTTCGAGAGGGCGAACGTGCTCGGTGTTGCGGTCCCATGCGATGACTGCGATGCCCTGATCGAGAAGACGACCCGCCATCGCCGAACCCATCAGGCCGACGCCCAACAGCCCGACCCGCGCCTTCTGCTCATCGGCCTGAGCGGCTGATCCTGTGGTAGCCAGTGTTGTGTTGCTCATCGTGCACTCCCTTCGATCTCGATCAGGTCCTCGTCGGTCAGCTCAAGGCCGGCGGCAGGGAGGATCGGGTCGACCTGGTCGGGCCGCCGGAAGCCGACGATCGCGGCGTCGACGGCTTGGTGACGCAGTGCCCAGGCCACCGCGACGGCGCCGGGGATGGTGTCGTGGCGCTCGGCGACCGCGGTCAGCCGGTCGACCAGGTCGAGGTTCTTTGACAGCCGCGGCTCCTGGAAGCGCGCATCGCGCTTGCGCCAGTCGCTGTCGGACATCTGCTCAATCCGAGCCCGCGTCATCTTCCCTGTAAGCATCCCTGAACCCATCGGCGAATAGACGATCACACCGATCCGTTGCTCCAGAGCGAACGGAAGGAGCTCCTGTTCGATATCGCGTTCGATCAGCGAATACTGGGGCTGGAGCGTCTCGACGGGTGCGATCTGCTGGACCTGCCGCAGCTGGTCCACGTCGAAGTTCGAGACGCCGATGTGACGCACGAGTCCCTGCTCTTTGAGCTCGGCGAGCGCCGCCCATCCTTCCTCGATGTCCTCGACCGGGATCGGCCAGTGGATCTGGTAAAGGTCGATCGCGTCGACCCCGAGCCGCTCCAGGCTCGCGCTCGCCTCACGCAGGACCGAATCGCGCTTCAGGCTGTGTTCGACGATGCGGCCAGGACCCGGCAGGAGCGAGCACTTGGTGAAAACGTACGGTCGCTCGACGACGCCCTGCAGAGCGCGCCCCACCATCTGCTCCGAGCGGCCGAAGCCGTAGGCGGCGGCGGTGTCGATCCAGTTGATCCCCTGCTCGAGCCCGCGATGGATCGCGGCGATCGACTCCTCATCGTCCTGCGGCCCCCAGCCGAACTCCCAGTCCCCGCCGCCGATCGCCCACGCGCCGAATCCGACGCGGGTGATCTCGAGGCCCGTCTCGCCGAGAGGTGTCTTCTTAAGTGCCGTCTGGTACATGGTTATTCCGATCAGGTGGAGGTGCGGTGCGGTTCTTGGGCAGTGACACAGGTTCCCATCGTCCCTTGTGCGCGTACATACGGATCCTCCCGAGGCAATCCCCCGGGGCTCCCTATGGGCCGGGTAGGGATTTCCCTACCGCCGCACCACGACGGTCGAGGGTATGGTTCTGGCGTGACCCCCTCGCCGGTCGATCGACTGCTCACAGCTCTTGATGAACTCGACGCCGATGCGGCCGCGGCGATGTTCGCGGTGGATGGCCGGCTGCTGACCGCTGACGGTCGCCGGGCAGAAGGCGTCGAGGCGATCCGAGCACTGCTCGGTGACTTTCTCGGGCAGCTGCGGTCGACGGCCCACGTGACGACCGCCCATTGGCACCAGGATGAGGTCTGGATCGCCGAGGTCGAGGCGAGTTACGTGCTGCGTGACTGGCTGAAGCTGACCGATCTTCCGCGTGTGTTCATCCTGCGCGACGCGCCAGGTGGGTACGCCGATCTTCGGGTTTACGGCGCCCACGAACGGGCTCTCGCCAGCCATCGGAGCGGCGGCGACACGATGCCGGTCGGCGGCCTCTGGCTGCCACCGCTCTGAAGGGTTGGCGGGCCGGCTCGTGCGCGCTGTGCTCACCCAAACCCCGGCGATCACTTCGGCACGATCGCACGCCGGGTAGGGATCACCCTACATACGCCTCCGAAAACCGGAGGCGCCTTCTCTAGCGCGACCGTATGTACCCACACGAGGGCCGGTGAGAACCTGATCGAGTCGGATTCGTAACGAGAGGTTGGAAATGAGCTGCATCTGTTGCGGGCCCTGGTTTGAGGCTAGGGAGCGGTCGTGTCTTCACTAGTGGTGGATCGGCCGGCACTAGAGAGCGCCGCGCGCGCCGCGATCGTGATCGCTGCGGTGTTCGCATTCGCGGACAAGGTGATCGGGAATCAGTCGACGGCGCTGTTCGCGTCCTTCGGATCGTTCGCGCTGCTTGTGCTGGCGCAGTTCACCGGTCCGCTGCGGACTCGCCTGGTCGCCTACCTCGCGCTTGGATGCGTCGGCGCGGCGTTCATCACGCTCGGAACACTGTGCTGTCGCACCCCTTGGCTCGCCGCCGCGGCAATGGCGGTCGTCGGCTTCGGCACGCTGTTCTCGGGCGTGTTCAGCGGATACTTCTCGGCGGCCGCGGCCGCGGCCGCGGCCATCCTCACGTTCGTCCTGCCCGCGACGGTTCCGGCGGCGGACTCCGCGATCCCGGACCGCCTCGCGGGCTGGGGCCTGGCGACCGGCGCGGCGATCTTCGCTGTGATGCTCCTGTGGCCGCCTCGTCGAAGTGCGGACCTTCACCGCGATGCCGCCGACGCTATTCGCAGCGTTGCCGACGTACTTGACGCGGACGCAGACCAGCTGGCCGAACGCGGACACGTCGCCGGCGAGGCGGTCGAGGGTCTCGAGCGGCGCCTGCGCGGCACTCAGCAACGCCCCACAGGTCCAACCGGTCCGCTGGCCGCGCTGGCGTCGCTTCCCGGCGAGCTGGACTGGCTTCTCTCGCTGTTGCTGCCGCCCGCCGAGCACGGTGTGCCCGACCGCGTCTGGGCGGAGGACGAAGAAGCGATGGCGGCGGCGACGGCGGTGCTGCGGGCGGCGGCCGAGCGGCTCGAGGGTAGCGAGGCACGTCCCGATTTCACGCGGCTGGACGCGGCGCTTGACGGCGTCGCGCCCGCGCTGGCGAAGCGGCTGCCGGACCTGGCGCCCGACGCCTCCGCCAGCGCGGTGACCGAGGCATTGGAGCTGCCATTCCGGATCCGGGCGACGACCTACTCTGTCCGTCAAGTCGCCGGCTACGCCCTGCGGGCGGTCGGAGCGGACGCGCCCGAGCTCGTTTGGCCAGAGCCAGGATCGCTGCCGGAGAGCACGGCGCTACGAGCGACCGAGCAACGCGCGCGCGAGCACGCAAGCGTTGCCTCGGTCTGGTTTCAGAACAGTCTGCGCGGCGCGGCGGGGCTCGCGCTCGGTGTCTACATAGCTCAGCGAACGGGTGTCGAGCACGGTTTCTGGGTTGTGCTCGGGACGCTCTCGGTGCTTCGATCGAACGCTCTGGGGACCGGCTGGTCGATCCTCAGCGCCCTCGCCGGGACCGCGGTCGGGATCGTCGTCGGCGCGGGGCTCGTGATCGCGATCGGTACCCACGAGGGAGTGCTCTGGGGGGTTCTGCCCGTCGCGGTGTTGCTGGCCGCGTACGGACCGCGGGCGATCTCCTTCGCCGTGGGCCAGGCCGGCTTCACCGTGTTCGTCCTCGTTCTGTTCAACCTGCTGGCGCCCGTGGGCTGGAGGGTGGGGCTGGTTCGCGCCGAGGACGTCGCGATCGGGTTTGCGGTCAGTCTCGGGGTCGGGTTGCTGTTCTGGCCGCGCGGTGCGGCTGCGCTTGTCCGCCAGGACCTAGCCGTGGCGTACGCGCGTGCAGTGGACTATCTCGCCGCCACCGCGCGGCAGCTGATCGAAGGCCGGACCTCGGAGGACGCAGCGCCCGCAGCGCGGGCCGCGGCCGACGTGGCCGTCCGCCGCCTCGATGAGGCGTTTCGTCAGTACCTCGGCGAACGCTCCGCTACCCGGGTGAACGTCGAGGACGTCGCCGCGCTGGTTGGCGGCGCGTCGCGCGTGCGCCGCGCGGCGGAGTCGCTCACGGTACTCGCGCACATGGCCGACGGCGAGGCCCGGCTCGATGACTGCGGTCACAACCTCGACCGCGAGCTAGGAGCCCTCCAGACTTGGTACAGCGCATTCGGAATCGCCCTGATGAACGGCGGCGCGCTCCCGCCGCCGCACACCTCCGACGGTGAGGAAGCCCGCCAGCTTCTCTCCTGCGTGCGCGACGCCGCCCAAGACCCCGGCAAGGCGACGGTCAACGCCGGAGTCGCCCTCCTGTTGGCGAGCCAACATCTCGAGAATCTCTCCCGACTCGAGACCTTCCTCAGCGAGCGCGCGAACGCCATCCGCACCGCGTCCGACGACGGTGGAGGCCTACGGAAGCTGAGGGTGCTCGTGTCATGAGAGCCACAGCGGCCGTGACCCGCCGAACGGTTAGTTAGTCCTGGTCCGATACCGGCAGCAGCGCACACACGCGGGTGCCCTCACCCAGCGGACTCTCGACGACGAGCCGGCCATCAAGAGCCGACACGCGATCGTCCAGCCCCCCCAATCCCGTGCCGCGATCGCCTCGCGCGCCACCGATACCGTCATCGCGAACCTCCACTACCAGCTTTCCGTCCTCAACTCGGGCGATGATTTCGGCGCCGGTTGCGCGAGCGTGCTTGACCACGTTCGTCAGCGCCTCGCTGACGACGAAATAGGCCGTCGCCTCCACGCCGGCCGGCAAGCGAGCCACTGACACGTCCACGCTCACGGGCAGTGAAACCCGCGACACGAGCGCCTCGACTCCTGCCCTTAGGCCACCGCGCGTGAGCGCTGCGGGCAGAATCCCGTGCGCCAGCTCGCGCAGCTCCGCGTTCGCCTGCTCGGCGTGGCGCAGCGCCTCGGCCACCATTGCACTCGCACCCGCATCACCGTCGGACAGCGCCCGCAGTGCGAGCTTCAGCACGATCACCGCGTGCACCAGGCGCTGCTGCGCCCCGTCGTGCAGATCGCGCTCGATCCGCCGCCGGCTCTCATCGGCGGCCGCGACGATCCGCGCACGCGACGCGGCCAGAGCCGCACGGCTCTCGGCGTTCGCGATCGCCGTCGCGACCAGCTCCGTGAACGAGCCCAGGCGGTCCTCCGTGTCCGCGGGCAGCGACGGCGTCTGAATCGAGCCGACGGAGATCAAGCCCCAGACCCGCCCCTCGACCATGATCGGCGTCGCGACCGCACAGCGGACGCCCTCCCCGCGGACGAACTGACCGAGCGGCCCTGAGGCGCTGTCCGAGTAGTCGTCGATCCGGCCAGAGCGGCAGGTCTCGAACACGATCGTGCCGAGGTTGCTCCCCCCGATCGCCACTCTGGTGCCAACCGGGAACCGTTCGTCCGCCCGCCCCCAGGTCGCGACGACAGCAAGCGTCGCGTCGGCCTCGTAGCGCCCCATATACGCGTATTCGATCGCAAACAGCCCGCCGATCTCATTGATGACCGCTGCGAATACCTCGTCCTGGATCACCGCCGCCGCCACCAGCGTCGCGACCCGCCGCAGAGCCGCCTGCTCCTCGGCCAGCCTGGCGAGCCCGGCGCGGCTCTCGGCATTCGCGACCGCCGTCGCCACCAGCTCCGTGAACGAGGCGAGGCGCGCCTCGGTATCGGCGGGCAACGGCTGCTCCTCGGTACAGCCCACGACGATCACGCCCCACAGGCTGGCCTCGACGATGATCGGCGTCGCGACCGCCGACCGCATCCCGCGCTCGCGGACAGCGACGCCGAACGGCCCCGAGGCATCACCGTAGTCGTCGATCCGGGACGAACGACCCGTCTCGAACACGAGCGTCGTGACGTTCCTCCCGCCAAGCTGCAACCGGGCACCAGCCGGCAAGATGCGGTCAGTCAGACCGAAGGCGGCGAGGGCAGTGGCCGTATCGTCGGGCTCGTAGCGGATCAGGTGCGCGGATTCCGCGGACAGCAGCCGTCCGACCTCTTCGGTGACCGCCCCGAACACCTCCCCCGCCGGTGCCCCTCGTGCCACCAGCGTCGCGACGCGCCGCAACGCGGCCTGCTCGTCGGCCAGCCCATCGAGTCCCGCACCGGTCAACGACGCTCTCCGTCCGATCTCGTACCGGGCGCAGTCCCCGCGCCCATATGAGGCGGGAACATCGGCCGCAGCAGCGACGGCATGTTCGTGCGCATCGACCGCCAAGCCTACCCCTGCCTCATCACCGTGCGAACCCCGCTCGCTCAACTCGAGAGCGAGCACGGAGGCGGCTCGAATTCCCAGCGGGTAGGGATTGCCCTACTGGCACCTCCGGAACCTAGGAGTGAACTGTCTGGCGGATCCGCATGTACGCGAACGGGAGCCGATGAGATCGTGATCTGCACACCGATGCGTCGGCGAGCCGGAGGTGAAGCGCTTGAGGCACTGGCGGTCGTGAATACATCCCACCATATGCAGGAGGATCCCGATGGCAACGACCGAGATCAATCGCAGCGATACCAACGGTGAAGCCTGGGAGCCGATCGCCGGCGAGTGCTCCTTAGTTGGGATGTCTCCTGGCACCATCAGAGATGGAGCGGAATTCACCTTGTCCCAGTTCGCGATCGAGCCTCGCACCAACCCTCGGGCGTGTACATACGACACCGCCCGAGATGGTGCCTCGGCGTGCCCGACCTATTGGGTAGGGGAAGCCCTACCCAAAGGAGCTCTCGATCCGACCGCTCGCGGTGGGTCTGAGTTCGCCGGCGGATGAGGTAGCGGGACGTACGCAGCGCCCGTCGGCGAGGACGATTCCGTCCGAGCAGAACGCCTGGACTGCGCCCGAGCCGAACTGCTCCTCATAGAGCCGGGCGTACAGACCACCCTGTTCGACGAGCTCGTCGTGGGTGCCTCGCTCGGCTATCTGCCCGTGGTCGAGTACGAAGATCACGTCCGCGGCGCGGATCGTTGAGAGGCGGTGCGCGATCGCGATCGTGGTCCGGCCCTGCATCACCGACTCGAGCGCGCGTTGGACGATCCGCTCGCTCTCGCTGTCCAGCGCTGAGGTCGCCTCGTCGAGCACCAGCACCTTTGGGTCCTTGAGGATCACGCGGGCGATCGCGAGTCGCTGGCGCTCGCCGCCGGAGAAGCGGTAGCCGCGCTCGCCGACGATCGTGTCATAGCCGTCGTCGAGCTCGGCGATCCGGTCATGGATGTACGCCGCACGCGCAGCCCGCTCGACCTCCTCATCGGTCGCGTCGGGGCGGCCGTAGCGCAGGTTGTCCCGCACGGAGGCGTGGAAGAGGTAGCTCTCCTGGGTGACGACCCCACAGATGTCGGCGATCGTGGCGAGCGTCAGGTCGCGCACATCGTTCCCGTCGATCTTCACTGCACCCTCGGCCGCGTCGTAGAGGCGCGGGATCAGATAGGAGATCGTCGTCTTGCCGGCGCCACTGGGACCGACGAGCGCGGCGAGCTGTCCGGGCTCGACACGGAGGCTCACATCACGAAGCGCCCAGTGTCGTGGCGCGTCGCCGTTCTGCACCGAGCCCTCACCGGGTCCGTAGGCGAAGGAGACGTGATCGAGCTCGACCTCGCCTCTTACATCCGCGGCGGACAGCAGCTTGGCCCCCGGCGGGTCGGTGATCTCGGGCCTGAGGTCGAGGTACTCGAACACGCGCGCGAAGAGTGCCACCGAGGACTGTACGTCGACCGACACTTGCAGCAGCTGGTTGATGGGTTGCAAGAGCCGGGTCTGCAGCGTCGTGAAGGCAACGATCGTGCCGGCGCTCAGGCTGCTGTGACCGCCGTGGAGCTCGAGTCCCGCGACGAGGTAGAGAAGCGCCGGGGCGATCCCGAAGAACGCCTGCGTGACGGCGAAGAAGCCGCGGCCCGTCATCGCCTGGCGAACCTGAAGCTCGGCCTGCCGAGCGTTCTCCGCACCGTAGCGATCGATCTCGCGATCCTGGCGGCCGAAGACCTTGGACAGCAGAACCCCGGAGACCGACAGACTCTCCTGCGTGATCGCGCTCATCTCAGCGAGCGAGACCTGCGTCTCGCGACGCGCCTCACGGCGGGTGCGCCCGACGCGATTGCTGAGCAGCACGAACACCGGCACGATCGCGACCGAGAGCAGCGTCAGCGTCGGCGACAGGACAAGCATCGCAACGATCGCCGAGGCGACCACGACGACGTTCGAAACGACCGACGACGCCGTTTCCGTGATCGTCGTCTGCACACCGCCGACGTCGTTGGCCAGCCGCGACTGCACCTCGCCGGTGCGCGTCCCGGTGAAGAACGCCAGCGACATCCGCTCCAGATGCCCGAACAGCCGATCGCGCAGGTCGCGCATCACCCGGTTGCCGACCCAGTTGGTGTAGTAGGTCTGGACGATATTCAGGACGCCGGTGACGATCGGGATCACGACCAGCACCGCGACAAGCTCGAACAGGAGCGGCAGGTTCGGACCACCGCGCGGAAAGAGCGCCTTATCGAACACGACCTTGATCAACAGCGCCCCGACGACACTCAGTCCCGAGCTGACCGCGATCACGGCAACGATCAACCCGACACGCACCCGGTACGGGCGAAACAGAGCGACAATCCTCCGCCACAGCGGGCCACTCCCGCCGGCGCCGGCCGAGCGCTCGCCCGCGGGAACGGTGCTCATGGAAGGACGATCGTTGCGTGAAGGTGGGTGCCGTGCCCGGGGGGACTCGCGATCTGCATCTGGCCCCCAAGCGCTTCGATCCGGTCCCTCAGCCCGCGTATGCCACTGCCGGTGCTGTCGGCGCCACCCACGCCGTCATCACGCACGTCGATTGCCAGGTGACCGTCGCGGGGCTGCACGCTGAGCTCGGCATAGGTCGCCTGCGCGTGCTTGGCCACGTTGGTGAGCCCCTCGGCAATGAAGAAGTAGGCCGCCGCCTCGACGTGTGGGGGATAGCGCTCGTCGCCGGCAGCGACCTCGACCGGTAGCGTGCTTCTCGCGGCGAGAGCGGCTGCCGCCGCGCCGATACCGCGGTTCGTGAGGATGCTTGGGTGTACGCCGTGAGCGAGTTCGCGGAGCTCGGTGAGTGCCTCGCCCGCCTCGGTGAGGCCCGCTCGTAGCAGTTCACGGGCGCCCTGTGGGTCTCGGTCGAACTGCTGGTCGGCGAGCTGCAGGTTGACGACGGTTGTGACGAGGCGCTGCTGGGTGCCATCGTGGAGGTCGCGCGCGAGACGCTCGCGCGCGGTGTCCGCGGCGGCGATGATCCGCGCGCGAGAGGCGATCAGATCTGATCGGGAGTGCACGACTCGAGCGACATGACCCCCGATCGTGGCGGCGATCACGAAGGTGGCGAGGGCGACCCAGTCTGAGCCGTGGCGGAGCGACAGGCTCCCTACCGGAGGTAGCTGGAAGTAGTCGAACGCGAGAACGCTCGCCAGGGCGGTGATCACACCGAGCGGGAGTCCCCAGCCCGCCGAGATCAGGAGCACGGCGATCACATAGATGACGCCGAGCGAGTCGACTGGGGCGATCTGCTTGAGGGGATAGATGAGCGCCGTGCAGACCGCGACCGCGGCCGTCGCAGCAGCGAAGGCGATCGCGACCTCTCGGACGGCAGCCGATGCCGTGAGGCCTGAAATCCGGTCAACGGACCGACGGCGGCCGGCCACCGCGCGAGAGGTCGAACGCACACCGATCGCCGGGATGATTCCAGAGCCTCCCGCGGCGAGCAAGTCCCGGAACGTTTGATCGTATAGTTGTCGCCGTGACCGAGGCGACCCCCACCCGGGTGGTCGTAGGTGAGGACCACCCGATCTTTCGGGAGGGTCTCGTTCGGGTCCTCGAAGGCGACGGGTTCGAGGTCGTCGCAGCGGCCGGGGACGCACAAGACGTGGTCAGGAAGACCCGCGCGCATCGCCCCGATGTTCTGATCGTCGACATTCAGATGCCGCCGGACCTTACGGATGACGGACTGCGGGCTGCGCTCGAGATCCGTGCAAGCGATCCGGAGGTTGGCGTCGTCGTGCTCTCGGAGTTCTTGGAGGACCGCTATGCGGTGGACCTGGTCGGCGACAGAGCCGAGGGCGTCGGTTACCTGCTCAAGGACAAGGTCGGCGATGTGGCGCTATTCACCGACGCTGTCCGTCGCGTCGCTGCCAAGGGGTCCGCGCTCGATCCGGATGTGGTCGCACTCCTGGTTGGCCGTAAGCGCCGGAACGGCCCCCTCGACAGGCTGACGAAGCGCGAGCGGGAGGTGCTGTCTTTGATGGCCGAGGGGCGCTCAAACGCCGGGATCGCCGAACAGATCGTCGTCACCGTCGCCGGTGTGGAGCGACACATCACCAGCATCTTCGACAAGCTCGGGCTCCAGCAGTCACCGGAGCGCCACCGCCGGGTGGTCGCCGTACTGAAGTACCTCCAGTCCTGACGAACCGGCCGCGACGGCTCTCAGGGGGAAGGTGGCGGCCTGTCGAAGAGCAGGCCGAGGTCTGTCGTCGCGAGCTCGGTCTTCGGCACAAACGCGGTCGCGCCGCAGCGTTCCAGCTGCGGGCCGTCGACCCCGTCGGTCTCGGATGACATCAAGACAATCGAAACCGCGGGACAGCGCGCGGCGAGTGCGGCCGCAACCTCGAACCCATTTCGTCCCGGAAGATTGACGTCGAGCAGAACTCCGTCCGGGCAGCCGCGGTCAAGTGCGGCGAGCGCTTCGTCGCCGTCGGCGACAAGGTCAAATGGATCGAGGGACCGCATCGCGAGCAGCTTCTCGGCTGTCCGGAGGAAGTGCGGGTTGTCATCGACGACAAGGATGCGACCGGGCATGGGATTAGCTTGCCACCGCCTGCGTCGACTCGCACTGTGGGCAACCCCACGGTTCTGGCGCCGAAGCTACAAGAGATCGGCGTCGACGCCGGTCATCTTGGAGCTAGCCCTACAGCTGGCTTGTGACCTGCTGCAGAACAGCCATTGAGGCCGATCCCCTTCCGCGGCAGCACCCGCACCGCAATGCTTCCGGGGGGTGAACCTGATCCTCACGCAGATCGCGAGCGGCGAGAGTCACGCCGGGCGGATCCGTCTGGCCGATGAGCAGGCAGCGTTGCGGCGGGTCGCGACGCTGGTGGCGCGGGGGACGCGGCAGGACGAGTTGTTCGCTGCGGTGGTCGAGGAGATCGTGCAAGTGCTCGGAGTCGATTCGGCGATCATGGGCCGCTACGAGTCGGACGGCACGCTCACCTCCGTCGCCCGCTCGGGCGGGCCACACGAGCACCTTCCCGTGGGAAGTAGTTGGTCGGTCGCTACCCCGATCATGGTCGAGGGCCGCCGCTGGGGGCTGATCGCCGCCGGGGCGCGGCGGGAGGAGCCGCTGCCGGACGACACTGAGGCACGTCTGGCGTCGTTCACGGACTTGCTTGCGACAGCCGTCGCGAATGCGGAGAGTCGCGCTGCGCTGGCACAGCTGGCTGAGGAGCAGGCGGCGTTGCGCCGAGTGGCGACGCTGGTGGCGCGCGGGACGCGGCAGGAGGAGTTGTTCGCGGTGGTGACTGAGGAGGTCGGCCGGTTGCTTCCGGCCGAGTATGCGCACCTCGGGCGCTATGAGCCCGACGGCGCGATCGTCGTAGTGGGCGCCTGGGATCAGGGGCCAGGCGAGTATGTGGCAGTCGGGAGCCGGCGGTTCGCTGGGGGCAAGAACCTCGTGACGTTGGTTCTTGAGACCGGTCGTTCTGCCCGGATGGACAACTATGGCGACGCTTCAGGTCCGCTCGGTATCCGCGCTCGCGAGCGGGGCGTCCGCTCGGCGGTCGGGACGCCGATCATGGTCGAGGGGCGGGTGTGGGGGGTTGCTATCGCCGGGTCGCGCGGTGAGCAGCCGCTGCCGGTGGATGCCGAGGCCCGTTTGGGTTCGTTCACGGATTTGATCGCGACGGCGATCGCGAATGCGGAGAGTCGCGCCGCTCTGGCCGCTTCGCGTGCGAGGATCGTCGCCGCCGCTGATGAGAGCCGGCGGCGGATCGAGCGCGATCTGCACGACGGCGCGCAGCAGCGTCTGGTGAACGCGACGATCCTGCTGCAGCTCGCGCAGCGAGCGTTTTCACGTGGTGATGCGGGCGCGGGTGAGCTGGTGGCGGAGGCGCTGTCTCATGCTGAGCAGGCTCAGTTCGAGTTGCGGGAGCTGGCGCATGGGATCCTGCCCGCGGCGCTCATTCGTGGCGGGTTGAGGGCGGGCGTCAAGTCGCTGGTGTCGAGGGTCTCGTTGCCGGTCAGGGTGGACGTGTCGGTCGAGCGCTTTGCGGCGGGCGTGGAGGCGACCGCGTATTTCGTGGTCAGTGAGGCGCTGACGAACGTGGTCAAGCATGCGAAGGCGGATCGTGCCGAAGTGATCGCCCGGGTTGAGGGCGGCGTGCTGCGAGTTCAGGTTCGCGATGACGGTATCGGCGGAGCGCAGGATGGAGAGGGCACCGGGTTGGGCGGGCTCCGGGATCGCGTGTCGGCGCTCGACGGGCGCTTTGTGCTGGACAGCCCGCCCGGTGCCGGCACCTCCGTGTGCGCGTTCTTACCGATATCCGATCAGGGCTAAATAACGCGCGTGCGGGCCGCCGGGGGTGCCGGGCCGCCGGGGGTGCCGGGCCGCCGGGGGTGCCGGGGGTGCCGGGGGTGCCGGGGGTGCCGGGGGTGCCGGGGGTGCCGGGGGTGCCGGGGGTGCCGGGCCGGGTCGCCGGGCGCGCGATTGTCACGCGCACGTCGCGGTTATGTCTCGTCCGTGTGACGTCTGGCCCGCTTCGGCTCGCACCGGATTCTGGCGTGATGAATTCACGACAACTGTTGTCGGTAACTCATCACGACTGTGTGTCGCGAACGCTGAAGGGAGGAGCTGTGTAGAGGGCATCTTTCACGTAACAGGATCTGTGGCAGCCCGGGGGTGCGAACCCCCCGGGGGCCACCCAACCAGGGAACCCGCCGTCAATGCGCCCGCGACGCTCAGCACCTCAGGCCAAACCCACGCCACCGCCCAATCTGGGCTAAGGGCTCGGCTCGTTCCGCAGGTAGGTGAGCACCGCGAGCACCCGCCGGTGCTCGGTCTGCGCCGGATCGAGCTCGAGCTTGTGGAAGATGCTCGTGACGTGCTTCTCGACCGCTGCCTGGCTGACCAGCAGCGCCTGAGCGATGCCGTGGTTCGACTTACCCTCTGCCATCGCGGCGAGCACGTCGCGCTCGCGTGGACTGAGCCGATCGACGGGACTGTTGCGCTGGCGGCGGCCGAGCATCCGGCCCACGACCTCCGGATCGAGCGCACTGCCACCCCCGGCGACGCGCGTGACAGCGTCGATGAAGCTCTCAACATCACCGACACGCTCCTTGAGGAGATAGCCGACTCCTTCCGCGCGCTCCCCGATCAGGTCCAGCGCGTACTGCTCCTCGTAATACTGGGAAAGCACCAGCACACCCGTCCCGGGCCGCTGCCGTCGCAACTCGATCGCCGCGCGCAGACCATCGTCCCCATGCCCCGGCGGCATATTCACATCGGCGATCACGACCGCCGGACGGTGCGCGAGACCCTTACGCAGCAGATCGCCCGCGTCACCGGCCTGAGCAACGACCTCGAAACCGGCCTCGGTCAGCAGCCGCGCGACCCCCTCGCGCAGCAGCACGTCGTCCTCACCGATCACCACCCGCAACGGCCCCGACACGCCTACAACCGTATCGCGCACACCCGCACCCCCGACTATCCGCCGCCGAGCAGGCGCGCGAGGGGCGCGTCAGGAAGCTCGGCCTTGGCCACGAACGCGCGCGCCCCGGCGTTCTCAGCCTCCTCGGTGGTGGTGCTGTCTCCATCGACCGAGGTGAGCACCACCCGCGGGTGCCACGGGAGCACCGCGAGCTCACGGGCGAGCGCAACTCCGTCGCCATCCGGCAGCTCGACATCGACCAAGACCGCTGCGGGCTCCAAACGAACGGCAGCCACCAAAGCCTCAGCGACGCTGCCGGCCTCCCCGACCACGGCCAGCCCACTAGCGGCGAGCAGCCGCCCAGCAAGCTTGCGGAACTCCGGATCGTCGTCTACTACCAGAACGGATCGCACCACACCATCATCATCGCCACCTCGCTCCGGCAAGAAGGTAGGGAAAACCGGAAATGGGGTGAAGCGTGACCGGCATGGTAGGGATTTCCCTACTCACCCTTCCGGAACTCCAGCGGGGCTCTTCTGGCCGAGCCGTATGTACGAGCACCGGCGGCGATGAGAATCTGAACTCAAGTCATGAGCGTTACACGACCCACCTCCATCCCCACCCTGGGGTCCGAGCTCGAGCGAGACCGGCTTGAGCGTCGCGTCAGACGGACTGCGTTCGCAATCGCCGTTCTACGCCGGCACGCGAGCGAACATCGGGGCAGGCCCGGAGGACCCCCAAAACACCTACGACATGCCATTAGAGATTTCGAAACGCAGGTGGAGACGATGAACGCCCGCCTTCGTGAGCTAGGTCGCGAACACGCGTCAACCTCAAGTCCAGCGATGGAAGGGCTCAGATGAGAACCTTGGTTGACAGCGACTCCGCGCTTGCGCGGTGGGCGACCGATGCGATGCTCGAGTGCTACGTCTACTGGCGCGAAGAGTGTCAGGCCGTCCGGCTCACGTACCAGCGCTGGACCGGTTCGCGTCACGACGAGCGCGACCTTGCCTACGCCGGCTACCTCGCGGCGCTTGACGAGGAAGAACACGCCGCTCGCGCCTACGCCGACCACGTCGACTGGGTCAGGCGACAGTGTCGGTAATGCCGATCGGTACTCGTGGCCGCGTAGTGAGGCCCATGGCGCTCGCGACGGAGGGCTTGCCCCGGGGGCGTCGCGACTGGGTCAGTCGTGAGCGCGCCCTCGTCACGGCGGCGCGGAGCGGATGTGAGCGCGACCGGCGTGACCTCGTCGAGGCTTTCCTACCTCGGATCGCGGGCGTCGCTCGTGACTATCGCGGTGTTCAGGCCGTCAGCCGCGAGGAGCTGATGCAGGCGGGGGTGCTCGGCCTTCTGAGAGCTCTGGAGCGCTATGACCCGACGCGATCGAATCAGTTCTGGACCTACGCGCGGTGGTGGGTGCGGCAAGCGATGCAAGAGCTCGTTTCGTCTCTGAACAGCGCGGTCGTGCTCTCGGATCGTGCGCAGCGCCAGCTCGCAAGCGTCAATGCGGCGCGGCGAGAACACGTGCAGTCCCGAGGGTGCGAGCCCTCTACGCGTGACCTCGCCGCTACTACCGGCCTTAGGGCTGCGCAGATCACGATGCTGATCGGGGCGGCCCAGCCGGCGCATGCTCTCGATGAGCGAACCGACAATCAGCGCGGCGGCGAACGCCCTCTCGTCGAAGCTCTGCGTGACCCGGCGGGCGGAGATGCCTTCGAGCACGCAACGCTTCGGGTCGCGGCACGAGCCCTGCCCGCAGTGCTCGCGACCTTGACGCCGCGGGAGCTCGCGATTATCCGTGGGCGCTTCGGGTTCGACGGCGAGCAACGCTCCTTGGGCGACCTTGCCGCCGAGCTGCGCGTGACCACCGAGCGGGTGCGCCAGATCGAGCAGGTCGCAATGCGCAAGCTGCGGGAGTCGTGCGATGCGGCCGCCGCGTAAGCGCAGCTGGGCGCCTCGGCACGAAACCAACGTGGCCCGGGTCTCGTGCCAGCGCGCAGGGAGAGCCGCGCGGCGCGGACTGGTCGGTGACCGTCGAGGGGAAGTACTGGACCGAAGACAACGGCGGATAGGCCCACCAGCCCGCTTCGGTGCGTGTCCGGGTCGGCCTGCTCGCAGTTGACGCGCTTGAAGAGCAGCCGGCGATCCCGGCGATGAGGGCAAGGGCGGCGAAAGCTCGCCGCCCCGTCGACGTGCAATCCCAGCTCCGCGACGAGGGCATGCCTGCAATGGTCCCACGCGGAACCAAAACAGTCACCGCGCCCAACGACGAGGCAAACAGCTCCGGGTTGCCGTCAATGTCAGACGGCGCCGCGATCTTCATCGCCGGGGACTTCAGCTCTGCGCTGGGTTTGCTTGCCGTACGCCAGGGTCCAGGTGAGCGTCAGCCCGACCACGATCACGGGAAGCACGTTCGACGTGGCCTTGGCGGTATTGATCGTGCTTGTCTCGATGATGATCACCTGGAGAGCCGACTCGAGCAGGAACACGACACCCCACACCATCGTGATCACCCGGAATATTCGACGGAAGCTTGGGTAGCGCCACATGGATTCGAATGCGCTGCCTTTGGGTGAATCGTGACCCATGGTCTCAAGGGCGATACGAAACATCATCGGCTTTTCCCAGAGAAGCGAAAGCACGCAGACGCCGCCCAAGACGACGGTCGGCACCAGGCCGTCGAGGAGGTAGAGCCGGGCGTTGTCGCTGATCAGCCCCGCGGCGGTGGCAAGCACGATCCCGGACAGGACCAGGGCGCCAATCACGTCCACCTGCCGTCGGCGCACGATCGTAGCGATGACACGACTCGCGGGAAGCACGCCACTGATGACAAGCGAGCCAACCGTCGACAGGCCGGCCCGGCGGGCGCCGTAGTAGATGGCCAAGGGGCCAGCCACGTCGAAGACGAAGATCGGAACGAGCGCTGCCAAGCGCCCTTGGCGCGCGGTCGCTTCGGCGGTTGACGCGATGTCAGTCAGCGCTGATGTCCCGCTTCGATGTTCCGCCCGACTCTGCATCGACTCCCGCTCCCTTGACGCGGCCGCCGCCGTTCACTCGGTGTGGCACTGCGAGCGGTACGATACCAGTCGAATCGACCCATTAGGGAGAATTGTCTTGACGGCCACTCGCGCATTGACCGGTTTTGAGCAGGTCCTGCTTGGGCTGGTTGCAGCTCGGCCCCAATCGGGGTATGACCTCAGAAAGACTCTGACCCACACGCCGGCGGGCGTTTACCGGCCGAGCCCGGGCGCGCTTGTCCCCGCCCTGCGACGTCTGGAGCAGCGCGGTCTGCTGCGCGTGGAGACGGTGACCTCGACGGGCCGCCGCACCCGGCGCGTCTACCACCTGACGAGCACTGGTCGCGCCGAGCATCTGGCGTGGGTGCGCCAACCCGTTGATCCCGCCACCGTCGCCAAGGACCTTGGGCTGCACCTGATGCGCTTCGTGATGATGGAGCACGTGCTGCCCCCGACCGAGACCCTCGCGTTCCTGCAAACCCTCGCCGGTGCCCTCGAGCACTTCATCGCCGCAGTCGAGCGCTATCACCTGTCCACGCCGCTCCCGGGGCGACACCCCAGGCTCGCGCTGCAGCACGGCATCGAGGTACACCGCGCCAGCCTCGACTGGACCCGGGAGACCATGGCCATCCTCGCGGACACAGCCCCGCAGGACCGCTGGCTCGGCCACCACGCGCCTAACGCCAGATAGCTCTGCGGCGACGAGACCCTGCCCCGAGCGGTCCCGAAGTGGCCGAGTCGCTCGCGCTGATCGGGCCCACCGCGCGCCGGCCTCTATTTGACAGCCCCGGCACGAGCGGCCACCATGCCGTTCATGGCGGGGACTGGCGGGGCTCGACGCGCGTGGGTGCTCGGTGCGCTGGCGGTAGGGGCGGCCGGGCTCGGTACCGGCGTTGGCGTCGTGGCCTCATCTCCGGCACGGGCGGACCAACCCGCCGCGTTGTGCCTGCTGGTGTGCCCGACGCCGACAACCCCGACGACGACAACGCCGACCGGAACGGTGTCGACGCCCACCGGGACGGCGACGACGCCGGCGCCTGTGGACAGCCCCGTCGTACCGGGGGCCGCGTATGTGGGCCGTCCCCGGAACTTCAGTCACATCATCACCGTGCAGGTGTCGAACGACGGTGACCAAGTGTCGCGGTTCACGCTTCAGTTCGATCACGGGCGCTGCAGCGACGGGACGCCGTATGCGAGCTACTGGCCCGCGAAGGGCGCCTGGGCGATCACCGACGCCGCAGCGACGCTGAGTGCCGGTGGCCGTGGCTTCACGTACGACCACCGCGGCCGGAAGCGCCTCGGTCACGAAAGCGTGACCGTGAGGCTCCACTTCGCGGGCGACCGGCTCACGGGCACCGCCAGCGACCACTTCTCGGGTCGTGGCTATGCGTGCTCGAGCGGCACGTTCACCTTGTCAGCGGCACGGGTCGGGTCGGCGGCCGCGCCGCTGAAGACCCCGTGGGCGAGGACGGCGATCTACTCGTACCACAACAGCTCCGGTTCGATCGAGATGGACGTCGTCGTCCCGCTGCACATGATCAGCTGGCTGCGCGCGAAGTGGACGTTCGAGTGTCCGAACGAGAAACCCCTCCACCAGACCAGCTGGGTCTACGACATCCCGCTCAACAGCAACGAGTACTCCACCTCGGTCTCGTTCATCAAGACCCAACAGGAGAAGTACTTCCAGACCGTCGACGGACACCGGGTCCACTTCCAGCAGTACGCGGACGCCAGCGGCTTCCTGATGACGACCGAGCGCGGCGCCTACGAAGGGGACAGCGTGGCATTCTCGGGCGGGATCGGCCTCGTTGGTGCTGCCGCGTCTCTGTGCAGCGGTTTGACTCGCGGCACCGCCAGGCCAGGGCGTTAGTCGGTCAGGGGCGCGGCCGATACGCCGCGATGGTCCGTCTGATGGAATCGGTGCGAAGGCGGGCGTCGAGCTCGTCGCCCGGTGAGTAGCAGGCCGCGCGTACGCGCTTGGGCGACCAAGCGCACAAGATCGGCGCCGATCATCACCGTCCGACGGCTGACGCGATCGGCGACTACGCCGCCGGTCAACAGCGAACTCACCAGAGCGACCGACCGCGCGGGCAGCACCAGCCCAAGATCGGTCGCCGAGCCGGTGAGATCCAGGACCGCGAAGCTCAGCATGACCGGCACCATGCAGTCGCCCAGCAGCGAGACCAGAGCGGCACCGAACACCAGCCGAAAGTCGCGCGATCGCCACTGAGCGTCGTCTTGGTTCGAGCCATCGACAAAGCGAGGCGATGACAGACCCCATTGACTACGACGCGGCGGTCGGAGTCCGGGAACGCGCGCCAGTTCTCGCCAGCGACGGCGTCGGATCTCAGAAGCGAAGCGGCGTTACATCTATGTAACTGACCGTTCGATAGAAGAGAGTGGTGAAACAGATCGACGGAGTATTAGGACATGGACGAGGCTCACGCTCGGCGGGTTGTCACGCGAGTTCTCGGTGTGGAATGGTCGCGGCTGGCTGTGCGTTGGCGATCGCTGCCTGCGGGGCCTCCGGCACCGCGCGCAGCACGACCCGCTTCAGCGGCGGCTTCGGCGCGGTCGCGTACGCCGGGTGCATGCGCTCCCACGGCGTGCCGAACTTCCCCGACGCGAGCGCCGGCGGCGGCTTCGAAATTCCGGCGGGGTTGAGCACCCAGTCTCCCGAACGAGGACGCAGCCCGCAAGCTGATCTACCTCGCGATCCAGAACGCCGCACCGCAATGGACGAGGACCCGCGCGTGGACCAAAGCGCTGCTCGCGTTCAAGATCCACTTCGGCGAGCGGCTCCCCGACAGTGCAATCTGACAACCACACCTAGACAACCCTCAACCCATACGGCGCGAATCAATTAGTCGAATGCAACATCGGCACGTGATAGTTTGCGGGCGTCTGTGGGCAGAGGCCGGTTACAGGATCGATCATGAGAAGGGGGCTGCGATGAGGGATCGTGCGAAGCGTACGTCGGGAACGATGGTTGGGTCCCGGGGCGCGGACGCGTCCTCGTGGGGCGCTGGGCCGCGCGTGATCGGCACCCCTGTCGCCCGCCTGGCTGTGGCCGTCAGACCGACCGCGCTGGGATTCGCTCGCGAGCCGAGCACCGCGCACTCCCCAGGGGTGGTCCAAATGATTCGGCTGGCCGCGTTGACAGCGGCGGCGTTCATCGCGCTTTT
>Ga0302326_10005465_pt1 | contig 28963 bp, 21 predicted proteins | sample Palsa_T0_3_FD_202264 | JGI IMG/M metagenome (GOLD analysis project Ga0302326, IMG submission 202264) | Peat permafrost microbial communities from Stordalen Mire near Abisko, Sweden - Palsa_T0_3 | ecosystem: Environmental > Terrestrial > Soil > Palsa > Peat permafrost | place: Sweden: Abisko... | reverse complement strand
CGGGTCTCCAGCCCGGCGCCTTCTTTCTTCCGGGTCACGAGCCCGGAGATCCCGGGCCATTAGCTCAATTGGTAGAGCAGCGGACTCTTAATCCGTTGGCTGACAGTTCAAGTCTGTCATGGCCCACTGCGAAGGAATCCGAGGGGTTAGGGGCGAAGCGGGAAGCGCAGAACGGGGGCGGGCGTCGCCTCGCTTGCACCCCCGTCGACGAGGCGGAGCTCCGGGCGGCCATCGATCGGCTGACGGGGGCGCTCGCCATGGCCGGGGACGACGTGATCGCCGAGCTGGTGTCAGAGCGTCGGGCGCTGCGCAAGGAACTTGGAGAGGCTGACGTGCGCAACGTGGTGCAGTTCTATCAGCGACCGCTGGCAAACTTCATCCACGCGCAGATGGAGCCGCACTTCTGGCAGAAAGCGACGGCCTTCGACGCTCGGGTGCATCTAGGGCTTCGAGGCGCCGCCGCGTCAGACTCGGAGCGGCGTTTCGCCATTCTCCTCGAGGATGACGGGACGCGCGTGCGGCCCTCCTGAGATCCCGCCCTTGGATCCGCGGGCGCGACATGCGAAAACTGGCGGACCACCGTGAAACGACGGAGCCCGGCGCAGGTGAGGAGGGCAGCGCGATTGCTGGCGCACGAGGGCGCGGCCGGCAGCGCGGACGAGTTCGCTAAGGCCGCCGACCGAGTCTACGACAAGCTCGATGCTCACCTGGCTCCGCTCCTGGGGTCTGCCGGCGTCCGAGCACTGCTCGTCCGCAGCGCACAGCTGACGCAGAGCGACTTCTCTTTCCTGGCAGTCGCCTTCCCCGAAAACTCGACGAAATTGCGCGAGTGTCTGCAGGCCCAAGATCCCGCCGTGGCCGGGGACTCGGCCGCGGCCCTCTTCGGAACCTTCTTCACGCTGATGACGACCTTTATCGGGGAGCGACTCACGACCCAGGTACTACGCAGCGCCTGGCCGACGATCGAAGAGATGGCATCCACGGAGACTGACCAATGAACCATGGCGTTCCGATTCGCACGCTACCCTCGGGGGTGCCGGGTCTCGACGAAGTACTGGGACGCGGGTTTCCGGAATTCTCTTTCAATCTGATCGCCGGCGGCCCGGGTGGCGGCAAGACGACGATGGCGCATCAGATCATGTTCGCGAACGCGACCCCCGAGCGGAAGGCCGTGTACTTCAGCATCATCGGCGAACCGCCCATCAAGATGCTTCGCTATCAGCAACAGTACTCCTTCTTCGACGCCACCAAGGTGGGCGACGGCACCGTTCGCTTCGTCCACCTGGGTCAGCAGGCGCTCGACGGAGGCATGGCGAAGGTCCTGGAAGCCATCGTGCGGGAAATCGAGAACTCGACTCCTGGAATCGTCGTCGTGGACTCCTTTCGGGCCCTCCTGCGAAGCACGCTCGCCGCCGATGCGGGCGGTGAGAAGAAGCTGACGGATTTCATGCAGCGCCTCGCGCTGACGCTCACGAGCTACGAGGCCACCACCTTCCTGGTCGGCGAGTATGCGGACGGCGAGCACGACAGCGCAGTGTTCACGGTGGCCGATGGGCTCATCTGGCTCTACCAGGCCATCGATCGCAACTCGGTCGTGCGCAAGTTGCAGGTGATGAAGATGCGAGGCCAAGGCCAGATTCCCGGGCTGCACACCGCCCGCATCACCGACGACGGCTACAGCGTCTTCCCGCGACTTCTCAAGCCGGCAGAAATCGTAGCTGAACACCCTCTCGAACATCGCCTCGCGACCGGAGTGCCTGGCCTCGACGAGATGCTCGGCGGCGGCATCCCGCGCGGGTACTCCGTGCTGGTCACCGGTCCCTCCGGCTCGGGCAAGACGGTGCTCTCCAATCAATTCATCAGCGACGGAGCCCAGCGCGGCGAGAAGGGCGTGGTGGCCATCTTCGAGAAGCGGCCCAACGACTATCTACAGACCACGCCGCGCGGGGCGGAATTCGAGGCGCTGGTCCGGGAGAAGAGGCTGGAAGTCCTCTACCTCCGCCCGCTGGATCTCTCGATCGACGAGACGTTGCTGGAGCTTCAGAACGCCGTGAAGCGCATCGGCGCAACGCGGGCGGTGATCGATTCGCTGTCCGGTTTGGAGCTGGCGCTCGCGCCCACGTTCCGGGACGACTTCCGCGAATCGCTGTACCGGATGATGGGAGCGCTGACAGGGCTAGGCGTCACCGTCATGGCGACGGTCGAGGTGGCAGACTCGTACACCGATCTCCGATTCAGCCCGCAGGCACATGGCATCGCGTTTCTGACCGACGTCATCATCATCCAGCGCTACCTGGAGATCGAGGGGCAGTTGAGGCGTGGGCTCGCGGTCGTCAAGGTGCGCTCCAGTCAGCACAGCAAAGACCTGAGAGAGTACGAGATCTCGTCCGAAGGCGGGATCGTCGTCGGCCAGGCGCTGAATGCGTACGATGGCCTTCTCACCGGCACTCCGCGGGGTCCGGCGAGGGTGAGATGACGACGAAACGGGAGCAGGATGCGCAGGACGATCTGATCGCCAAGCAAAAGATGATCGCCGACCAGCGCGAAGCCAACGCGCGCATGGTCAGCGCGACGATTCGGGCGCAAGAGCTGGCGGACGAGGCTGACGCGGCCAAGGAGCGCGCAGAGGCGAGCCAGCGCGCGCTCCAGGCGGTGGCCGAGTTCCGGGAAATGTTCATCGGCATCGTCGGGCACGACCTGCGTGCGCCGCTCGGATCGATCGTCATCTCCTCCGGGACGCTGCTTCAGCGTGGGAGGCTCGACGACTACGAGGCAGAGGCCGTCGCGCGCATCATCCGCAGCAGCCAACGCATGAGCCGGATGATCAATCAGCTTCTCGATCTCACCCACGCTCGTCTTGGCGGCGGGCTGGCGATCGAACGGAAGCCGACCGATCTGCGTGAGATGTTCGGAGACGTCATGAATGAGTTCGACGCCACTATCCGGCTCGACGCCGAAGGCGAGCTGACTGGCACGTGGGACCAGGATCGCCTGGCGCAGGTCGTCTCCAACCTCACCAGGAACGCCATCGAGCACGCTGCGCCGGGAACGGTCGTGGTTCTCAAGGCACGCGCCGACCGAACCGAGGCCGTCGTAGAGATCAGCAACCGGGGAGAGGCCATCCCAGCGGACATGCGCTCGTTCCTGTTCGAGCCCTTTCGCCGCGCGCGAAAGCGCGAGAAGTCGGCGACCGGAAATCTCGGCCTGGGTCTCTATATCGCCAATCAGATCGTGCTTTCGCACGGCGGCACGCTCGACGTGCACTCTGCCGAAGGCACGACGACTTTCGTGATGCGCCTGCCCCGCCGCGCGCCCTAGCGCCCTACCGGGGCCCTGCGAAGAGCGCGAGAATCTCGCGTCCCTTCCACGCCACCACCAGCACGAGCAGGATCACTGCCGCGACGAGCAAGAGGCCCCATCGCGATCGCTCGTCGTCGCGACCGCGCTCGACCGCCGCCAGCGTCGCCGACGGGACCTCCGCCTCCTGCGCGTCCGCGAGGGAGTTCTTCTCGACCGGCGCTTGCTCTTTCTCGGACGCGGGATCCGGTGCGTCCATCGCTCACCCCGCGAGGCGTGGACGCCCGTTGATCGCGCCGATGGCGCCGGCGACGTCGTCGGGCGTCAGCACCAGGGGCAGCGCGTCGCCGGTCCGCACCACGATGATGGAGTGACCGGCGCGCGTCGCGTAGAGGCGGAAGCGACCCAGGGTGCGGTTGTGGAAGAGCCCGTAGCTCCCGAAGAAGCCTCCCACGCCGAAGACCCGCATCGTGCCGCGGCCCAGTGCCGCCAGAGGGGACGCGCTGGCCACGCTCGCCATGGGCACGCGCAACGGACGCCAGGCGCGTCGCTCCACGCGAAGCTCGCCGCCATCGACCACGAGCGCGGTGGGCGACATGGCCCAGGCCAGCGCCACCACGACCAGCAAGCCGAATCCGACCGCGTGCCCGGTGACGAGGAGAGCCATGAGTCCCAGGAGAACGCCGCCGCCGACCATCACCGTCACCGTGCGATTCTTTCCGTCGAGGGTCATGGGCGACCGGAACATGAGCGAAAAGGTAGGGCCGCGTGCTGGACGCGCAACCCCCGCCGAAGGCCGCTCGCGGCTCAACCGAGCGCGGCGCCGAGGGTCAGCTCTTCCAGCGCGACCCCCGCGAACCTCCGGGGCCGCACGGTCACCGTCAGCGCGTCCCGCTCGACCTTGGTCGCCACCTCGGGACCGGCCGGTGCGGCACGATCGAACATCTCGCTCAGCGCGATGCGCGCGACCTCCTCCGCCGCACGCGGATCGGTCCCCGCCGGGATGGCGGCGGCCACCTGCTGGACGGCGCGCGCGAAGCGGCCGACAAAGAGCTGATCGCCGAGGGTGCCACCGGCCGCTCCGTTGCCGGCCCCGCTGCGGTGAAGCACCGGCGCGCGGGAGAGGACCACGGCGTCGCTGTTGGGTGCGCAGGTCAAGAGGGTCAGCCCGGCGCGCGCCACCTCGCGCACGGCGTCCTCGCTGGGGACCACCTGGAGCGGGACGGCGGCCTCCTCGCCGCGATCGTGCACCGTGTGGACGGGCAGGTTGCCGAGGACCCCGTCGCGACCGCCGGTGATGGCGGTGGGCCAGCGCAGACGCGCGTGGCTGCGTGCGCAGAGCGCGGCGATGACGTACGCGCCGCTGGCAAAGACGTGGGCGTCGGGATCGGACGCGTCTTCTTCGTAAGGGGGCTGCTCGAGCCGCGAGCTCGCCCGTGTGTAGGGCGCGCGCACCAGCGGATCGTTGAGCACGATGGCCACCCAGCGCGACGCCTCCCGCGCGGCGACGCTGCGCACGGCCATCGCGCGCCCGTCGTCGCTCGCGGACAGGGCGCTGGTGGAGCGTGCCACCTGCTCCAGCGAGTCGAGGCCGAGCAGGGTGGGGTCGCCCCCGAGGACGATGGGCGCGAGCAGGGTGCCGGCCAGCCCGGCCCAGTTCTCCAGGGACGCCAGATCGACCGCCACGGGAGCGATGCGCTGATCGACCACCACCAGGTCGATGGGCGCGCGCTCGGGATCGGCTTCCCCCAGGCGATGGAGCGCGCCGCTCACGGCGTCCCGTCCGGCGCTCACCACGTCGATCTCCACCCCCGCCTTGCGGTCGCAGTGCTCGACCAGGAGCCGCAGGCCGCGCCAGGACGACTCCAGCCGACGGACCTCGGGGTGATGGAGGATGGCACCGAGCAGGTTCCGGAAGGCCTGGTCCAGCCGCTGTGGGGCGCTGCCCACCACGGCGCGGGGCACGGGCGCCGGACGCGCGCTGCGTGCCACCGCCTCCACGACACGGGATATCTGGCTGCGCCCCGGCTCCGGGCGGGCGCTGGGCGGCGTGGGCTCGGCCTCCGTGGAGACGTCGACCATGTCGAGCAGCGCATCGAGGCCGCTCGTTCCACCCCCGTTGGGCGAGGATCGCGGGGCGGGCGTGGACGGCGACGCGATGGCGGGCCCCTTCACGACGGGCGCGGGGCGCACCTCGCGCACCAGGGCGTCGGCCCAGGTGGGGCGCGGGAGGATGCGTGCCAACTGAGAGCGCGCCGCCTCCGCAGTGAGCTTCCGCGCGGCCACGTCCTCCAGTACGCGGCGCGCGTCGACCAGCGCGCGCAGGGCGGGCACCTGCTCGACGATCTCGTTCGGGCGCATGGACTTGCGGTCGCGCCACAGCAGGTCGACCCGCAGCGGCGGATGGCTCCCCTCGAAGGGATCGCTGACCTCGATGGCCAGCGACGGCGCGAGCTGGCCCATCACCGCGTCGAAGGACTCGGCGTCGATGCGCCGCGGCTCGAGCGCCGGCACGCGGCCGGTGGACCAGTCGGCGCCCGCCACCAGCTCGGCGATCACCACGACGCGGAAGGTGCGCTCCTCCGAGGGCTGCGCGCCGTCGCCGTCGCCGAATCCGATCCCGAACGACGCGACCCCACCCGAGCGATCCTCCGCCATGACGCTGAGGAGTAGCGCCACCCCGGCGCGGCAACAAGCCGCCCCGCTGCGACTCCGACGCAGGAAAAGGACCTCCTCGGCCCTTCTACCAGCAGATCATGTTGCCGGTGTACCCGCACTCCGGACGCGCCATCAGGGCATAAGTCATCCCGGTGAGGAACCCGAGGCCGACCCCGGCGACGCTCCCGGCGGCGACCTGCCCGTCGCTCTCCCAGTTGCCGGACACGCGGCCGACGTCGGTCACACCGGCGAGGATCAACGGAAGGACGACGTTGCCGATGAACGAGCCAATGTTGAAGCGACCGTCGCTCCACTTGGTCATGTCGAAGAGCCACACCGCCGCTCCCTGACCCAGCGCCGCAAACGACCCGAAGGCGTGCGTCGACGGCGAGCCGTAGGTATCGCAGTGCGGGCCGGGGGTATTGGTCGCGTCGCACCCGGGACGATCCTCCTTGATGGCACCCTTCAGCAGCAGCTCGTTGGTGAGGGTCAGCACGGTGAGGGTCATCACCGGGGCCAGCTGCGAGACGTGCCAGCGCGCCTTCCACCCCACCGTGGCTTCGGGATCGGAATAGAAGATACGCGGCATCAGGAGCTCGATGGCCCCCGCCGCTCCCATGGTGACCGTGGTGGCCACGCCCCAACCCTGATCCCGATTGGGCACGGGCGACGGAGCCGCTTGCGCTTGCGCGGGCGCGCTCGTGGTGAGCATCCAAAGGGTCGAAGCGAGCAGGAAACACCAGGCTTTGCGCCACGTCATCGAAAAGAGTCTCCCTCTTGCGGCGCGCTCAGCCTCGCCCATTCCGGTGCCTCTGGCCAAGAGACTTCCTACGTCTAGCGTCGTGGCGGTCCGCTGCCGGGCCAGGGCGGCTGCGGAACGCCAGGTGGGACGGGCTGCGGAGGATACGTCCCCGGCGGGTGCCTGGGAGGGGGCGCTGAACCGGCCGGCGGAACGGTGGGTCCTCTCCCCGACGGGGCTTGCGGAAAGGGGTGCTGCTGCGGCGGCGCGTTCTGCGCAAAGGCATGCGGCGCAAAGGGCGCCCCCTGACCGCCCGCCGCGGGCGCGTCGCCGGCGAGCTCGGAGTAGGCATGGACGAACTCCGGCCCGAAGATGAGCATGAAGGCCTGCTTCTCGTCCTCGGCGAAGTCGCCGTAGATCTCGGCGTAGAGCTCCCACAGCGTCTTGTAGCGAAAGGGCCCGATCTGCATGCCGCTTGCGGCGCGCCGCTTGTTGGTGAGCAGCTCCGCCTCGATGGAGGCCGGCGCGAGCTTGGCCAGGAGAGACCGCACGCCGCGCATGACGCCGTTCAGCATCGCCACCTGATGGACCATCACCTCGGCGAACGTGGACTCGATGGCGCGGGAGCCCTCGTTGGACGGGTCCGCCCAGTCGAGTACGCGCGCGGCGATCTGCCGGGCATCGCGCGCCGTCTCCACGGCGCGGGCGGCGTCCCTCGGGGAGCGCGTTCGCTTGATGTCCATCTGCGTCGTGAACTGCTTGTGACCGTCGCGCAGCGGGAGAAAGCACTTGAAGAAGACGTCGAGCACGTCTTGCATCTTCTGCGCAAAGCCGACCACGTCGACCACGCGCTCGAGCGGGCCGCGCTCCGGGACGAAGGAGGCGGCGAGGTCGCGCATGGCCTGCAGGGCGACCGTCTCCTCCTGCGTTCCTCCCGGATGCCCCGACTTCGACTGGGCGATCGCCGCCGGCATGCCGAGCTGCGACGCCATTCGCTGGAAGTCCCCTTCATTCTGCACCGGCGCCATGTCGGCCAGCATCTGCTGAAGCAGGCGGGCGCGCGACGCGGGATCCAGCGCGCTGGAGAGCGCGAAGAGCTCCCGATAGAGCTTGCCCCAGCTCGCCCGGTACTCGTCGTAGGCCGGCTGGAGACGCGCCAGGTGCTCGCGGCTGCGATCGGGCCCGCTCGGAGCCGCATTCGCCCCGGAGCCGGGGGAGCCGGTCATCAGCTTGTTGAGATCGTCGACGTTCATCGAGAGGATGGTCCCCTCGCGCTTGCGCTCGGACGTCGCGGGGGCCACGTCACTCACGAAGAAGAGCTGGAACCACATCGAGACGATGGCAAACTCGTAGTTCTGCTGCGTGAGATCGATGGGCGTGTTGGGTGGCACTCGCCCCGCCGCGCGCAGGGTGGTCCCGTTGGTGCTTCCCAGGTCTCGAAGCAGAAGGCGCGTGCCGTCGAACTCGACGACGGCGTGGTACTGCGAGACGAAGGCCGCTTGAATCTGGAGCTCGTTCAGGGAGCTTCGTCCGATTCGCACCGGCGAACGATCGAAAGTCCTCTCGAGGACGGAGCCGTCCTGCGTGTTGACCACGCGCATGCGGAGACCGACCGCCACGGGCCAGAGCGTATCAGCGAGGCGCGAGAGTGGCGAGTTACCCGGCAGACGACGCTCCCAGGTATTTTGCACGCCTTTCTTGCGGTTGCTTCCGGGCCCGTGCCAGCCTACGTGGCGTCCATGCGTTACGCCCGCACCGCAGCACTCCTCGCGAGTGTCTTCTCGGCCGGCATCACGCTGGGCTACGGCGCCATTCCCACGCAGATGACGCGAGCGCTCACCGCGCGCGTGGGTCTGACGCCGCCCATCCTGGAAGCTCCGCCGTCGCCCGCGGCGGCAGGCCTCGCCGGCGCTCCGGCGGCGAACGCGCCCGCGGCGGCGCCCTCCTACGGGTCGGAGTCGAGCGCCTTGCAAGTGCTTCGCTCTCCCGAGTTCGAGATGTTCGGCGAGCGCACCGGTGACCCGCACGCGGGGGTCACCCGACCCGAGACGTCGCGCCCCGCGGCGGTCTGCGGCACGGGCGTCGAGCGGCGCCTCTGCAAGGCCGACGACGTCGATCCCGGCTCCGCGCCCGCCCCCGAAGGAAACTGGATGGTCGGCCTCCGGGCGCCGGATCTCCCGGTTCATGCCAGCGTGCGCGTGGAAAGGTTCTTTCGATACCTCACCGAGAGCACCAATGGGCGCAGGCTCTTTCGCACCTGGTTGAAACGCAGCGGGCGATATCACGACGCCGTGGCGCGCGCCCTCCACGACCGGGGATTGCCGCAGGATCTCGAAGCGCTGGTCTTCGTGGAGAGTGGCTATTCGCCCACCGCGGTATCCAGCGAAGGGGCGATGGGTCTCTGGCAGTTCATGCCCGGCACCGCCCACGTCTACGGTCTCGCCGTGGACGAGGACTTCGACGAGCGGCGAAGCGTGGAGAAGGCCACCGACGCGGCGACGCGGTACCTGTCGGATCTGTACGAGCGCTTCGGCTCCTGGGAGCTGGCCATGGCCGCCTACGACATGGGTTACGGGCGCCTCACGCAGCGCGTGCAGGAGCTGTCGACCAACGATTACTGGACGCTGTCGCTCGTTCGCGGGGCCATTCCGGACGAAGCGCTGGCTTACGTCCCCAAGATCATCGCCGTGGCGCTGCTGCTGCGAAACCTGGACCGCTTCGGGTTCGACGAGGTCGACCAGGACCCACCGCTCATGTCGTCGGAGCTCGACGTCCCGGGGGGGACCCCGCTCCGCATGGTGGCGCGTGCGGCCGGAACCAGCGTCGACCGCCTGCGCGTGCTCAACCCGGAGATCTTGAGTCCCTTCGTGCCCGATCGCGGCAGCAGCATCCCGCTGCAGGTGCCTTCGAAGGGCGTGGCTCGCGCCAACACCATGTTGCCCCGGCTCCTCGCGCACTTTCATCCGGGCGCCTCGGACGACCGGGCGGACGATCGCTTCGACTGGGGCACCGACGAGCTCTTGCCCGGTCCGTCGCGCCGCGCCGCGCGCGCTTCGTCGCTCTGGGACGATCCCGTCACCCGCCAGGCCAGCCGACCGCCGCCGGAGATGCAGGGGCCCGACGCGAACGAGCGCGAGACGGACGACGGCGCTCCCTCCGAGGCGGAGACCGCGGTCATCTTCTACCGCGTCGACGACGGGGAGACGCTGCCGGCCATCGCCGCGCACTTCGGCATCAAGACGGCGCGCGTCGTGGCCGACAACCGCCTCGATCCTGCGGCCAAGCTCCAGAAGGGCATGCTCCTCAAGCTCCACGTCCCGCGCTCCGCCCTCGCCCGGCTGGCCAGCGAGCGACCGATCGACGACTCCCAGTACGCGCCCCCCGTCCCGCTCGACGGCGGCGCCAACGACGAGGACACCACCATCGCCGCTCCGGTGCCCGCCAGTGGCGCGCCCGAGGTCCGGCCGCCTCGGGATGACATCGACCCGTTTGCCCCAGGCCACACGTTTCCGGGGACGCGCGTCAAGCGCCCACACGCTGGACGTTCTGGCGGCCGGCGTTCGATGGCAGACTTCCCGGAGCTGTTCGCACGCAAACCCTGAGCCTTGAATCGAGGTCGCGGTGCTTGTCGCAGAACCACGCTCCCTGCTGAAGACGTTGAACTCCACGTGCACGCGTGCCCTCGAAGGGGCCGCGAGCGCGTGCATCGCCGCCCGCCACTACGAGGTGACCGTGGAGCACGTGATGGTGGCCTTGCTCGACGATCTGGAGAGCGATGTCCATCGCATCCTCGAGCACTACGAGATCGACCCCGCCTACATGCGCTCCTCCATCCAGCGTTATCTGGGGGATCTGCGCAGCGGCAATGCCGGCAAGCCGACCTTCGGCTCGCTGCTCTTCGAGCTGTTCCAGGACTCGTGGGTGTATGCCTCCGCCGAGCTGGGCGAGGCCAAGGTGCGCTCCGGCGCGCTCATGGTGCGCCTGGCCATGGCGCCGAGCCGCTATCTGCCGTTCGAGCTGCCGGTGCTGGAGAAGATCGAGCGCGACGATCTGCGAAAGAACCTGCCGACCATCGCCGCCGGGAGCGGCGAGGCCGGATCGGTCCGCGCCATCGGGGAAGGGTCGGCGGGGGCCGCGGGTGCGCCGGCCGCAGGCGGCAAGGCCGCGAAGGGAGCGCCCACCGGGCTCGGCGCGCCCGAGGGCCCGCTGGCCCGTTTCACCACGGACCTCACCCAGCGCGCCCGCGAGAATGGCCTCGACCCGGTCTTCGGCCGCGAGCCGGAGATCCGGAGCCTGGTCGATATCCTGGTGCGGCGCCGGAAGAACAACCCCATCATCGTGGGGGAGGCCGGCGTCGGCAAGACGGCGCTGGTCGAGGGGCTGGCGCTGGCCATCGCCGAGGGCAACGTCCCCGAGCAGCTGAAGAACGTGCACGTGCTCACGCTGGACATGGGTGCTCTCCAGGCTGGCGCTGGCGTGAAGGGCGAGTTCGAGAACCGCCTCAAGGGCGTCATCACCGAGGTGAAGGCGTCGCCCAAGCCCATCGTCCTCTTCATCGACGAGGCGCATACCCTCATCGGCGCGGGCGGCGCTCAGGGCGGCGGCGACGCGGCGAACCTCCTTAAACCGGCGCTGGCGCGTGGAGAGCTCCGCACCATCGCGGCCACCACCTGGGCGGAATACAAGAAATACTTCGAGAAGGACGCAGCCCTCGAGCGGCGCTTCCAGCCGGTGAAGGTGGAGGAGCCGTCCATCGAGGTCGCCACCTTGATGATCCGAGGGCTGGCGCGGCGCTTCGAAGAGGCCCACGGCGTGGTCATCCAGGACGAGGCGGTGCGGGCGGCGGTCACCCTGTCCAGCCGGTACATCAGCGGGAGGCAGCTCCCCGACAAGGCGGTCGATCTCCTGGACACGGCCGCCGCGCGCGCGAAGATCGTGCGCGCCGCGCGCCCGGCGGTCATCGACGACACCCGGGCGGCGCTGGCCGGCGTGGAGCGCGAGCTGCAAGCCTACGAGCGCGACTTCGCGGCGGGCATCTCCGCCAACGACGACGCCAAGGCCGCCGCCCTGATCCGCCGGGACGAGCTGAAGGCGCAGCTGGGGGTGCTCGACCGGCGCGCCGCCGAGCAGCGCGCCATCGTCGACGGCATCGACGCCCTCCGCAAGGAGCTCGCCGGCGGCGCGGAGGGAAAGCGCCCGCAGCTCCGCGCGGAGCTCGACAAGCTCAAGGCCATCAAGCCCGAAGAGCTGCTGGTGCACGCCGACGTCGACGAAGCGCTGGTGGCGGCGATCATCTGCGACTGGACGGGCATCCCGGTCGGCAAGATGGTCAAGGACGACGTCGAGGCCATCCTTCACCTGGAGGACCGCATGCGCGGGCGCGTCCGCGGTCAGGACGGAGGCCTCTCCGCCATCGCCCGCGAGCTCCGCGCGGCGCGCTCCGGCCTCAAGCCGCCCTCCCAGCCGCTCGGTGTGTTCCTGCTGGTCGGTCCCAGCGGCGTGGGAAAGACGGAGACGGCGCTCGGTCTGGCCGAGCTCCTCTTCGGCGGGGAGCGCTTCATCGTCACCATCAACATGAGCGAGTTCCAGGAGCGGCACACCGTGTCGCGCCTCATCGGATCGCCGCCCGGCTACGTGGGCTTCGGGGAGGGCGGCGTGCTCACCGAGGCGGTCCGCCAGCGCCCTTACTCCGTCGTCCTCCTCGACGAGTGCGAGAAAGCCGACAAGGAGGTGCTCAACATCTTTTACCAGGTATTCGACAAGGGCATGCTCGCCGACGGCGAAGGGCGGGTCATCGACTTCAAGAACACGGTCATCATCCTCACCAGCAACCTGGCCACGGACCTCATCACCAGCGCGGCGATGCCCGGCAGCCCGCCCCCTCCCATCGAGGACGTCATCTCGCTGGTCAAGCCCACCCTCTCGGCCCACTTCAAGCCGGCGCTCCTGGCGCGCATGACGGTGGTGCCCTTCTATCCCATCGGCACCGAGGCCTTGCTGGAGATCGTGCGCATGAAGCTCGGCGCCGTGTGCAAGCGCGCCAAGGAAGCGCACGGCATCCACCTGGCCGTCGACGCCAACGTCTACGAGGCCATCGCCGACCGCTGTCGCGAGGTGGAGAGCGGGGCCCGTAACATCGACCATATCCTTCGTGGCACCATCCTGCCGCTGGTCTCGTCGGAGATCCTCCGGCGCATCGCGGCGGGCGACCCGCTTTCCGACATGCGGCTTTCCCTGGCGCCCGACGGCGACATCGTCTGCACCGAGGGAGGAGCGGGATGATGGTTCGCGCAGGCGCCACGCTCCTGGTCACGCTGGCCCTGGCCGCCGCCATCGCCGCGGGAGGCCTGGGCGTGGCGTGCTCCAGCTCCCAGCCGGTCATCGTCCAGCCACCCAAGTCGTGCACCCTCCAGGTGGTCGGGATGACCATCATCGCCTCGCCGAAGATCAACCCGGAAGAGGACGGAAGCCCCCGACCGGTGCAGCTTCGCCTCTACCAGCTGAAGACCGATACGCGCCTCCTCAATGCGTCGTTCGAGCAAGTCTGGAAGGACGACAAGACCACGCTGCAGGACGATCTGGTCAAGGTCGACGAGTTTCCCGTCTATCCGGACACGCGCACCGAGGTGAAGTTCGAGCGCGACCCGGCGGCGCTTTTCGTGGTGGGCGTGGCGCTCTTTCGCAATCCCAAGGGCCATACCTGGTGGACCGAGTTCGAGCTGCCGCCGGCGCCGGGCAAGGGGGACTGCACGTTCCCCGATCCCAAGTGCAGCGGGCCGGATTGCCAGAAAGAAGCCGGGGGACCCCAGCTCCAGCCGCATTTCTCCATCTGGATCGACCAGTCGCGGATCGACGACGGGGCCGACCACCTCGACGAGTATCCCGACGCCACGCGGATCCGGCAGCTTTACCTGCGCTTCTCGCCGCCGAGCGGGCAGGTGTCGCCAGGCAGCGCGCCCACCGCAGCGTCGCCGCCGCCCGTCCCGGCGCCTTCCCCCGCGCCGACCGCTCCCTCCACCCCGACGACCCCCGCGATGCCTGGGGGGCCGCAGTGAAACCGCGCAAGCTGGTCTGGACGGAGGGGCTGTTCGTCACGCAGCACCACTTCCAGCAGCTCGATCGCTACCACGAGTGGCTCATCTCGGAGCGGCTGCGCTCCGCCGTCCCTTACGAGTGGGGCGTGCTCGACATCGAGGTCGACGAGCGGGCCCTCGCGGCGGAGCAGTTCAAGCTCAATCGCCTGGCCGTGGTGCTGCCCGACGGCTCGCCGGTCGAGCACGGCGAAGGAGCGGGCGATCCCGTGCCCCCGCGCGCGTTCGGCTCGGCCTTCCCTGCGCAGGTCAAGTCGCTGGACGTGTACGTGGCGCTCACCCACGAGAGCGACAACATGCCCAACGTCGATCTCGACGGCAAGAGCGGGGGATCGCTGCGCTACGTGCGCGAGCAGGCCTCCGTCCTCGACGTGAACAGCGGCGTGGGCGAGCACAACCTGCAGTACGCGCGACCGAACCTCAGCCTCCTCTTCGGTGACGAGCGCAAGGACGCCTTCGACGCCGTGCGCATCGCACAGATCACCCGCGCGTCGACCGGCGTGCCGGCGCTGCGCGAGACCTTCATTCCTCCCATTCTGCGCATCGGCGCCTCGCGCCATCTGGTCAGTCGCTTCCGCAAGCTGCTGGCGACCATCACCGCCAAGCAGCGGACGCTGGCCGACTCGCGCAAGCAGCGGACGGCCGCCGCGGTCGAGTTCCAGGCCAGTGACTCGGCGAAGTTCTGGCTGCTCAACGCGCTGAACCTCAGCATCCCCGCCGTCGCGCACATCGTCGATCAGACCAGCGACCACCCCGAGCAGGCCTATCTGCACCTGGCCCAGCTCATCGGGCAGCTGTGCACCTTCGCCGTCGACGGCGATCCGACCACCATTCCCAAGTTCAACTACCTCGAGCTGGGCGACGTCTTCGAGCCCATGTTCGATCGCGCGCACAAGCTGCTCGAAGCGGTGCTGGCCGAGAGGTACGTGGAGATCCCGCTGACCAAGCGCGAGGACGGGATGTTCCTCGGACAGATCGCCGACTCGAACTTGCTTCGCTACGCCTTCTTTCTCGCCGCCACGGGGACGGTCGCCGAGGCGCAGCTCCGCGATCGCATGCCCAAGCTCACCAAGATCGCTTCGTGGAGTCAGATCGGCGCCATCCTCAATTCCGCCGTCAACGGCCTGAAGATGGAGCTCGAATACACGCCGCCGGGGGCGCTGCCCATCAAGCCCGGGGTGGTCTTCTTCAAGGTCAACCGCACGCCGGAGTACTGGAACGACATCGCCGGGACCGGCACCATCGCCATCTACCAGCCCATCGACCCGCAGGGGGTGACCTTGCACCTCTACGCCGTCGATCCGACGAACTTGCAATGACCTCGTCCCTCCTCGAAAAGATGTACTGGGCCTGCTCCGACCCCATGACCCTCGCGAGCCAGCTGTCCAACGCTCGCGATCTTCCCTCGCCGGACGTTCTGCAGCGGCGCGTCTCGAGCCTCTTCGACCAGATGGCCCGCAAGTGCCGCGAGGCGGGCATCCCGGACGAGGACGCGAACGAGGCGAAGTACGCCATCGCCGCGTTCACCGACGAGCAGATCTTCCGCTCGGCGTGGCCCGGCCGTTCGCAGTGGATGGGGCAGCCGCTGCAGCTGGTCTACTTCAATGAGAACACCGCCGGAGAAGGCTTCTTCCAGCACATGGCCGCGCTGCAGAATCAGCCCAGTCGCGCGCACGTCCTGGAGATCTACTACCTGTGCCTGTGTCTCGGCTTCCAGGGGCAATACGCGGTGCGCGGCGGGGAGGGGCTGGGGCCGGTCATCGACCAGCTCGGCGCGCGGCTGGGCTCGAGCCTCGGCAACTCCGACATCATCAGCCCGCACGGTGAGCCGCGCGAGGCCTTCCGCGGCCTGATGCGCCGCGAGATGCCGCTGGTGGGTCTCAGCATCGCCTTCTTCGGTCTCGCCGTCGTCGTCTTCATCGTGCTGAAGCTGGTGCTCGCGGGCAGCGTGTCCAGCGCGTCGACGGACATGACCAAAGGCCTTCCTACCGCCGCCGCGCAAGCGTCGCCGGGAACACACTGAGGGGCGCTCGCACATGTGGATCTGGCTCCTCGCAGTCTTCATCGTCCTCGGCTCCTGGCTGGGCGGCTACTTCCTCGAGTGGCCGCTCTGGCTGAAGATCCTTCTCACCGTCCTCGCCGTCCTCATGGTGGTCGGCTGGCTGGTCGCACGGCGGCTTCGCGCCACCATGAAGGCGCGCGCTCTCGAGCGGGAGCTCCTCAAACAGGCCGAGCAGCAGGCGCTCAGCGCCCGTCCCGATCGACGCGCGGAAATCCTCGACCTGCAGGTGCAGATGCAGCGGGGCCTGGAGGCGCTTCGCCAGAGCCGCGTCGGCAGCGGCGGCCGCAGCGCGCTCTACACCCTCCCCTGGTACATGATCATCGGACCCCCCGGGGCCGGCAAGACCACCGCGCTCAAGCACTCGGGCCTGGGCTTTCCCTATCTCGACCCGCGCAGTGGCGGCGGCGTGCGGGGCGTGGGGGGCACGCGCAACTGCGACTGGTGGTTCACCAACGAGGGCATCCTCCTCGACACCGCGGGGCGCTACGCCACCGAGGCCGACGACCACGACGAGTGGATCTCCTTCGTCGACCTGCTCAAGCGGTACCGCTCGGACAAACCGATCAACGGCGTCATCGTCGCCATCAGCGTGACCGACCTGATGGAGGCCACCGACGAACAGATCGACGCCTTCGCCAAGCGCCTGCGGGCGCGCATCGACGAGGTGACCAATCGCCTGCAGATGATCGTCCCCGTCTACGTCATGTTCACCAAGGTGGACCTGGTGGCGGGCTTCGTGGAGTACTGGGGCGACCTCCGCAAGAGCGAGCGCGCGCAGATCTGGGGGATGACGCTGCCGCTGGAGGGCGCCGACAAGCGCGACCCGGCCCGGGCCTTCGACGAGGAGTTCGACGGGCTGGTCGAGCGGGTGCATGGTCGCGCCTTGCAGCGCGTGGGCTCCGAGAGGCAGCCGGAGGTACGCCAGCGCATCTACCAGTTCCCCCTGGAGTTCGCTGCGCTAAAGCGGAACCTGCAGGACTTCATCGGCGCCCTGTTCCAGCCCAACGCCGCCCAGGATCCGCCGATCCTTCGGGGCATCTACTTCTCCAGCGGCACGCAGGAAGGTCGCCCCATCGACCGCGTGATCGGCGGGATGATGCGCGCCTTCAATCTGCCGGCGCCGGCGGTGCCCGAGCAGGCGGCGACGGAGGCCAAGAGCTACTTCGTCACCGACGTCTTCCGGCGGGTCATCTTCCCGGACCAGAACATCGCCGCACGCACGCGCAGCGAGCAGCGCCGGCAGTTCGTCAATCGGGTGGCCTTCGCCGTCGCCGCGCTTCTCCTGGCCATCCTGCTCATCGCTCCCTCGACCTACACCTTCGCCCAGAACATGGCGCTGGTGAGCGCTTCGCGTGACGTGGCCGAGCGCGCCCAGAAGGTGAACTGGAGCGACGGCAACCCGAACTTCCTCGACAAGGTGCACCGCCTCGACGACCTCGGTCGGCAGCTCGACCAGCTCGAGCTCTGGAACCGGGAAGGCGCGCCGCTGAGGCTCCGCTGGGGCATGTACGTCGGCGAGTCGCTGGAGGAGCCGCTGCGCACGGTGTACATCGCCAACCTCGACCGGGGCTTCGCCACCCCCACGCGCGCGCAGCTCGAGCACGAGCTTTCCATGCTTTCGCTCTCGGGCGCGTCCCATCTCACCAGCGAGCAGTACGGCCTCTACTTCGGGCGCCTCAAGGCCTACCTGGAGATGACCGAACCGTCGAAGATCGAGATCGATCCCCAGTACCCCGAGGACAAGGGCGAGCCCAAGGCGCTGACCGACGCGTGGGCGCGGGCTCTCGGTTCGACGGCGGACAGCGACAAGAACGCGCTCAAGCCGCACGTGCGTCGCTACGTCGAACTGGTGAAGGAGGGCAAGATCCCGCCCTGGACCGCCAACCTGGATCTGGTCACCCGGGTGCGCTCGATCCTCAAGCAGACCTCGGAGGCCGAACGTGATTTCAGCGCGCTGGTCCGCGAGCCGAACGAGAACGTTCCCCCCATCACGCGGTCGAGCATCTTCATCGGCTCGGCCTTCGCGACCTACGTCACTTCGAAGTCCAAACCAGAAGTGGTGGTCAGCGGGGCCTACACGCGCGCCGGGTGGGAAGAGTACGTGCGCGACCGCCTCGACAAGGACCGCGCGCAGAGCATGGCCAGCGACGGATGGGTGCTGGGCGAGACCGAGGTGAGGAGCCTCGAGCGCATCCAGCGGACGCTCGACGGTCTGCGGGACCACTATTTCTCCGCCTACCGCAACGCCTGGGGGGATTTCCTGAAGGACCTCGACGTGCGGGAGCCGGAGAGCAACTCCGAGGCGCTCGACGAGCTTCAGGCGCTGAGCGAGACCCCCTGGCCGTACTCCAAGCTCCTCGGCGCGGTGGCCGACAACACGCGCCTGGAGGTCGCGCCCACCAGCGCTGCGAACCAGACCTCCCAGGCGCTCATCGACAAGGCCACCCAGGACGCCAAGGACAGCAAAGCGGGCCAGGTCATCTTCGGCACCGACGGAGGCGCCCCGCCCCAGAAGCGCTGGATCTCTCCGGTCGAAGAGGCCTTCCGCCCGATGGTCACCTTCGGCGTGCCGCCGCCCACCAGCGGCGACGAGAAGCCCGCGCCCACGCAGCTCTCCCACTACATCGACGCGATCGTGGCCAAGATCGTCGGCGAGCTGAGCGACATGAACGACTCCAAGGTCCCCGCCGATCCCAAGGGCCTCACGACTTCCTTCCAGGAAGCGTTCCGCTCCACCAGCGAGCTGCTCTCGTCCAGCCAGAGCGGCTTCACCCGTCCCATGCTCTCGCCGCTGCTGATGAACCCCATTCGCCTCAGCTTTGCCGGGGTGCTGAGCGACGTCGCCGGCGCCGCGGGCGGCAAGTGGGAGCTCGACGTCTGGTCCAAGTGGCATGAGAGGCTGGAGGGCAAGTACCCCTTCGCCGACTCGCCGGAGGACGCGACCCTGGCCGATTTTTCCTCGTTCTTCAAACCCGAGAAGGGCCTTCTTTGGACCTTCTACACGAGCTACCTGCAGGGATCGCTGGAGCGAGACGGCGAAGACTTCACGCCGGTCTCGCGCTTCCAGCATTCCATCCACTACACCCCCGACTTTCTCAAGTGTTACGAGCGCGGCGCAGTGATCACCGGCGACACCTTCGGCAACGCCGCGGAAGCTCCGATGGTGGAGTTCGACATGAACCTGCACTCGGTCAGTGAGAGCGTGTCGGAGGTGACCTTCGACATCGACGGAGCCTCGAAGACCTACAAGAACACGCCGGAGGAGTGGCTGCACACCCAGTGGCCGGCCAAGGAGCCCAAGGCCCGCGGGGCGGCCATCCGCATCCGCGGTTACGCCTCGCTCGACGAGGAGATCGATCGCCCCGGCGACTTCGGGCTCTTTCACCTCATCGACGCCGCCAGCACCATCGAGCCGGGCACGGAGGGCGGCAAGCCCGGGGCCGCACCCACCATCGTGGTGACCTGGACGCTGCGCTCGCAAAAGGCCTGGGTGCGCATGGATATTCGTCCCCCGCAGAGCGACAGCGCCTTCTCGACGTACCTGAACAAGCACGAGCGCGTCTTCCGAAACTACAAGTGCCCGCGCATCGTCGCCGCAGGCGTCCGTTGAGGGTGCAGAATGTTGTCGACGACGGGCACCCATTCACCGCCGATCCAGGTGGCCGTCTTCGGCAAGACCCCACTCATGGGGGATTTCTTGCGCGTGGGCTCGGGCGGCCCTGCGGGAGAAGCCCTGGAGCAATGGGTGGAACAGGGGCTGGCCCTGGCCGAGGCCAAACGCGGTAGCGCCTGGCCGAGCACCTACGCCCAGGGCGCCACCTACGCCTTCGTCTATCGTCCCCCGCGAGCGTCTCTCGCCCGGGAGGCCCTGGTCGGCGTCATCAAGCCGTCGGTCGACTCGGTCGGCCGGCGTTACCCGCTGGTCGTGTACGCTCCAGCGCTCCCACGCACCGCCGTGCCCTGGCCTCACGTGCTCCCCATCGCCCTGGGGGACTTCTTCGACGGCGCGGCGACGTTGCTCATGGAGGCCGACGCCGTCACCGGCATCGCCGACATGCAGGCGGCCCTGCGGCGCGTGCCGCTGCCCCACTTCGGCGACGCCGACCGCAGCGCGCAGGAATACGAGGCCTGGGCGGCGTCGACGCCTCTCGGCCACGCCTGGAGTGTGGTCTACGGCATGGATCAGGCGCTGTCGGTCCCGCGCGCGGTGCATACGCTGTGGGAAGCGGTGGCGCCTTTCCGTGGCGCTGAGGCCCCCGCCACGAAGCTCGGCCTGCGCCTGCCCCTCGGCCCGGGAGGCATCGCCGCGGCGGCATTCTGGCTCGACACCGTGCGCCGCCTGGCCCGCTCGCCGGGCGAACTGAGGACCTGCTTCTGGTGCTTCGACGGGGAGACCGGCAGCGCCATCGTCCAGCTGGGGGATACGCCGGCCAGCACGCTGGGAGAGCTGTGGTCACCGGACGCGAACAGCGAATACCTGTGCGACCTGACGGTGCCGGCGAGCGTGGACGTAGGCCGCTTCCTCACCAAGCTTCCCCCCCACGTGGCGGAGGCCCTCCAGTCTCCCCAGGCTCGGGTGCGAGACTTCCTCGATCGCCTGACCGTCTCCTAGCCCGGATTATTCACCACCGCAGGAGACATGGCGTGAGTCCGAAGGTGATTTTCGGGCAGATCGGCGTTGGGCGCGCGGAGCAAGACTTGCCGTCTTGCGAGCACGACCGACGTCGAGATGCCCGGAAAGCGCCGAGGAATCGCGCCATGCTCGACAAGGTCGTGAATAATCCGGGCTAGGAGACCGTCGGGCAAAAGCCCCGACGGACTCCGTCGTGACGATCCAAGACGCGGACGGCATTCGCCGCCGCTAGACAGGCGACCAGCGCCGCCGCTGCGCGTCACGCGTTCGGGGGACCAGGCGCGCCTTCCGTAGGCCCCCCGGCTTCGTTTACTGTTCCGCCCGTGTCTTACCGCGATGAGGTGGTCCAGAGGCTGGCGCCGCTCCTGGCGCCTATCGTAGGGGCGAACCCTGCCGGCGGGGACATCTCGTACGACACCGACTTCGAGAGCATCAAAGCCGAGATCGACAAGCTGTCGTCGGTGGACAACTCCGAGCCGGCGTGGAGCAAGATCCAGGATCTGGGGACCCTGCTGCTTTCGCAGAAGGGCAAGGACCTCCGCGTGGTCTCCTGGATGGGCGTCGCCAAGGTCAAGACGCACGCCTGGATCGGCTTCGCGGAAGCCCTGGTCCTCTACGAGCACCTGGCGCGCTCCTTCTGGGACACCATGTATCCGGAGGCGCGTCGCGCCCGCGCGCGCGTGAACGCATTCGCCTGGATGGCGGACATGGTCCATCAGCACCTGCTGCCGAGGGAGGTCGCCTTGGCCGACGGCGACGCCATCCGCGCCGCCGACGAGGTGCTGAAGGATCTCGACCAGCTCATGGCCGACAAGCTGGGCGACGCGTACACCGGCCCGGGGCAGCTTCGTTCGCTCCTGCGCGACAAGCTGCGGGCCATCCCCGAGCCGGTGCCGGTGGCTGCCGCCGTCGTCGTCGCGGCCCCGGGGGAGACCGCTGCGCCGGGGCCCGCCTCACGAGCCGCACCCGCGCCTCCGCCCGGCCCCAGCGGCGTGGACGACGTCCCCAACGCCGCCAGCGCAGGTGGACGCGTCCTCCTCGAATGCGCCGCGACCCTGCGGGCCGCCGACGCGACGCGCGCCTGGGCGTACAAGCTGCAGCGCTGGGGCGCCTGGGTCAGCCTCGAGGAGGCCCCTCCCGCGGAGGAGGGACGCACCTTCATCCCGTCGCCGGGGGAGGACACGCGAAAACAGCTGGAGGAGATGCGCGACAACCAGAAGTGGTTCGACCTCCTCAATACCGCCGAGGCGATGACCTCGGACTACCTCTTCTGGCTCGATCCGCACCGCTTCGTCGCCCTCGCCATGGATCGCATCGGCCCGCAGTTTCTCGCCGCCCGCGAGACGGTGGGGCGCGAGGTCATCTACTTCGTCTCGCGCATGCCCGCCGTGGCGACGCTGTCCTTCTCCGACGGGATGCCCTTCGCCGACGCCGCCACACACACCTGGCTCGAGGAGGAGTCGCGCAAGTGGGGCTCCGGCAGCGGAGGCTCCGCCGCATCATCCGCCGCCAGCGCCGAGGACGAAGAAGTCGCCAAGCGTCTCGCCGAGGCCAAGAAGATGGCCGGGGAGGGGCGCCTGGCCGATGGGCTGGCCATCGCCCTGGCCCTGGCCGATCGCGCCGCCGACGCGCGCATGCGGTTCCGCGGGCGGCTGGCCGTCGGCAAGATGGCGCTCGACGGCTCCAGGCCCGAGCTTGCGCGGGCGATGCTCGACCATCTGGTGGTGGACGTCGAGCGGTTTGGCCTGGAAACTTGGGAGCCCGCGGTCTGCGCGACGCTCTATTCTTACCTTCTCACCGCTACCCGAGAGGTGACACGCGCCAAGGGGGGCTCGCCGGACCTCGAGGCCAAGGAGCAGCACCTTTTCGACAAACTGTGTCGGTTGGATCCGGCGTCCGCGATGAAGTTGTCGACCTAAATCCACGGCGAGGGCCGAACGAATAGCGAGGAAATGTCATGGCGAAGGAAGGGTCAGTCGCTCCCCAGGAGCGCGTCAACATCACCTACAAGCCCTCGACGGGCAACGCACAGGAGGAGGTCGAGCTCCCGCTGAAGATGCTCTTCATCGGTGACTACACGGGGCGGGCCGACCCGCGCCCGCTCGAGGAGCGCAAGCCCATCAACGTCGACAAGGACAACTTCCAGCAGGTCCTCGCCGAGCAGAACCTCAACGTGTCCATGCAGGTACCGGATATGCTGTCGGGGGAAAAGGGCGCCGAGCTCGCGGTCAACCTGAAGTTCAAGAAGCTGAACGACTTCGGCCCCGACTCGGTCGCCGAGCAGGTGCCCGAGCTGAAGAAGCTCCTCGAATTGCGCCAGGCCATCACCGCGCTCAAAGGACCGCTGGGAAACATCCCGGCGTTCAAGAAGAAGATCTCGTCGCTCCTTGCGGACGACAAGGCGCGGGAGAAGCTGGTCAACGAGCTGGGCATCGCAAAGGGAGAGGGCTGAGACATGGCTGACCAGACACAGGTGGCAGGCGGCGAGGCCGCCACGACGACGACCGAAGCGTCGCTGCTCGACGAGATCTTGAGCGAGACGCAGCTCAAGCCGACCGACGAGGGCTACGACGTCACCCGCAAGGGAATCCAGGCGCTCATGAAGGAGCTCCTGTCCCCCAAGCACCAGAACGAGAAGGTCGACAAGGCCTTCGCCGACGCCCTCATCGCCGAGATCGACGAGAAGATCACCAAGCAGGTCGACGTCATCCTGCACCACCCCGACTTCCAGAAGCTGGAGTCGGCCTGGCGCGGTCTCAAGTTTCTCATCGACCACACCGACTTCCGCGAGAACATCAAGGTCGAGGTCCTCAACGTCTCCAAGCAGGACTTGATGACCGACTTCGAAGATGCGCCGGAGATCACCAAGAGCGGCCTCTATCGCATCGCCTACACCGCGGAGTACGGCACCTTCGGCGGAAAGCCCTACGGCGCCATGTTCTCGAACTACGAGTTCGGGCCCGGCCCGCAGGACATCCAGCTCTTGCAGAACTGCGCGGCGGTCGCCGCCATGGCGCATGCGCCTTTCTTCGCCGCCGGCGGTCCGGCCTTCTTCGGCGACAAGGACTTCCTCAAGCTGCCCAACCTGCGCGATCTCCACGCCATCTTCGAGGGGCCGCAGTACACCAAGTGGCAGTCCTTCCGCTCCTCCGAGGACTCGCGGTACATCGGCCTTTGCATGCCGCGGTTCCTCCTGCGGCTCCCTTACGGAAACAAGACCATGCCGGCCAAGAACTTCAGCTTCGAGGAGGACGTGGTCGGCCGCCACGACCGCTACCTGTGGGGGAGCGCGACCTTCGCCATGGCGTCGCGCATCGCCGACAGCTTCGCCAAGTTCCGGTGGTGTCCCAACATCATCGGCCCGCAGGCGGGCGGCACGGTGGAGGATCTCCCGCTCCATCAGTACGAGGCCATGGGGGAGATCCAGACCAAGTGCCCGACCGAGGTGCAGATCAGCGAGCGCCGCGAGTTCGAGCTCTCGGAGGAGGGCTTCATCGCCCTCACCTTCCGCAAGGACGCCGACAATGCCTGTTTCTTCTCGGCCAACAGCTGTCAGAAGCCGAAGACCTTCGGGCAGTCCGCCGAGGGCAAAGACGCGGAGCTCAACTACCGTCTGGGCACGCAGCTCCCGTACATGTTCGTCGTCTGCCGCATCGCGCACTACATCAAGGTGCTGCAGCGTGAGCAGATCGGCTCCTGGAAGGAGCGCCTCGATCTCGAGAACGAGCTGAACAAATGGATCGGCCAGTACGTGGCCGATATGGACGCGGTCAGCCCGGCGGTTCGTGGGCGGCGCCCGCTTCGCAAGGCCCAGATCACCGTCGAGGACGTCCCGGGCAACGCCGGCTGGTACAAGGTCGACATGAAGGTGCGACCGCACTTCAAGTACATGGGCGCGTTCTTCACGCTCAGCCTGGTGGGCAAGCTCGACAAGGAGTAACTCGTCGAGACGGGGAGGCGGCGGAGACGCGCCGCCTCCGCGAGGTCCGACCTTCAGAATTCCATGTATCCACCGGGAATGACGAAATCGTCGTCTCTCCCGGCGACGGTCAGCACACCCCAGCACGCGAGCTTGGTGCGGCCCGCGAACTCCAGGATCTGGTCGATGCTCCCGATGGGCGCCAGGACGGCGAGGTTCGAGCGGTGCACTCCCCACGAGCCGTCGCGATGCTGGAGAATGGCGTCGTGCAAGTCTGCGGCAGCGGCGCGGGGATCGTCGAGGACGGCGACGCGCAGGCGCACCGGGTGGTCGTCGCCATTGCCGGTGACGTCGAGATAGACGAGATCGGCCCGCGCGCGTACCAGCGTCGTCTGGAAGCCCTGGCGCTGGAGGAACGAGGCCAGAGCGTTCTCGTCGAGGTGGGTCGCGTCGGGCTTGTTCTCCTGCACCCCGTCGCACACCTCGGGGCGCAAGTGCACCTCGCCGAGGGACAGGGACCCCTTGGCGTATCGGTCACCGCCGCCCGGGGTGGTCAGGTAGGCGGCCGCGGGGGCGTCCCCGCCGCAGCCGGCGGCGCCGAGGCAAGCCACGGTGGGAGCGAGACCTGCCAGCGCGGACCACGCGGCCCACGCCACGGACGCGCGGAGGAAGGGGGTGCGTCGGGAGGCGGGAAGGGCGCTCGATGTCATCGCGGACGCCCCGTACGGTAACGTAGGGCGCGCGCCGTGGGCGAGTTTTCCGCTTGCTTGGCCGGAGGGGAGGGCCACGGTTAGGATGCGCGTCATGCTCGCCCTGCCCGCGGCGCCTGTCTCGTCCCGCAAAGCACGCGTTTCCCTGACGACGGCCGCCGCCGCGGTGTGCTTGCTCTCGGCGTGCGGCGGAGCCCCCGAGAAGGCCGCCTTCCAGAACAAGGTCTTCTATCAGTACGACACGCTCGACCCGGTGCAGGCCGCGAAGAGCCTGGAGGGCCACTATCCGCCGCTCGACAAGAGCGAGACGCCCCCGCTCCCCGAATACATGGGAGTCAGCGTACTGGGCGACGCCGTTCACATCTCGCGGCCTCGCGACTGGGTCATCCGCGCCGGCAGCGTGGAGCCGGAGCGTCGCTACATCGAATACGTGTCACCCAACGAATACATGGTGGCGGTCTACGAGCTCGCGGAGTCGCCCCTCGACGTGTGGCTCGAGGTGATGGGGCGCTACGAGGACCAGGCCAAGAAAGCCGGGGCCCAACTGCTGGGGAAAGGCATCCCCATGGCGACCACCAACGCGCAGGGCCGCGGATACTTCGTGCGCCGCCCGGTCCCGGCGGCGAAGGGCCCGCTGGTCAATTACTCCAACGAGTATCTCCTCCGCGGCGAGCACCGCATCGTGCTCCTCCAGATCGTGCACCACGAAGAGACGCTGGTCCCCATGGACGCGGAACTCCGGCGCGTGGTGGAGACCCTCGAGGTCAACTGACGCGCTGGGGCCTGATGGACGACGCTGGGGCCTGATGGACGACAATGGCTTCTGCCGGCCGCATGGTCGAGCGACCATGTCCAGCGCTTGCCATGGCACGACAGGTCCCGGGAGTCTTCACCGCGCATCCCGGGGAACTTGCCGTGGGGGCTTCCGCCATTCGATCCGGCATCCAAAGAGACAAGGCCCCCGTGTACGCAGCTTCAGTTCGTCAGGGTCAGAAGGTCGAGCCTCCAGTTACTGCGACCGATGGACTCGTTTCTCTCGGCCATGGACGACACGCCTCCGGCGACGACCCCCGATGGAGGTCCGGGCAACGCTTGGCCGGATGCGACCCGCGGTTGGGGGAGCGTTCGATGGCTCCGTGGTTCGAACCTTGCTCAGCCGCAGAGCGCGAGGTTACGTCTGACCCACGGGGTACGTCGTTGCAGCCCGGACGGAAGGGTGAGATACCTCTCACGTCGCAACGCACCGCGGCGCGCAAGCATCGGAAACACCGTGCCAAACGTCAGGCCGTCGCTACGGGCCCGCACGGCCGCGATGGCGCCGTTGGTCATGTCCGTCTCGCTCGTGAGCGCCAGCGGGTGGGCCCAACCGGCGCCGCCGCAACCGGGCGCCAGCGAGCAACCGCCCTTCCGGCCGCCCCCCGTGTCCGACCCCATGCTCGCTCCGCCGCCCGCGGCGGCGCAGGAAGTGAAGTCGTGGGACGAGGCTCTCGAGCTCGTGCGCACTCATTCGCCGGACTACATCAGCGGCTACCAGACCATCCTCCGGGCGTCCGCGCAGTCGCGGATGGCGCTGGCCGCGGTGCTTCCGACCCTGAATGGACAGGGGAGCTATAACCACGAGTTTTACACGGTGTCGATTCCCTTCGACGGGGCGGTCCTGGTCGCGCCCCCGCACAACACCTGGGCCGCGACCGCGACGGCCCAGTGGAACATCAGCCCGCGCGGCATCTACGCCGTCGGCACCGCGGACAGGAACACCGATGCTGCCCGGCTCTCGTTCGAGGATACCCGCCGGACCATCGCCACGTCGATCGTCGGCGCGATGCTGGCGACGCTTGCGACGTCGAGGGTCGCGGAGCTCGATCGGGTGGGCCTCCGGTCGGCGCTCGAGCGCCTCGAGCTCACGCAGGCCCGGCTCACCTACGCGCAAGGAACGGCGCTCGACGTCGACCGCGCGGAGCAAGACGTCGCTGCCGCGCGCGCGCTCATCATCACGGGCGACGAGTCGCTCCGGCAGGCGCGCGAAGGTCTCGGCGAGGCGCTTGGGTCCGCCGTCCCTCTGGGCGCGCCGGGGGGTCTCCAGCTCGATGAGTTCGAAGCGGCGGTCGCACGTACCTGCAAGCTGAACGACGACGTCGAGAAGCGCCCCGACGTGAGCGCCGCACGCCGGCGGGTCGACGTCGCCGAGCGCGGCGTCATCGACGCAGATCTGCAGTTCGCGCCGACGCTCGTCCTCTCTTCCCAGGCCCAGGCCGCCTCGGCGACCACGCTGGGCCCGCTCAATACATGGGGCGTGACTGCGGCGATCAACCTGCCCATTTACGACGGCGGTTTCCGCTACGGCGCACACCGAGACGCCAGCGCGGTCCTCGAACAGGCGCGACAGGCGCTGGTGGCGACGCGCCTCGCGGCGATCGTGTCGGCGGCACAAGCCGCGCGCGCGGTCAGCGTGGCGGAGGCCTCGCGTGACGTTGCAAAGCAGCAGCGTGACCTGGCGGCCCGCATCGACCAGCGGACGCGTGATGGATACATGCAAGGCGCGGGGACCAGCCTCGATCTGGTGGTGTCCGCGCAGTCCCTCCGCCAGGCCGAGATCAACCTCGTGCTCCTGGAGGTCCAGGTGGCGCAGGCCCGGGCAGACACCGTCCTCGCGAACGCGGAGTGCATCTATTGAACTCGACAACAGCTCGCCTCGCGGCGTTCGCCGCCGCTCTCGGTGCCTCGGTCGCGCTCGCCGGGTGCGGCGAGGGCAAGAAAGCGCCTCCCCCCCCACCGCCCGGCGTGCTCGTGACGCCCGCCGTGCGCCGCAACGTCACGCTCTACACCGAAGCGGTCGCGACGCTCGATGGATACGTCGACGCCGACATCCGCGCGCGCGTGAAGGGCTTCCTGCGGACCGAGGAATACAAGGACGGCTCTTCGGTGAAGGCCGGCCAGCTCCTCTTCACCATCGAGTCGGCGGACTACACCGCGGCCGTCTCCTCGGCGGCCGCGAGCGTCGCCCGGGCCAAGGTCGCACAGGCGCATGCGAAAGTTCAGCTCGAACGCGACCAGGGCCTTCTCAAGACGGGCATGTTCTCGCAACAGGACCTGGACAACGCGGCGGCCACGTTCGCCGACACCGACGGTCAGGTGCAGTCCGCGCAGGCGTTGCTCGATCAGGCGCAGCTGAATCTCTCCTATACGCAGGTCCGTTCGCCCATCGACGGCGTGGCCGGGATCGCGCTGGTACGCGTCGGAAACCTGGTGGGACAGGATGGTCCTACGCTCCTCACCACGGTGTCGCAGCTCGACCCCATCCGCGTGAACTTCCCGATGTCCGAGGCCGACTACACGAAGCAGTTCTCCCTGTTCGATCACCTCGACCAGCGCGACCTGAAGTGGGCGAAGCAGCAGTTCGCCATCCTCGACGAGGCCGACAAGCAGGACCAGGCCGCGGACCACAAGGACGACCAGGGGGTCGCGCTCGTCCTGTCGGACGGGACCGTTTACCCGCACCGCGGCGTCATCGTCTCGGTGAACCGGCAAATCGACTCGAGCACGGGTACCATCCAGATGCAGGCGCTCGTCCCTAACCCGGAAGGAAAGCTGCGCCCGGGCGGGTACGGGAGCGTGCGCATCAAGCGGCGCGACGCCGGGCAAGGCGTGATCGCGGTGCCCGAGAAGGCGCTCATCTCGGTCCAGGGGACGTACTCCGTCGGCGTGGTCGGGCCGGACAACAAGGTCTCGCTGCGGCGGGTCGAAGTGGGTCGCAGCGTCAACGGGATGCGCATCATCCAGACTGGCATCAACGAGGGCGACAGCATCGTCGTCGAGGGGGTGCAGAAGATCGCGGACGGCGCCGCCGTCGACCC
>Ga0302326_10005464_pt1 | contig 28965 bp, 18 predicted proteins | sample Palsa_T0_3_FD_202264 | JGI IMG/M metagenome (GOLD analysis project Ga0302326, IMG submission 202264) | Peat permafrost microbial communities from Stordalen Mire near Abisko, Sweden - Palsa_T0_3 | ecosystem: Environmental > Terrestrial > Soil > Palsa > Peat permafrost | place: Sweden: Abisko... | reverse complement strand
CGTTCTTCATCGTGATGGCACACCAGGTCAAACCACAGTTGATTAAACCTGACCGAGCCACCGGACATCAAAAGTCCACGCATGTGCTGAGGTGTCAACTGGCGTATTCCATCAGGGCCCGCAGCTTAAGGCTGCATCGAGAGGCCGGATGTATGGCTGCAATCTTGACCTGTGAGCCAAAAGGTATGAAGAAGGCCCTGGCAAGCGCGGGGGCGTCCATGTATGGCTCGGCGCACCACCGTGCGCAACCCACGATACCGGGAGGCAGACCTCTTCTCCTCAATCCTTCCAACTACGCCTGACTGCCAATATCTGTCAGGCCATAATGTCTAGGGCAGAACGCCGTTCGACGAGGACTAAGGCACACGCCGCGAGATTTTTCTGAGGTGTGCCATCGCGCGTGGCGCCAGCCAGCTTGCTAGCCTGTTGAGCCAACCGGCGACATTTCCGCCTCGTCCATGTCCGCCGCAACGGTGCGCGTCGCCCACATGAGACTGATAGCGCCAATGCCGCAAGTCATAGTGACCGCACAGAGACTGAAAGTCAGTGCATCCGCGCCGAAACGTGGCGTAAGGGCGTCGCTCAGAACTCCTGTGAGGTAGGGCCCGAGACCCAGCCCTACGATATTGACAGTCATCATGAAGATTGCCGCCGCGATGGCGCGCAGCGGCGGGCCCGCCAAGCTCTGTACAAGCGCGTAGGAAGGCGCGACCCAGAGGCTTCCGACCACGGTGGTCACAACTGTCAGGATCATCGCAAGGGCGAAGTTGTGGACCAAAAAGAAGATCAAGCTCAGAGGGACGTTGCTGGCAAAACAAAGAGCAAGAATCCAAAGTGGCCAGCGCTTGTCCCGCTTCACGAGCCAATCGTTTAAAGCCCCGCCGATAAACATGGCGACAATGCTTGCCGGGCCGACCGCCGCAGAGTAGTACCCTCCGACTTGACCTGCCGACATGTGGTAACTGCGCATCAGAAAAGCGGGTGTCCAGGCGAACTGACCGTAGGCGCCAATGCACACAAGTGCAAGGCCGATGCACATGTGCACGTAGGAGCGACGGTGCCACAGTGTGGCAAACGCGCTGCCGAGCTTAACCGCGGGTGCTCGATTCTGCGGCGCCGCCGGAGAACTGGTGGAATTGAAGTCGCGCACCGTGAACAGCAAGAGCGCAGACAGCGCAAGGCCCGGCAGGCCACCTGCGTAGAATGCAAAGCGCCAGCCGAGAGAGTCATTGATCAGTCCTCCTCCTGCGAGTGCCGCGCTGATGCCCAACGCGCCGCAGACGCCTATAACCGACAGGGCTTTGCCTCGACGGGCGGGCGCAAAGTAATCTGCAACGAGCGCGTGACTCGCCGGCAGACCACCCGCCTCGCCGACACCCACGCCGACGCGCGCCCACAGCATCGTCGTGAGATTGACGCTGCGCCCCGAGAGAACGGTCATCACGGACCAAAGGGCAAGGACATACCCGAGCAACTTGGCGCGGCCATAACGGTCTGCTAGTCGGGCCATCGGTATGCCCAATATGCTGTACATCAGCGCGAATCCGATTCCGGTCAATAACCCGATGTCCGCATCCGAGAGGTGCAGATCGCGCTTCATCGGCTCAACGAGAATAGTGATCAGATTCCGGTCATAATAGTTCGCGATTGAGACAAGACCGATGATGCCGAGGACATAACCGGGGTACCAGGCCCTCTCCGACATGGACCTTTTCAGCATTGTGATTCTTTCTGCACGGAGCGAAGCGTACTACTGGTACAACGAAAGCGCTGCGTTTCTCGAACGTGGTAAATGAAAAGTTCGCCGGCAAGGAGCCTAAAACTCGTAGCGTCGCCACGCGTCAAGCCGCTTCGCTATAAGAACGGGTCGCGCGAGACAATAACGAGTCGATTCCTGCTCAATCTGGTTGTGGGTCGGCCGACGGCTTGCGTCTGGTAGTTGGGCAAGAACGATTGCGGAGCTAGAGGCTTATTATGGGCGCGGTCCACCTATCCACTGCGGAGCTAAATCCGCAGCTTCACGCGCTGATGGCAGCGAACCTTGTCTGGGACAATCACGGCTGCATGCCGTTGCGACCCGATGATGAGACATTCCTGCCACAACTGAAGCGCTATCACGATTCTGGAGTCGACCTGGTCTCGATTAATGTCGGCTTCGATGCGGTCCCGCCTGACCAGACACTGCGAGTCGCCGAGTACTTTCGTCGTTGGGTCCTCGCGCGCCCGGAATCCTACGTGCTGGTTGGGTCCGTTGCGGATATTGAGATTGCTCGCCGCAGCAGACGATTGGGCGTGCTGTTCGACATTGAAGGGGGCTCGGCGCTTGACGGTCGCTTGGATAGGGTAGGGAAATTCTACGACCTCGGCGTGCGCTGGATGCTGATCGCCTATAACAGAAACAATCTTCTGGGCGGCGGTTGTAGCGACGAGGATTCGGGCCTCACTGCGTTCGGCAGGCAAGTTATCGACGAGATGGCCCGGGTTGGGATGGTCGTCTGCTGTTCGCATACGGGATTTCGTACGACCATGGATGTGATGGAGCACTCGAAGAACCCCGTGATCTTCTCGCATTCCAATCCATTGGGCCTGTGGCGGCATCGAAGAAACATTAATGACGAGGCAATCAAAGCCTGCGCGGCCACCGGCGGCGTCGTCGGCATCAACGGCATCGGTTTGTTTTTGGGTGCGAATGACTCGCGCACTGAGACGATCGTCCGTCACATTGATTACGTAGTGCAGCTGGTCGGACCCGAATTTGTCGGTATCGGTCTTGATTATGTGTTCGATCAGCAGGAGCTCGCCGATTTTCTCGCCGCCAATCCCAAGACGTTTCCGCCGGCTGAATACGGGAATGGGCTGCCGGCGCTGGTGACGCCTGAGCAGATTCCGCAAATCGCGCAGCAGCTCTTGGCGCTCGGATATGGTGAGGACGCGCTGCGCGCGATTTTGGGCGGTAACCATCTGCGTTTAGCACGCAAAGTCTGGCACTGAGGGATTGCAATTCCTGGGCCTGTAACGGCCAAGACACTGAGGATGGCGCGTAGCGCTGCGTCTTAGAGCATACGGCCGCAAGCCCATCGGAAAGTACCTGCAATTGTGATCGTACGAGTCGGAGGCCAGGGTGGATTTGAGCGCGTGGGTGCGGTGCAGCGGGCGATCGTATGCCCTTGGTGATCAGCTAGCCCGTCCGACAGGCGAACGCTTTTCAGGCGCTGGGGCCGCGGGCCACGTCACCAAATCGCCGGCCTCGGGCCACGGACGGTGAATTCTGATGCAGCGATACTCATTTCCGAATCTGCTATGGCAGGCGCTGCGGGGTAATAAAGGCTGGCGGCCCGTCTGGCGCGAGCCGCGTCTTAAGAAAAGCTACGACGTTGTCGTCATCGGCGCGGGCGGTCACGGGCTCGCGGCGGCGTATTACCTGGCGCGCAAGCATGGAATCCGCAACGTCGCCGTACTCGAGCGCGGCTGGATCGGTGGCGGAAATTCGGGCCGCAACACGCAGGTGACGAGGTCGAACTACTTTCATCCGGTGAGCTCCTCATTTTACGACCATTCGTTACGGCTCTACGAAGGTCTGGGGAGCGAGTTGAATTTTAACATCATGCTGAGTCAGCGCGGACTCATTCAGCTCGCACACAGCGAACACGAGCTTGAAATCATCAGGCGCTGGTGCAACGCCAATCGCATGAATAAGGTCGATTCTGAGATCCTGTCACCCGCTGAAATTAAACGGCTCGCACCGCCGATAAACCTGTGCGCGCGTTTCCCCATAATTGGCGGCTTTATCCAAAGGCGCGCAGGGATCTCGCGTCACGACGCCGTAGTCTGGGGATACGCGCGGGCTGCAAGTGCGCTCGGAGTCGACATCGTACAGAACTGCGAAGCAACTGGATTTGAAATTGCGGGGGACCGGGTGCGCGGCGTGCACACTATAAACGGGTCAGTCAGCGCTCCGCGCGTCCTCATGTGTGTCGCGGGCTATTCATCCCACATGGGAAGTCTCGCGGGTCTGCGGCTTCCCATAACGACAATGGCGCTACAGGCGATGGTTACTGAGCCTGTGAAGCCGGTCCTCAACGTCGTCATCAATTCGGCGACCGTACACGCGTATCTGAGCCAAAGCGATCGCGGCGAAATCGTCATCGGCGGCGGAGCTGACATTTACAACTCGTACGCGCAGCGCGGCGGACTGTCGCAGCAGCGCGCTGTAATTAGCGCGGTGCTCGAGCTTTTTCCGAGTTTCAGTCGTTTGCGCCTCATGCGGCAGTGGGCGGGGCGGGTTGACATCACGCCCGATACAAGCCCGCTGATGGGGCTTACTCCAGTGGCAGGCTTGTATATCAATTGCGGTTGGGGAACCGGTGGCTATAAGGCGATTCCGGCGGGCGGCGACACGATGGCCTACACGGTCGCAAATGATCGAGCGCATTCCCTGATCGAGAGCTTCTCGCTCGCACGCTTCGCTCGCGGTGCGCTCATCGATGAGGGCGCCGCTGCCGGCGTCGCTCATTAGAGGAGGGCCGATGCTACGGATTGCATGTCCATATTGTGGCCTACGAGACGAGGTGGAATTCCGCTTCGGAGGTCCGGCGCACGTCGCGCGCCCAGGCTTTGAAGTGGATGACGCAACCTGGGCGGATTATCTGTTTGTGCGCGAGAACCCCGCCGGCCTCAACTTCGAGCGCTGGTGCCATGCTTATGGCTGCGGCAGCTGGTTCAATCTTGTGCGCAATACTCTCACCCACGAGATTTTGTTGGCCTATCGGATGGACAGCCCGAAACCGGCCTTGAGGACCTGACGCAATGCGCCGTGGGCCGTTCCGAATTCCCGCCGGCGGGACGCTCGACCGCAGCCGCACCGTTCGATTCAAGTTCGACGCTCGGCCGTATAGCGGGTTTGCAGGGGATACTCTCGCCTCCGCGCTCCTTGGCAACGCCGTGCGCCGTGTCGCGCGCAGCTTCAAATATCACAGGCCGCGAGGTGTGTTCTCCTCGGGAATCGAAGAACCTAACGCATTGCTGCAACTGCACCGTGGCGCTCGCTCGATAGCCTCGGAGCGCGCGACGATGGTTGAGCTCAAGGAGGGTCTCGAGGCATACCCGCAATCCGGCTGGCCCAGCGTTCGGTGGGATGCTGCCCGCGTTTTCGACCTGACGGCACCACTGTGGGCGGCGGGGTTTTATAACAAGGCGTTCATCTGGCCGAGCTGGCATGTCTACGAGTCTCTGGTACGACGCATGGCAGGCCTTGGACGAGCTCCCGACGGGGCGGACCCGGATTACTACGACGTTCGAAATCTGCACTGTGATGTGTTGGTCGTCGGCGGGGGTGTAGCAGGCATCAGCGCAGGCATAGCGGCAGGAGGCGCGGGCGCGCGCGTGTTGCTCGTCGAACAGCAGAGCGCGCTCGGCGGCCAGTGTGCGTGGGACGGCGCGGCAATTGCGGGCCGATCGGCGCTCTCTTGGCTCGACACCGCAGTTGAACGCCTGCGGCAATTGCCGGATGTGAAGGTTCTCACCCGCACGATGGCGGTGGGGCATTACGATCACGGTGTTGTCAGCCTCGTGCAGCGTGGCGACGATGGAGCGGAGGCACCGCGCGAGACACTGTATGTCGTGCGTACCGGGAAACTGATACTCGCGACCGGCGCGATCGAACAACCACTCGTTTTTTGTAACAACGATCGTCCTGGCATCATGTTGGCTGGTGCGGCGCGCGAATACGTTCGGCGTTACGCAGTTGCGCCTGGTCGCCAGGTGTTGGTCGCTACGAATAACAATTCGGCCTACGCAACCGCAAGGGACCTGAAAGACGCCGGTGTCGAAGTCATTGGCATTGCCGATTCTCGAGCTGATCCGTCGGCAGAGCTGGATCTCGACCTGCGTTCACTTGGAATCCCGGTTTTCTCGGGATTCATACCGATCGATACCGCAGGCTTCGGTGGCTTGCGAGCCGTGACGATCGGCAAGCTTTCGCAGGACGGATTGGCGGTGGCGTCCCGCAAGGAATTCGCCTGTGACGCGCTTGCAGTATCGGGAGGATGGAATCCGACGCTGCACCTTCATTCCCAAGGGGGCGGCAATCTTGTCTATTCAGAGCTTACCGGCGCACTGGAAGCCGCGGCTGTCCGGTCGACGACAGTGGGACTCGTCGGCAGCGCCGCAGGCATTAATCGGATAGACGAAGTTGTCCGGCACGCGGGCGCCACGGCAGCGGCCCTTGCTGCAACGACAGCCAGCACCGGCGCCGTCGCAACTGGGCTGCAGGAACCTGCTCAGAAAACATTGACAGGAGCCGTTGCAAGCTTTGGTCTGCGTATCAGCCCGGTGGGGAACACCGCTCGCAAATGGGTTGATTTACTGCACGACGTGACCGTCGCCGATCTTGAACTCGCCGTTCGCGAAAACTTTGTTTCCGTCGAGCACGTCAAGCGCCTTACGACCGCCGGCATGGCTGCGGACCAGGGCAAAACCTCAACGGTGCTGACGTTAGAAAATATCGCGCGCCTGCGTGGCTTGAGACCGGCGGACCTTGGCCATACGACGTTTCGCCCGCCTTTTACGCCGGTGACGCTCGGCAGCATCGCGGCTGGGGATGTCGGTGAGTATTTCGCGCCGCGGCGTCATCTGCCAACGCATGCCTGGCATGCGCAGCGTGGTGCGGTCTTTCAGGACTTTGGCGAGTGGCTGCGTCCGGTGGCGTATCTGCGAGGCGCTGAATCGCGTGCCCAGGCCGCGACCCGTGAGACGCACGCGGTGCGCGCAGCGGCTGGCGTCTTCGATGGCTCACCGCTCGGAAAAATCGAAGTGCATGGCCCGGATGCGCTGGAGTTTTTGAACAAGTTTTACATTAACGATCTTTCCACCCTCAAGCCGCAGCGCGTGCGTTACGTGATGATGCTGCGCGAGTCGGGCGCGATCTTTGACGACGGCACGGTAGTCATGCTTGCGCCGGATCACTTTCTTGTAACCACGACATCGGGGCAGGCTGCGCGCGTGACGGAATGGCTCGAAGAGTGGCATCAATGCGAGTGGCCGCAACTAAACGTCGCCATTGTTCCGATAACTGATCAATGGGCGACCTTCTCCCTGACGGGGCCGCGGGCTCGTGAGATCCTCGCGACATTCGAGACCAATATCGACCTGTCGAATTCGGCCTTTCCGCATTCCTGCCTGCGTGTCGGTCACTTGGCCGGAATTGCAGCGCGTGTGTACCGCGTGAGCTTCAGCGGCGAGTTGACTTATGAGATCAACGTCGCGTCCACGCACGCGCAAACGTTTATGGACGCGCTGATGAGCATTGGGATCTGTCCCGAAATTGCGCCATTCGGGCTCGATGCGCTGCTGGCGATGCGGCTCGAGAAAGGCTTCCTGCACATCGGCACGGACACTGACGGCACAACCGTCCCAGATGATGTCGGCTGGGGAGCGGTTGCGGCTCGTAAACAGCAGGATTTCATCGGTAGGCGCTCGTTGGTTCTTCCCGAGAATCTGCGCGCGGACCGTCTACAGATGGTCGGCCTTGCATCCCTTAAAGACGAAGATTTGCAGCCTGGCAGTCATGTTCGACTTCCGGATTCTGTCGAGGCAACCGATGGCTGGGTCACCTCGGCTGCTCGCGGCACGTTGGACGGCCGGCCGATTGGGCTTGCGATGCTGCGTGCAGGCAGGCGGCGACTAGGCACGGAATTAAGTGTCCACGACATGGGTCGCGTGACAGCCGCGCGGGTCGTTGCGCTACCTTTTTTCGATTCCACCGGGGCCCGCATGAATGCTTGAGGTCGTCCCTAACCATAATGCGGTCGAAGTGCCGCCCGCTCTCAGCACTGCGACGCGCTTGCAAGTGCGCGTGGGCGAGGCGCGGGGCAAACTCACTATCCGCAGGGTTCATTCAGAAACTTCTATTTGGCCAGGTCTGCCGCGTGCGGTCGGTACGTCAGCCGTCGCCGAGTGTCGCGTTCTGTGCCTGGGCCCAAGCGAATGGCTCGCTATCGCCGAGACTTTGAGTCTACCGTCCCTGCGAAGCGGTGCGTTCAGTGCCGAATCGGGGCTTATTGCCGTGGATGTTACATGTGCCATCGCGCTACTTGAGCTGCGCGGCTCAGGCGCGAGGGATCTGCTCTCAGGTGGCTGCGGCATAGACTTTGATTTACGGCGATTCGCGATAGGTCGATGCTGCCGAACGCGTTTGGCGATGATCGCCGTGGTGATCGACCACGTGGGCGAAAATGCCTATAACCTTTATTGCGCGTGCAGCTACCTAGCTTATATGCGTTCGTGGCTGTCGGACAAATCTCGCTATTTGAAGCCGTGACAGGGGAAAAGCACGATAATGCGGGCTATGGGACAAAAAACGATGCCGGCGCGTCCACGACGCGTCGCCGGTTTTGCAGCGAAGACCCCTCGACAGGCACTGGCACGAGAAGACTGGATCCGAGCTGCCAAGGATGCGCTGATCCGCGCGGGCATCAACGCGGTCAAAGTCGTACCGCTCGCCCGGCGCCTGCATGTGACGCGGGGCAGCTTTTATTGGCATTTCAAGAGTCTTTCGGAACTGCACAAGGAGCTGTTGAAAGCCTGGGAGCGTACGAATACTGAACCCTTCGAGCGCGCGCTTTTGACGGGCGAAGCACCGCACGCCATAAAGGAATTTCAGACCGTCATCGATTTATGGGTTCAGGAGAAGGACTACAGCCCCGCGTTTGATACCGCTGTGCGGGATTGGGCGCGCATCTCAAAGGAGGCCGCTGCTGCAGTGCGGCGAGCGGACGGACGCCGGATTGATGTGCTGCACCATATCTTCATCGACATGGGCTACGTGGATCCGGAAGCCTTGGTGCGCGCACGTATCGCCTATTTTCATCAGGTGGGGTATTACACCCTGCAACTTGAGGAGGATCCGGAGCAGCGGCTTGCGCTGGTCCCCATCTACGCCCAGGTTTTGACGGGATCGTCACACGAGAGCATTCGTGCTGCGGGCGCAAGCAGCGGGCCGACGCAGGTGGAAAAGGTTGCGCAGCTTTCGCCCGAGGCGCTGCCTGCGGAAGTTTCGCCCACCGCGGCACGAGTCGCCGATAAATCCAAAGCACGCTGACACGGGCCGCCCAATCGGCGCACGCCGCCCGCCGTGGCGCGGATCCGAGACCCTCTTGTACATCTCCATACACAGGTGTATTGTCTTTTCAGTACAGGGGTGTATGGCACCTGTGGTGCCGTGCTCTGCGGGGGTAGCGATGGCGGCCGTAGCATCCGGGTCGGGAAACCTGCATCGCCAGCAACTGGCGGAATCCTACGCGTGCCTGCATGCTCCGTTGTGCGCCTTTCTCGCCAGCCACACCCATTCCATTCATGACGCTGAGGATCTCGCCCAAGAAGTATTCTTGCGGCTGTGGCGCATGGAGGATGAGAGCCAGATTCGAAGTCTCAAAGCATTCGCCTTCAAGATCGCGTCCAATCTGCTGAAGGACCGCGGCCGGCGTACCTACACCCGAATGATGCGCAATTCAGTTCCCGCAGGAGCGCTTGAGCTCGCAGATTCCGCTGGCGAGCCCTGCGGCGTCGTTGAGGGTCAGCAAACCCTCGCGGCGTTTGAGGCGGCAGTCGATGGAATGCGCCCCAGCAGCCGGCAGGCGTTCCTTCTATATCGCCTCGAAGCGCGTTCGCATGGCGAGATTGCCCAGCAGATGGGGATTTCGGTCAGCATGGTCGAAAAGCATGTCAGTACCGCCATGACCGCGCTGCGCACAGCCGGCATCGAGTGCCGCGACCGTTAGGTCGCTGCGTAACGAACCCGTGCTCTGAGTCACCCCAAGCCGCGGCTTGTGTGGAACCGCGCCACTGCTGCGTCTTTAAGGCCGGGGTCACGAGGGTTCGATGAGCGTCACGCGCACGATCGGTCAGGAGCTGCAGACGTCGATGCCCCAAGGCGTCGCGATGACGGAGAAGTTCGCCGCCGCACGCGCGGCCCCGCTAGCGTGGACGCTCTATACGGATCGCCAGCGCTGGGGTTTTCTTGCGATCCTGTTCCTCGTCTCAACGTCGAATTATTTCGACCGCAACGTCATCTCCGTCCTGCTCGAGCCCATCAAGCACGAGTTCAAGGTCTCCGACACGATGCTCGGGCTCCTCGGCGGATTCTGCTTTGCAATTTTCTACGCCGGATTCGGCATTCCGGTGGCGCGCTGGGCGGATCGGGGAAATCGCCGCACGATCATTACCCTCGCGCTTACGGTTTGGAGCGTCATGACCGTGTTGTGCGGGCTTGCACGCACATTCGGGCAGCTTGCCTTTGCTCGTGTCGGAGTCGGCGCCGGTGAGTCGGGCGCAATCCCTCCGGCGCAGTCTCTTATCGCTGACTATTTCCCGCCCGAGCGGCGTGCGAGTGCGATTGCGATTTTCACAGCCGCCGCGATGGCGGGCTATCTCCTCGGATTCGGCCTCGGTGGATACGTCGCAGCCACGTACGGCTGGCGCACCGCGTTTTTGCTGGCCGGTGCACCAGGGCTCGCCCTTGCAGTGCTGACTTATTGCAAGCTCGCCGAGCCACGCTTGCTGCGCGGCTTTCCAAGAGAGGGGTCAAGCGTCGAATCAGTCCGCCAGGCGCTCGCGCGTCTTAAAGCAAAGCGCGGCTTTCTGTACGCGCTCGCCGGTTGCATCCTGTACTTTTTCATCGCCTATGGCGCGCTCATCTTCATTCCGTCGTTCCTGATTCGCGTGCTGCACGTGCCGCTCGCCAAGGTGAGCGTCGCTTACGGCAGCGTCGGAGCGGTCGCGAGCGTGATCGGTACCCTCGGCGGAGGCTGGCTTGCGGATCGCTTGGGACGCCGCGACGTCCGCTGGCTCGCCTGGCTGCCGGCGGCCGCGTGCGTCCTTACGGCACCGGTGTATGTCGCCGCCTTCTCGGCCAACAGCTTCATTGCATTTCTTGCGCTGGCGTTTGTGGCGGGGCTATTGCTGGTTGGCGGACTGCCGCCGGTATTCGCCGCCATCCATGCGATCTGCGGCAGTGCGCGACGCTCGATGGCGATCGCGATTGTGCTTTTTTCGGCGACGCTGTTCGGCGGTGGGTTCGGCCCGCTCGCAACCGGCGCGATCAGCGATTCGCTAACGGCCTCCTACGGTCCACAGGGATTGCGTTATTCGTTGATGCTGATGATGTCCCTCCTTGTCATGACCGGCGGATTCTTTTATTTATTCGGCCGCGAAATGCCGACGGACCTTGAGGACTGAGCGATTCTTTTTTTGGAGTGTTGCCATGGCTGCTGATCTGTCGCGTTACATCGTAAACCCCGGTCCGAGGACGCCCGTAAGCGGGCTCAAAGCCGCAGTCACTACCGATTCTGCGATCGTTACCGAGACGATGCTGAAAGTGCTCAAAGGCGGCGGCAACGCGGCGGATGCCGGCATCGCCGGCGCGCTCGTACAGGCCGCGGTTGAGCCGTTTATGACGAACCATGCAGGGCTCATCACATTTCTGTATTACGAGGCGAAGACGGGCAAGGTTCACCAGCTCGACAGCCTGGGAGGCTTCCCCTCGGGCTTGCCGCCCTTCAAACCGGTGCCGCCGAGCACGGGCTCTTATGCGGCTTATCCGCCGTCGGCAATCATCCCGGGATTCATGCCGGGATTAAAGGAGATCCACCGTCGTTTCGGCACGCGCAAGTGGAGTGCGCTCTGCGAGGATGCAGTGCAGTGGGCCGAGCGGGGTCACCCGGTGTCAACGTTTGAGTACGGCGTCAATCTGTTTGGCGAGAAATTTATTACATATTTCCCCGAGGGTCGCGAATTTTTTCAGCCGCAGGGGATGTTTCCGAACGTCGGGGAGATATTTGTTCCGAAGGGCCTCGCGGCAACCTTGCGTCAGGTGGCGCAGGAGGGCCCTGACTACATGATCAGCGGCGCATGGGCCGAGCAGTTTGTCGCGAAGGCCAATGAAATGGGGTGGAAAATCCGCCTTGATCACATGACCGAAACGCCACCGCGCTGGGTTGAGCCGATCCGCTATCCTCATCACGAATACGAAATCGTGAGCCTCGGGCCGCCGCAAGCCCAGGGACTCTTCATTGGCGTTGCACTCGGTGTGCTTAAGCACCTGGGCATCAGGGACATGAAGGCGGGGTCGGCGGATCATCTCTGGGCGATGGGGCACGCACTCCGGCAAGCGTCGCGACACTGGGAGTACGCCCAGGACGATACGATCTACGGCGTTCCGCGCGACGAAGTGCTCGACGATGGCTACCACGCTCATCTGGCGAAGATGATTCACAAGTCGCGCCCCAAGGTGGATCTGACAGAGCACATTCGCCTTTCAGGCGACGCAGTTTCGGGTGGTGACATGATGTCGGCGCTCTTTGGCGGCGGTGGTAAGCCGCGGCTGGGTAAATCTGAGTCGAAGCAGCCGACGGGCTCGTGCGAAATCGCCGTTGTCGATGCTGAGGGCAACTGGGTGCAGATGATGGACACCTTGCAAGGCTCCGGAATACCCGGCATGGTCATTGGCGGGGTGCCGATGGTCGGCAGCCACGCGACGTTTGGCGGGCTCATGAGTTCGATGGACGCGACACTGGTGAAGGGTGCGAAAGTGCGGTGCATCATCGGCAACACGTTGGTGCTGAAGGGCGGCCGGCCGGTATTCTCCGCAGGATCTCCGGGTAATGTGCACTGCACGGTGCCGCAGGTGCTCACCTATGCGCTCGACTTAAAGCTCGATCCGTACGCCGCGGTCGACGCACCGCGCATGCTGCCGATGACGGAAACGCGCGGCATCACAATCGAGGATCGACTCGGGCCCGGCGTTGTCGAGGATTTGCACAAGCTCGGGGTGCGGGTCGCCGTCACGCCCGGCTACGACTATCACATGGGATCATTCTCGGTAATTGCCCGCGATGAGAAGAGCGGCGCGTACACGGCGATTGCGGACCCACGGCGCTGCGCGGTCGCCGACGGGATCAGATAGCCAGCCACAGGAAGCTTTTTGATGGCATCCACGTTATTCAAGAACGCTCGGGTATTTGATGGTACGAGCGCGGACTGCCGCTCCGGCATGCAGGTGCTCATCGAGTCAGGGCACATTCGCGAAGTGTCGGAAAAACCGATCAAGGCGGACGATGCGCGCGTAATCGACGTTGCCGGTCGCACGCTGATGCCCGGGCTCATCGACGCGCACACGCACGCTTACGCCTCCGACGTGAGCGTGCAAAAAGTCGACCATGCCGGTGAGCCTTACCGGACTGCGCATGCCTCGCGAATGCTCGGCTTCGCGCTCGATTGCGGGTTCACGACCGTGCGCGATATCGGCGGCGGCGATTACAGTCTTGCGCGCGCGATCGAGGACAAGCTGATTCGCGCGCCGCGTTATTTCTATGCCGGCAAGATCATCTCGATGACCGGCGGCCACGGCGATTTCCGCCAGATGAATGAGTCACGCCACAGCCACGGCTACTGCGCCTGCGGAGACTTCAACACCTTGTGCGTGATTGCAGATGGTGTGGATGCGTGCATCAAGGCGACGCGCGAGGAGCTGCGCCGCGGCGCGCACTGCATCAAGATCATGGGTTCAGGCGGCGTTGCCTCGCCGACTGACCCCATCTGGATGAATCAGTATCGTGAGGATGAGATACGCGCGATCGTCAACGAGACGACTGAGCGCCGCACCTACACATCAGCGCATTGTCATCCGGCAAGCGCGGTACGCCGCTGTGTCGAGTTCGGCGTGCGGGTGATTGAACATGGAACGCTGATCGACGATGCGACGGCGCAATTTGTTGCCACTCGCGACGCGTTCATCGTGCCGACGATGGTCATCATCTTCGTGTTGGTGGAACTCGGGAAAAAGTTGGGATTTCCGCCGCAAAGCCAGGAGAAGGCGGAATTCGCGTTCAAGCAGGCGATCGTCGGCATGGAGTCGATGCGCAAGGCGGGCGTGAAGCTCGGATTCGGGACAGATCTTCTGGGAGAGACCTATGTGCAGCAGTGCCGCGAGTTCACGATTCGCAAGCAGGTGTTCACGCCGCTTGAGATCTTGCGTCAGGTCACCTCAACCAACGCGGCGCTGCTCATGCAAGAAGGCAAGCTTGGCTGCATCGCACCGGGCGCTCACGCGGACCTCCTGGTCGTGGACGGGGATCCACTGAAGGACATTGAGCTGCTGGCGGCGAATGGCCGCAATCTCCGGGTCATCATGCGCGCAGGCGAGCTGATCCGAAATGAGCTGCATTAGATGAAAAAGAGGCCGCCGACGCCGTCCGACGCCACCGTGGGCGCGGTACTCAGGCTCATCGACGATGCCTGGGAAGAGCTGCGCCGCAGTTCGTTTGTGCAGCAGCAGTTGGGTCTGCCGCCGGCACGGTTGCCGGACCTATCGCTGGCCGAAGCCGAAAGACGCAGTCGCGTCGGCCGTTCGCTGGTCGATCGCGCGCAGGCGATCGATCCTGAAAGCCTGCCGCACGACCTCGCTTTGACATTGCGCTTGATTCGTTTTCGCGCGCGCACCTGGGCGCGCGAGGCGGATTGGTACTGGACGGTGGTGGATCCGATGGGCATCGGATTCTTCGGCATGTTTCTGCCGACCGCCTACTGTGGCGGTTTCTTTCTCAACTTTGTGAACTCGCAGCTCACCGGCTTCAGGTTTGGCGAGCGCGGAGATTGCGACCGCTATCTTGGACTCATTGCGGACTATGAACGGCTCCTTGATCAGTTCGCTTCGCGCACCGCCGGCCAGGCCGAGCGCGGCATGCGTATGCCCAAGGTTCAAGTTCGCCAGGCGCGCGCGCTGATGGCTGCGTTCAAGTCCGGCGTACGTGCGGCATTGACTGTGGCGCCCGAAAGGCTTGGGTCACTCGCGTGCGAGGACTTCGCGCCGACAGTTGACGGCCGGATTGCAAAGCGGATTGAACCTGCATTTGACCGGACATTGGCAGTGCTGTCCGAGGACTACCTGACCGCTGCTCCAGAGACGGTTGGGCTCGGCCAATATGGCGCGGGGCCGGCGATCTATGCCGAGCTCATCAAGTTGCATACGACCCTTGATCTCACTGCCGAACAAGTGCATGCGCGCGGCCTTGCGCGCATGGCCGACATCGAGACCGAGATGGGCAAGATTCGCTCCGGGCTGGCATTTGAGGGGGACGGTGCGGCATTCATCGCGCATCTGAACGCCGACCCACGCTGGCGGGCGAACACGGTCGAGTCGGTCGGCGCAGTATTTCAGCGCTATATCGACCGGCTGAAGCCGCATTTTGCCAATCACTTCCCGGTGGTACCGCGGGCGGCGTATGGCATCGCTCCTTTGCCCGAAGCGCTACAAGGCTCGATGACCTTCGGCTATTACGACGCGCCCCGGCCGGATCGGGATCAGGGCCTGTACTATTTCAACTCCGGAAACCTGACGAAACAGGCGCTGTTCAACGTCGGCGCGTTGCTCTACCACGAGCTTGTACCCGGTCATCACCTGCATATCGCTACACAGCAGGAGAACCCGCGCCTGCATCCTTTTCGCATGCACAACTTCGTGAACGCTTTCAACGAAGGTTGGGCCGAGTACGCGGCTACCTACGCGGGTGAGATCGGGATGTACGAGGAGCCTGAGGAGCGCTACGGGCGGCTGGTAATGGACGCTTTTCTGACCTGCCGGCTGGTGGTCGACACCGGCATGAACGTGCTCGGCTGGTCGCTCGAGCGCGCGCGAGATTACATGCGCAGCCACAGCGGCATGGCCGAGGCTGAGATCTTAACCGAGTCCTTGCGCTACTCCTGCGATCTGCCGGCGCAGGCGCTGGCATATAAATTGGGCGACACGCAGATTCTTGACTTGCGCGAGCGGATGCGCCGCGCGCTTGGGGCTCGTTTTGAAATCAAGGAGTTTCACGCCGCCGTCCTTGGGCCGGGCGCGCTGCCCATGCCCGAGCTCGCCTGGCACGTGGAACGGGAGATTGAGCGGCTTCGCACCGGTGAGTAGCGCTAGCCTCGCTCGGGCGCCGCGATTTGCGCGCGTACCACAACGCAAATTTCGCGCTGCGTATGCCGTTAGAGGGTCTTCTTTAGATATTCCAGGAACCACGCGACGTAGCGCGTCGTGGCATCAATCACCTCTGGGAACCCCCGGATGCCGTGGCCGGCAGTCGGATAGGTCACGAGGATTGAGCGCACCTTGTTCTCAAGCAGCGAGCGATGAAACTCGAGCGCCTGCGTCGGTGGAGTGTTCTGATCAAGGGCCCCGGTCAGCTGCAGGGTGGGCGTCGTGACACGATCAGCGAAGAAAGCGGGGCTGCGCGCATGAAATAACCCTCCGGGCATCGCCGGCGCGCCGTCGAGGAAGAGCGAGTCGAAATACGGAATCTGCGATGTGCGGTGCTGGCTATACCAGTCCGCGACCACGGAGATCGGCGCTGCGGCGGCGAAGCGCCGGTCCTGAGTAATGAGCCAGGCCGACATATAGCCGCCATAACTGATGCCGGTGACACCCAGGCGCCCGGCATCGGCGATCCCGCGGTCCACAAGCGTATCAACCCCGGTCAGAAAGTCGAAGGTGTCCTCACCGCCCATGTCGCCGCGCACCCGCAGAGCAAACTCTCGCCCTCGGCCGGCGCTGCCGCGCGGATTGGGATAAAACGACGCGATGCCGTGATCGGCGAGCACCTTGGCGCCGCGCAGTCGTCCCTGCCAGCGGTTGCGGCACATCCACACCGGCCCCCCATGAATGTCCATGACGAGCGGCCAGGGCCCCGGACCCGCCGGCCGGATAATCCAGCCCTGCAGGATTAGATCGTCGCGACCGCGCCATTCGACAGGCTCGATGCGCGCGGGGTTAAAGTCCGGTGCCGAGGTTTCGGGCGCCGCGAGGGATATGAGCCGGCAGTACTGGCCGTGTCCATCGATGCTCGCGATCTCGGGCGGCGTTGCATAACCTTCACCGACCACGACGGCGGTTCCGTCGGGGCTGAGCGCGATGCTCGGGTTCCAAGCGCCGAAGGTTAGCTCAAGGCTCGACCACCGCGAGCGGCTGATGCGTGTGCCGACGTCGACTTCTCCGATCACAGTCTGAAGGCCGCGGTGACCGGTGAACACGAGCTGCGATGTATCGTGCCAGATCGCCTGCGTCACCTCGACACCGTCTGTGTCTAGGCCATGCGTGGCGCCGCTCCTCGTGTCGATCAGCATGAGGCCGCCGTACAAAATCATCCGGTCACTGGCGACTCCTTCGATGAAAGCGACGACATCACCGGCTGGGGACGCCGTTGGTAATGCAATCTGGTCACGCGGTTGGTAAATCTTGCGCACCTGCTGATCGCGCAACTCCACTATCGCAAGCTCCGCCTGGTACCAGCTCCCCTCACTATGTGAATCGGATGTGACGGCGATGAGTCGATCCGTTCCGAGCCAGGCGACCTCCCACAGATTGGTTCCGTGCGGACGGATGATCCGCAGCTCCTCGCTCGCAAGATCCAGGATCGCCGCGCCGCGCCACAGCTGTTCCGCATCGCCCGTGTCAACTTCAGGAACCCATGCCGGTAACGACTCGTGTTTGCGCGGCGTCTTGGCGCCGCCCTGGCACCCGGCAAGATCGGCGCCGGATCCTGCGAAACCGAGCAGTATTTGTTTGCCGTCGGACGACCAGGCGATGGATTCAATCAAGCCATCGACAATGGGCATTGCCCGCACTGAGCCGTCATGGCGACGCAAGTAGAGCCGAAATCGGCCCGCTTCCGCGCGGTCCGACAAGAATGCGAGCAGTTGGCCGTCGGGCGACCAGCGGGGCAGTCGATCACTGTGCTGGGCTGGAGTCGCGCGGATGCAGCGCCTGGTATCGCGGAGCCGGATCTCGCACAGCTGCGTGCGTGGCGCGTGCGCAAGATCATCGAATACGGTGCCCGTGAATGCAATGCGATCGCCATCTGGGCAAACCGCCGCATCGCAGGCATCGGTGATGTAGCCTCTGCCCGGAGCGTGTAAAGCTGAATAGAACGACTCGACAACCTGATAGAGCGGCGTTGCGCGCAGATCACGTTGCGTATCGGTCATGATCGTGTCCGGAGGCTAGGCGATGGGTGGCGGACGCTGCCAGACCCCAAGCCGGCTTTCGAGCGCGCGCGCGACGGCCAGCATCTTACCTTCCTCGAACAGTCGACCGTGAAAGGTGACATTACGCGTGATGAGGTGCGTGGGCCCGTGAGCATCTGCCGGACTGAAGAAGTTCTCGACGACCATCGATCGGGAAGGACTCGCGGCGAACCCGGCACGGAGCGTAACGCCCGGTTGGCCGGTGTAATTCATAATCAGGAACAGGTCGAAGGATCCATATGTGGGGCCGAACACGACGTCGACGGTTTCAAATAGAGCATGCATCTGCTGCATGACCTGGCGTCGGAAGCGTTCGATTTGCAGGTAATCCACCGCCGAGAGAAGGCGCGCCTTGCGCCAGTTGAGTGGCCATCCTTCCTTGTTAACGAGGAGGGCGTCCTGCCCGTTGAGTGTGAGTTCCTCGAACACCGCGGCCGCCTCGACGAATAAGTTGTCGAGCAAAGTGGTGTAAGGAAGATCGGGCAGTTCGATCGGCACGAGCGTCACACCCAGGTCGCGCAATGCCTGCAATGCTTGCAGCTCGGCAGTCGCTGCCTGTGCGGTCTGCTGATCTTCAAAGCCGACCTGCCCGAACCACTTCGGCGAGTATCCGACGCGCAGCGTTCGCAAATTGGTCGCTGCGTCGTACGCGAAGCCTGCGTCGATCGAGCTTGCCGAGCTCGGATCAAAGCCGTTGATCGAGGCGAGCACGATCGCGGCATCCTCAACGCCGCGGCACAAGGGACCGATCCGCTCGAGGCTCGGCGTCAGCGGCATGCTGCCATTGACCGGCACCCGGCCGTACGTGGGTCGCAGGCCGACGATCCCGCAGCGGTCCGCGGGGTTCAGGATCGAGCCGAGGCTGTCTGTGCCAATGGAGAAAGCACACAGGCCTGCCGCCGTAGCGGCCGCTGAACCTGCGCTCGATCCACCGGCGGGCTCCTCAGGATTCCAGGGATTGCGACAGCTGCCGCCGTACCACTGCCATCCATTCGCAAGCTCACCCATGGCGGCCTTACCGAGCAATACGGCGCCGGCATCGCGCAGCTTCTGAACGATGGCCGCGTCCTCGCTCGGAACGCGGTCCCGATACAATGCGCAGCCCCAGGTGGTCGGGATGGCCGCAGTGTCAAACACATCCTTTAGGGAATAGGGCACGCCGTGCAGAGGGCCACGGTATCTGCCGCCCGTAAGCTCCGTATCCATGGCTTTCGCCTGCGCGCGGGCCACATCGGCACAGACCGTGATGTAACAATACAGGCGCGGTGCAATCGCCTCGATGCGCTGTAAATACAGTTCCGTCAGATGCAGGGACGAGAGCTGTTTGCTGCGTATCCAATGCGACAGATGGGTGATGGGTGCGTAGCACAGGGCGGCATCATCCTGCGGCATGGCCGGCGCATCGTTCTTCGTCAGACGCAAGATGTTGTTCTGCCGTGGGTAGTATGCACCGGGCAGACGCGGATCAAAATGCAGCGCCGGCTGCAGTGCGCGCGGTCGCGCGAGCTGACGCAGAGCCGTGATTTGCGAAACCTGGGCGGGCAGCGCTGCGGCGAGTTCCTCGCACTCGGCTGGTGAGAAGTGCAGGGCATGCACTTTCTGCGCCTCTTGAATGGTGGTTGCAGTAATGGCAGCGGGGGCTTGTGCGGACGCGGCCGGCGTCCCGGGGCTCGGCGCCGTGGCCGCATTTGACGAGCCAGCAAGGGCGAGCGGCGTCACGCACAGACCCAATTGCACGACGTCCTCGATAAACTCGCGACGCGACTTCTCGCCCGCGGTGCTGTGCTGCGATACGCCTTCAGGCGCAGTAGACGGCGGCATAAGGAAGGCTCTCGTTGTGCAAAGAGTGGTAGCGAGGCACTAAGTCTCAGGCTACGGCCGGAAAGGCATTGGCGAGCCTCAGGGCCGTCGGACGGCAACGAAAAAAGTCTGCAAGCCGGCCCCTAAGACGCGCGCTTGCCGCGTACCCTCAGAATCGACCGGGGCGAATTGAGGATCTGCGAGGCCGCCGCGTCAATAAGGCACAGGCCATCGGAAACCATATGAACTTCGCCACCCGGACTGCGGCACTTATGCTCCTTGGCAGTACTGCGGCTTTCGCCGTCGATTTGTCGCCCGGGCGCTGGCCGGCGGCGGAGCGCGCCCGAGTTGAAAAGCTTGAAAGCCAGGGCTTCGCTCCGACGGAGGAGCAGACGTTTGCAAGTCGCGGCGGTATGGTCTCGGCCACTGTCTCGCCTATCGCGGTGTATGCCGGCGTACGCGCCTTGCAGCAAGGTGGTAGCGCCGCCGATGCGGCGGCGACCACCGCACTCACCCAGATCACGAGTCAGCTCGGCTCGGTCGTCTCGTACGCGGGCATATTCACGATCGTCTACTTCGATGCGAAGACGCACAAGGTCTATTCTCTCGACGGCGGTTACAACTCATACCTGCACGAAACCGATCCGGCAACCATTCCGGTGGGAGATTTGGGTCCGCTCAGCAGCATGGGGCCGAAGGCGACCGAGGGGGGCGCCAAAGGCCGCGAGACGCTGGTTCCAGGTTTCATGGCGGGGCTGGAAGCGATGCACCGACGCTTTGGGCGTCTGCCGTTCAAGACGCTGTTCGCACCGGCAATCTGGTATGACGAACATGGCGTCCTCGTCTCCGCGCACCTCGAGGCATTTTTCAAGCTGCGTTCGAAGTTTCTGGCGCGCACGCCGGAAGGCGCAGCGTTCCTGCATCAGGCGGGTGGCGCGATGCCGAAGCAGGGCGAGTTGTTCCTGCAGCCTGAACTTGCGAAGACTCTGCAGGCGATCTCCGAGCACGGCGCAAGCTACATGTACACCGGCAAATGGGGACAGGACTTTGTCCGGATCGTGCAAAGAGAAGGCGGCAAGGTCACAGCGGAGGATCTCACGCGTTATCGGCCGATCTGGAGCGAGCCGCACAAAGAAACCGTATTCGGTCATACCGTCTACGTGAATGGGCCGCCACACTACGGTGCCTACGATCTTCTCACCGGGCTTAATCTCGCCGAAGCACTGAAGCTCGACGCACGGGGCCCGTACTGGAGTGATCCGGATACTTTCCAGGGCCTGGCGCGCATCTCCGAGGTTGTCAGCGGCGCGCCCGTCATCAATAAAAAGGTCGCGGCTTTCCTCAAGGACAAGGGCATCGACGTGTCGCCGCAAAGCCAGTTAACCAAGGGCTATGCCGCAAGTGTCGCGCCGCTCCTCGATCAGATTTTCGCGGCGCCTGCAGACTCAAGTCCGCATCACTCCAATGCAATCGTCGTGGTCGACAAGGAGGGCAATATTGCGGCGGTCACCCACACAATCAACGCCGTGATCTGGGGCGACACCGGTATCGTGGTGGATGGCATACCGATCCCCGACTCCGCGGCGTTTCAGCAGGAGCGCTTGGGAACAATCAAGCCCGGCGATCGCGTACCGCATGAGATCATTGATGTCATCGCGTTCGCGGGCGGCAAACCGGTCCTTGCCACCGGCAGCATCGGCGCCTCGCTCGTGCCGGAGAGTCTGCGCGTGCTGCTGGGCGTGCTCGGGCAGCACCAATCGCTCAAGACCGTAATGGCCGAACCGCCGCTTCTGGCGCAGATTGATTTTGGAACAGTTGAAATCGCGCCGGGCAGCCGGCCCGCGTCGATCGTCGAAGGGGCCTACGCGGACGATTTCATCGCCAAACTCAAGGCGAAAAATGTCAACGTTGCCCCGATGCCAGCGCAATCTGCAGCCGGTCTGCGCGGTACATTGGCGGCGATCGCGATCGACCCCAACACAGGCGAGCGCAGCGCCGTCAATCAGCCTGGTGTCATGGTGTTCAATGGCGCCGACTGAGTTGCGGCAGCGCGACGCTGATGACGGCGGCTGATCAATGATCGGTCGGCAGAAGATAAAGTTTCTGGCCGGCGCTCTCGTCGTGCTCGCATCGTCACGGGTAGTGGCAGATTCAGGCCGGCAAATCCCGATCGAGGCGTATCAACGCGCGGAAGCCGTGCGGCTCAAAAACATTGCCGCCGTCCCCCTCAATCTGGGGGTCGTGCCCATCTGGCTGCCCGCAGGCGATGGGTTCTGGTTTCGTGAGCAAACGCTCGCGGGCTGGCGCTACGTCGCGGTGGATCCCGGCCATTCCGATCGGCACGAAGCGTTCAATCACGGCAAGCTCGCAACGGCGATTGCGAAGATCAGCGGTACAAGTGTCGACGCCGATCATCTGCCGCTTACCGAATTGACCCTGCTCGATGAGCACGGCCGTCACATCAGGTTTTCGGTCGACAAGACATCTTTCAGCTGTGAAGTCGCCTCCTCAGTGTGCTCGGCGACCGATGTCGCAGCAAAAGACGCCTTTATCGTCGAGGCGCCGAATCATGCGATCGCGGCTTTCGCGAGGAACGATAATATCTGGGTCCGCGATCTGAAAACCGGTGGCGAGCGGCAGCTCACCTCAGACGGTGAGGCGCATTTCGCGTACGGGAAATGGCCGGATTCGGGTTTATTGACCGTCCTGCAAGCTTCCAGCGGCAAAAAGCTGCCACCGTTCGGCTTTGAATGGTCGCCCGACAGCCGGCGCCTGGTGGTGACACGCGTGGACGAGCGCGCACTGCCCGAGTATTACTTCTTGCAGTCCGTTCCGTACGATGGCAGTCGGCGTCCGAAGCTGATCAGCATCCGCACCACGCTTTCAGGCGAGTCCATCAAAGCGGCGGCGGAGATGTCGATTATCGATGTGGCAAGCGGCGTCGGGCACAAGCTTGCGACCGGAGCCGAAGGCTTATCCTTGCCCTACTGGTGGTCGACCGACAATGAACGGTTCCTCGCCATTCAGTCCGGCGACTATTCGAGGAAAACGACGCTGTTCAGCGTCAACGCCGCATCGGGCGCTCTGCGCGAAGTGCTCAGCGAAGAAAGTCGGACGTTTCTTCAGGTGAGTCCGCTCGAGTACGACGAACCGGCAGTTCGGTACCTACCGCTGACCGAGGAAGTCGTGTGGTTTTCGCAGCGCGACGGCTGGAACCATCTGTATCTTGTGGATGGGCACACGGGCCGGATCAAGGCGAAGCTGGGCGAAGGTAATTGGTCCGTCCAGAACATTATCCGCCTCGATGAACGCAAGCGCGTCATCTACTTCAGTGCCGCGGGTCGTGAGCCGAATCAGGATCCGTACTTCCGTCATCTGTATTCGGTGCGACTCGACGGGCGTGGCCTCACCTTGTTGACGCCAGAGGCGGCCGATCATGTGTTTACGCCTGTCACCAATCCTGCGATCGGTACGGAACTCGAGGCGCTCGGATTCCACAGCGCAACCCCGCAGCCGTTTTCCCCGAGCGGGCGATATTTCATCGACACCTGGTCGACCGTCAGCGCTGCACCCGTGTCAGTCGTGCGCACAGCCGACGGCCACACCGTCATGAGACTCGTTAAAGCAGATGTGTCCGGGCTGCTTAAAACTGGATGGAGTACGCCCGAAGCTTTTCAGGCCAAGGCCGCCGACGCCAAGACGGAGCTGTATGGAGTGCTCATCAAACCTGCGAGATTTGACGCCGCACGGCGCTATCCAGTCATTGATTACATTTACAACGGGCCGCAGGTCGTCACAACACCACATGACTTTGCCGGCGGGTTGAACGACTGGGTGACGAGCCGTGCCCAATGCCTGGCGCAACTCGGATTTGTAGTCATGGTGATGGATGGGCGCGGAACGCCCATGCGGTCGAAGGCCTTTCAGGATTACATGTACAACAACATGCAGGAGTTCGCTCTCGAGGATCATGTGGCCGTTCTCAAGGAGCTTGCGTTCCGTCTGCCGTATATGGACATCGGCCGGCTGGGTGTAATCGGCCATTCGTTCGGTGGCTATGCGGCGATGAAGGCCATCCTGGGTTACCCCGATTTCTACAAGGCTGCCGTCGCGAGTGCTGGGCCGTACGACATGTACGGTCTGTACGCGCTCGATGCGTTCTTCGATCCGCCAATTTTCTCCAAGGACACAACACCTCCAGCGGCAGTCCGACTACCAATCAACTGGGGTAGAGTTGACCTCACCGAGCAGGCCGGGCAGTTGAAAGGCAAGCTCATGCTCGCCTATGGCGACCTGGATGAGAACTCCTATCCGGCTGTCACGGCGCGAATGGTGAATGCGCTCGTCAAGGCTAACAAGGAGTTCGAACTCGTTTATCTGCCCAATCGCTCCCATGCCTACGTGGACGAGCCGTATTTCACGCGCCGCACCTGGGATTTCTTCGTCCGCAGTCTGTTGGATGAGGAGCCTCCCAAGGACTACGCGTTCGCGAATTCGAAATAGGCCCGACAAAATGCCCGGCAGGGATCAGGCGGATGTCCCGCCGCCACGGCAAAGCGCCGCGACGGATTACGTCCTCACCGCCGCGGGACGGGAGGAGGCCGAGCATGCTCGCCTTGAACACCTGCAGGAGCTCTTTGACCCGCAATCGCAGCGGCGATTGGCTCGCGTTCAGCCCGGGTGGCGCTGTCTTGATGTGGGAGCGGGTCGCGGATCGATCGCCTTATGGCTGTCGCGACGGGTGGGCACCTCCGGCGAGGTGGTCGCGACCGACATTGATATCTCGGGTCTTAAACATCTTGGAGCTGCCCGCTGCGAGGTTCTGACGCACAACATCCTGAGCGATCCGCTGGCGCCGCTGCGCCCGGGTTCCTTTGACCTGATTTTCGCCCGGCTCGTATTGGTGCATCTGCCAGGACAGCAGGAGCCCGCCGTGCGTCGCATGATCGAATGTCTGCGACCCGGCGGATGGCTTCTCATCGAGGACATCGATATGACGACATTATCGTCTACCGACCCCCGCCACCCTCTGTCGGCAGACTTCGACCGGATCCTCCAGGCGATGCGCGACGGTTATCGCGCGCGGCAGTTGCTGGACATCACTTGCGGTCGCGCGCTCGGGGCGGTGCTGCGCCGCTCGGGTCTCTTTAATGTTGAACAGGAAGTGAGCGCGAAAATCCATGCGGGTGCGAGTCCAATGGCGCGCTGGCATGCGCAGTCGATGCGAGCCATTGTCGATAATCTCGTCAAACGCGGTGTACCGGAAGACGCGCGCAGGGCGGCAATCGCCGCAAGCGCGTTACTGGTCAAAGCGCTCGAAGATCCGGATTTCTCGTTTCTGGACCAGCTGCATCATGCGGCCTGGGGCCAACGAGCGGTTTCCGATTAAGGCTGCATCCGCCAAGGTCCGGCACGAAGCCATTGCTCGATCGCCCTCGTGCCCGAGCGGCTCCAGCGTTAGAAGACCATGCCGCGGCGGTGCATCCGCCACGGCACTGCGGGCAGGCACCCCCGCGGTCGCTAGAAGCGCGCGTTGAACTCCAGGACGAACGTCCGCGGCGTAATGAGGACCGATTGCGCCGGTGAGCCCTGTCCGGGGAATATGTTGCCGACCGATGAGGTTTCGTAGGCGTACTTGTCGGTCACGTTTTCAGCGCGCAGTTGCAGCGAATACTTATCCCACTGTACGCCTGTGCGCAGTGCCAGGGTGCTGTAGCCGGGCAGGAACGTGGGAACGTTGAGGGGGTCCATGGACCAGGAGGTAGGCCGGCTCCCCTGGTAGGCGTAGGTGGCGCCCACGTCTCCCTTAAGCGCGGGAGTGATGGGGAATTCGTAGTCGCCGGTCACCGCAGCGTTGAATTTGGCGGCATAGGGCAGCGTGTCGCCCGCCTGTGCGCCGACGATCGGCACGGCGACGTCTGTGGTTGCACGGTTATAGGAAGCAGATAGCTGGGTTGTCAGCCCACGGACGGGCAGAAATGCAAGATCAAATTCGGCGCCCTTGCTTTTCGCCTTGCCGCCGTTGCCCTGCACCTGCAGTCCGTTGATGAGTTCGTTGAGCTGGATGTCATTCCAAGCGATGTAATACAGGGCGAGATTTGTAGTCAGACGACCCTCAAGCCAACGACCCTTCGCGCCGATCTCGTAATTTCTCGTGGTATCCGCCTTGAAGCTCGGCGGAATATTCGGTCCCGCCAGGGTTTGCGGGCCGCCGGGCCGGTAACCCGTCGCGATGCGGGCGTAGAGATCCAGATCGGTCATCGGGCGATAGCGCAGCGTCGCAAGATACGTCGTCGGGTGCTCGCTCGACTCGAACTCCGAGCGTGTGACGACACCGCCGTTGAGGATGCCGCTGCCATATGAGGCGGCGTGTTGATCGTTATGCGTGTACCGACCGCCAACCGTGAAATCGAGCGTCGGCGCGAAGTAGTAGGTCAAATCTGCAAATGCCGCGTATTCCTCATAGAGCGGGGTCGTGTCCGCCGTAATGAAATTATCAAATGGCGGCGGCACAGCGACCAATGTCGGCGGTACACGGTTGGTCACGTTGACGTCGTACTCGTTGTGTTCGTGGGTATAGAACAAACCAGCGAGACCTTCGAAGTTGCCGAACCGCGAGGTCGCGAAACGCAACTCCTCGGTTATCTTGCGCATGGAAGGGTACAGAGTGCCAATGACGGCCGTGTTCGCAGGCACCGGCAGTCCGTAGAGGACGTTGATGACGCCGTATGACGGCGTGTAGTCGAACGTCTCGCTGTCCTTATATTGCCCGTAGCTCAGTGAGTTCGTGAGAGTACCCGCAGGCAAAGTCCAGTTTACGACCATGCCGGCGATCCGGTATTGCGTATCGAACACCGGGCCGACCGCGGCGGCGTAACAGTAGCGGCAGTAAGTCGGCTTGAGAGTGACCTCATCCCCGTATACCGTCGAGGCGCCTTCGGAGTGCAGATTCTGAATCATTCCCGACAAATCAATCGTGAGATCAGCGACGGGCTGAACCCGCAGCAGCAACTTGCCACCCGATACCTCGGTTTTGTTCGCGTCCGACGCATCCGTTTGGACGTTTTTCATGAAACCTGCGTCGGTTCGGTCGAATGCCGAGACTCGAAGTGCCGCGGTGTCGGTAACGAGTGGAATATTCAAGGACGCGCGCACGCCGTCGCCGGTGCCGCCATGGTCAACCGACGAGCCGCTCACGCGCGCATCGCCGGAAAACACGTTGAACTCGGGCCGCGCCGAGACGATTTTGATGATGCCACCCAGAGCGCTTGCGCCGTAGAGGGTTCCCTGGGGGCCCTTCAGTACTTCGATCCGCTCAATGTCGGTCAGATCTGGGTCGGGTGTCAGAAGACTGCCGATCGCAAGGCTCGAGTTCGCCGTGAAAGGAACGTCGTCGATCAAGTAGCTTACGGTTGACGCAGTCTGCTGTTCTCCGGTGCTCAGGCCGCGCAGCACGACCAGACCGTGGCCCGCAGCTCCAGTGCTGTTTTGTGCGAGGCCGGGAACAAGCGCCATGTAGTCGGAGAACTGGGCGACGCCTTGACGGTCCAGGGTATCGGCCGACAAGACGCTGATCGCGACCGGGACCTCCTGGATGCTCTCCGTGCGCTTGCTCGCGGTCACGATGACTTCCTGCAGCGTGTCGGAATCTGCCCCGGTGCTTGCCGTGGGAGTGCCTTCCGCCGCAACGCTCGTCTGTGCGACAAGTGAGGCGGCGGTGAGGAATCCCACTGCCATCATGCAGCGAATGCGAAACTGGCTGGTCATGAGTCAAACCCCTGGTTGAAGTAGAAGTCGAGTCTGCAGGCACAGGCTCCGCACGGACTGGAGCTCATGCAGCCTTACTCTCCCCGTGTTCTCTGCCAACAAGACGCAACCGCGAACGCGACCCTCAATTCCGCAGGGAGCAATCGTTGTGGACACCCAACCGCCAAGCGCAGGGGTTCGCCGGCTTCTGTAGCGCTTCCGCAACAGGCGCCGACATACCTGAAAGCGGATCGAAGGAGACTGGCGGGGCGAGAGCCGCAAACGCCCAACCTGCCTCGGCCGGTTTTCCCAGGCCCCGGAGCGAGGAGACGCACTGATGCTGCATTGATTTGCACGCGTCTTGGGCGCGTAAACCCCGATGCCTGGTAGCCGCGATCAGGCTGCGCGCACGCTGGCGAACTGCGCTGCGCAGGGCTTGTGCGCTCGGCATATCACCCGCCCGAACAAGAGGACGCAGCCTATCGGCCGCCCATTAGCGTTGAGCCGAGTCTATCCGCTCTGAGGCATACTCGGCAGCGCGGTTAAGGGTGACACCGTGCGCCCGAATAGTCTTCGAGCACGCGAAGCATCCAGGGGACCCTACGTTGACTGAAGAGATCGAGCCCGCTGGCGCGTCGGGATTACGCCCCGTACTGGGCCGCTGGCAGCTCTTGTGTATCGGCATTGGCGCAATCATTGGATCGGGCATATTTGTCATTCCCGGACCGGCGGCGGCGCAATTCGCGGGCCCGGCAATTGTCATCTCCTTCATGATCGCCGCGCTGGGCTGTGCTCTTGCAGGACTGTGTTACGCAGAACTCTCAGCAATGTTCCCTTCGGCCGGCAGTGCGTATGCGTTCAGCTCGCGCGCGTTCGGTCGAACGATCGGATGGCTCGTCGGCTGGCTGCTGGTGCTGGAATATCTGTTCGCCGCGGCGATTGTGGCGCAGTCCTTCGCGAGCTATTTTGCGGGGCTGTTTGACATTGCCGATCCTGAAACAGCGCGAGTGGTGCAAGGGGTGCTGCCGGTGCTGGTGCTTGCCGGCACAGCTGCCCTGGCGGTGCGCGGAGTCGAGCTGTCGGCAGACATTGTCGGCGTCATCGTGCTTATCAAGTTGAGTGTGATCGCCCTTGTGGTCGCATTCGGCGCCCCGTATGTCAACCCGCATAACTGGAGCCCGTTTGTACCGCGAAATACCGGCACGTGGGGCGAATACGGCTGGAGCGGCATCGTGCGCGCGGCCGGTATCGTGTTCTACACCTATCTTGGATTTGATACGGTTTCGGTCGCGGCGCAAGAGGCGCGAAACCCACAGCGCGATGTTCCATTTGCTCTCATCGGCTCGCTCGCCCTGTGCA
>Ga0302326_10005462_pt1 | contig 28972 bp, 29 predicted proteins | sample Palsa_T0_3_FD_202264 | JGI IMG/M metagenome (GOLD analysis project Ga0302326, IMG submission 202264) | Peat permafrost microbial communities from Stordalen Mire near Abisko, Sweden - Palsa_T0_3 | ecosystem: Environmental > Terrestrial > Soil > Palsa > Peat permafrost | place: Sweden: Abisko... | reverse complement strand
ATGCGGCGACACGGTCGACCAATGCGGCGAGCGCGGCGCGGGCATCGGCAACGATATGCACGTCCGGCGGCCAAGCGGCGATCGATTGCGTCGGGTCGATATCGACCCGGATCAACAGGACGCCGTCGTCGCGGCCCCATTCGACGATCGGATGGAAAAAACGCGTGCCGACCGCGACCGCGACGTCGACCGTCGGCCAGAGATCGTTGCCGACTTGCAGCGTCTGGGCGAGCGGATGACGGATGTCGAGCGCGCCCATGCCATGCTCGCTCATGATCACCGGCGCTTGAAGCATCTCGGCAAGCTCGCGGAGTTCCGTCTCGGCGCCAAAAACGCCGCTGCCGACAAAGATCGCCGGATTGCGGGCGCGGCCGAGGAGTGCGGCCGCACGCAAGATTGCATCAGGATCAGGTTCGGGCGGCGCCGGCGGCAGCGTGGGCGGCGCAGTTGGCGGCGGTGTGATGCGACTGGCGGCGATGTCCGGCGGGATTTCAAGCACTACCGGACGGCGTCGGCCGCCGTTCAATTGACGAAACGCCTCACGGACGATCGCCGGTGCGTCCGCGGCCGATTTGATTAGGCGCTGCCATTTCGACACCGAGGCGAGCATGCCGGTCTGATCCGGAATCTCGTGCAGGAAGCCGAGGCCGCCGCCGATGTGAGCGGACGGAATCTGTCCGGTGATGCAGAGCACCGGAGCGTTGCACGCATAGGCAGTCGACAACGCCGCCGTTGCATTGAGAACGCCGGGTCCGGGCACTACGAGGCAAGTGCCGACGCGGCCGGTTGCCTGCGCGTAACCGAAGGCCATGTACGCGGTTGCCTGCTCGTGCCGTGTGTGGATGACGCGGATCGCGTGTTGCTGCCCGTAGAGCGCATCAAAAATATAGTCGAGCTGAAGGCCGGGTAGGCCGAAGATCGTATCGACACCTTCAACAGCTAACGCGTCGACCAGAATTTCGGCACCGGTCGCGTCGACCTTGGCGATGTTCATGGGTGAAATCTTATCTTCGGCGCCGCAAGGTCCAATGCCATTCGCGGACGCCAATATGCCTTCACGTCATGATGGCCGCGCGATGACGCGCGCCGGCCCGAAATCCAGGCCATAGAATTTAGGTATGGCCCTTCTTTTAGAAACAATTGGACCCCTTTTTTCATGCTTCCTAGCTTCCAACCGGAGGTGATGCCGTCGCGGGGTCGGCGCCCGCGCCAGGCCATGAGGTGTCTAGATCGCCGCCTTCAAAGTCGCCATTCCCGGCAGTTAAGAGCAATCCCGTGTTGCCAAGCGCGTTGGCGGCGGCGGGGAGCCGGGTCTAATGCCACAGACAAATATGACACGGCTGCCACCAGAGTCGGTCACAAAGGGAGGGATATGCAATGGACGAAAAAACGCTGATTGGGACTCGCCGTAGCAAGCTGCTCACGGGCACTCCGTCCCGCCGCAGCGTGCTGAAGGCCGGCGCGGCGACGCTTGCTTCGACGGCGGTCTTCGCTCCGGCGGTGCTCCGCGCCGACAATATGGTCATCAAGATCGGCCATATCAGCCCGAGGACCGGTCCAATGGCCGGCTTCGCCGAAGCACAGGATTGGACGCTCGACGGCGTTCGCAAGGCTCTGGAGCCGGGCCTTCAGATCGGCGGCAAAACCTACAAAGTCGAATTTATCGCCAAGGATAGCCAGACCGACGAAAGCCGGACAGCAGAACTCGCCAACGAGCTCATCCTCAAGGACAAGGTCGACATCATCACCGCGTCGGCGGGCTCAATCAACTGCAACCCGACGGCCAACGTCGCCGAGCTCAACGAAGTGCCTTGTATTACGACCAACAATCCCTGGGAATCCTACTACTACGGCCGCAACCCTCCGAAGGAGGGATTCACCTGGACTTATCATTTCTTCTGGGGCCTCGATGAAATCCTTGCCTGTTTCATCGGCCTTTGGCAGGACCAAAATACCAACAAGGTCGTCGGCACCCTGTTTAACACGGCGCAGGACGACAACGACTGGCACAATGCGTTCGTCCCGGCGATCAAGAAAGCCGGCTTCACTGTCGTCGACCCGGGCCAGTTTCCGGCCTTTGGCAACGACTTCACGCCGCAAGTTGCGGCCTTCAAGAAAGCCGGCGTGGAGATTGTCAGCGGCAACCTGTTTACGCCGGACTTCGCCGGCTTTTACAATCAATGCGCGCAGATGGGCTATCAGCCGAAAATCATCACTCTCGGCAAAGCCTTCCTGTTCCCATCCGACGTTGCTTCGCTTGGACCGCGCGGGGTCGGCGTCACGAGCGAAGTGTGGTGGACGCCAGAACATCCCTTCAAGTCGAGCCTTACTGGAATTTCCAGCGCGGAACTTGGCGCAACCTACGAGAAGGCCACGGGCAAGCATTGGACGCAGCCAATCCCTTACGTGCACGCGCTGTGCGAGGTGGTCGTCGATGTACTGAAGCGCTCAAAAGATCCCAAGGATCCGAAGGCGATACTTTCTTCCATCGTCTCAACCGACGTGCACACGATCGTCGGTCACGTGAAGTGGACGGGCAAGCCGGTGAAGAACGTTTGCGTCACTCCGGTCGTGGCCGGCCAATGGCAGAAGCATGGCGATCGGCTCGACATCGCCATCGTCAATTCCGGCGCATTCCCCGAAATCAAGACGACCTCCAAGCTCCTGCCCCTTGGCTAATCCAGGTCAAAGGATGCACTCTGCTGCCGCTCCCGAGTGAGCGGCAGCAAGCATAATTGGGGGGAGTGTGGGCGCGATCTTGTCGTTGGAGGGAATCTCCAAAAGCTTCGGCGCGGTCGTGATCGCCGAGAACCTCGATCTTGAGCTCGCGGAGGGCGAGGCGCTCGGCATGCTCGGGCCAAACGGTGCGGGAAAAACGACGCTATTCGGCATAATCACCGGCATGCTGGCGCCGAACACCGGACGAATCCTGTTCGACGGACGTGATATTACCAATTTGTCGCCGGTGCATCGTTGCCGGCTCGGCATTGCCCGCTCGTTCCAGATCCCGCAGCCGTTCGGCGGGATGACGGTATTTGAGAATTTGGTCGTCGCGGGGGCCTTCGCGAAAGGCCGGCGCGAGCGGGATGTCTACGATCTGTCGGCGCGGATTCTCGAGGATTGCGGCCTCGGCGAGAAGGCCAACGTCAAGGCCGATACGCTGACGCTCCTTGATCGCAAGCGCCTGGAACTGGCGCGGGCGTTGGCGACGCGGCCCAAGCTGCTGCTACTCGATGAGGTCGCCGGCGGGCTCAGCGAAATGGAATGCGAGACCCTTGTCGCGCTGATTCGCCGCATCCGTTCGACCGGCGTGTCGGTGATCTGGATCGAGCACATTGTGCATGCGTTGTTGGCAACGGTCGACCGAATCGTGGTGCTTGCCGGCGGGACTTTCATCGCCGACGACCGGCCGGCGGAGGCACTACGCCATCCGAAGGTCACCGAAATCTACATGGGCATCCCGGCCGATTAGGGGAGTTCGGCTTCTATGCGCGCCAAATACGTTCGGGCGGGTCGATGGCACTTCTGGAAGTAAACTCGCTGACGGCTTGCTACGGCGATTTCCAGGCGCTTTACGGCGTGTCGATGTCGGTCGACGCTGGCCAGGCGGTGGCCGTGATCGGCGCTAACGGCGCCGGCAAGAGCACGCTCCTCAAAGCGATCGTCGGGATGCACCCAGCCGAACCGGACATGATCCACTTCGAAGGCGAGGCGATCGGCGGAATGCGGCCGCCCAAGATCGTAGCACGCGGCGTTACGATGGTGCCGGAGGGGCGACGACTGTTTTCGTCGCTCACGGTCGAAGAGAATCTGCGCATCGGAGGGCAACTCGGCCGCCGTGGTCCGTGGTCGCTGCAGCGCATATTCGAGCTTTTTCCGATGCTCGCCGAGCGGCGCAGCCAGCGTAGCATGTCGCTCTCGGGCGGCCAGCAGCAAATGGTCGCCATCGGGCGCGCGCTGATGTCAAACCCGCGTCTGCTTCTTTGCGACGAAATCAGCCTCGGTCTCGCGCCGATCGTGGTGCGCGACATTTTCCAGCGACTGCCAACGGTGGTTGCCGAAGGCACCGCGGTCGTGGTGGTGGAGCAGGACGTTATGCAGGCGCTCGCCGCCTCGAACTACCTCTACTGCTTGCAGGAGGGCCGCGTGTTGTTGAAGGGCGAGTCGCGAAACCTCGACCGCGCCGCCATCAAAGCCGCCTATTTCGGAGTGTAGTGGCGATGAGCTTCGTCAACGTCATCGTTCAGGGTGTGCTGCTCGGCGGGCTCTATGCGTTATTTGCGGCTGGCCTGTCGCTGATCTTCGGCGTCATGCGGCTGGTCAACATCGCACATGGCGACCTCATCGTCGTTGCCGCCTATTTCGCTTATTTCACCATGCAAGCTCTTGGCGTGGGTCCGTTCACCTCGCTGATCGCCGTCGTACCGGCGATCGCCGTGATCGGCTACATCTTGCAACGCAGCCTCCTGAACTTCGCCCTCGGTGAAGATCTGCCGCCGCTGCTCGTTACATTCGGCTTGTCGATTATCATTCAGAACGTTCTTCTCATCCTGTTCACCCACGACAATCGCAAGCTCTATGCCGGCCCAATCGAAATGGCGAGCTGGAAATTCACGCCCGATCTGGCCGTCGGCGTCCTCCCGGTGATCCAATTCGTCGTGGCGGTGCTGATTATCGGCGGCTTGCAGCTCCTGTTCTACCGCACGACGCTCGGACGCGCCTTCCGCGCCACTTCGGATGATCCGGCGATCGCGCAGCTCATGGGTATCGAAAACCGGCATATTTTTGCGCTCGCCATGGCGCTGTCGCTTGCGGTCGTGGCCGTGGCCGGCGTGTTCATCGCGGTTCGTACGACGTTCAACCCGTTTTACGGACCGCAACTTCTCATCTTCGGCTTCGAAGCGGTCATCATGGGCGGCTTGGGCAGCTTATGGGGCACGCTGGCCGGCGGGATATTGCTCGGGCTCGCCCAGGCTCTCGGAGGCCAAATCAATGTCGGCCTGCCTTTCACCGCTGGGCACGTCGTCTTTCTTCTGGTGCTCTTCGTGCGGCCGCAGGGTCTGTTCCCAAAGGTGTCGATGTGAGCGCGGACAGCAATACGGCGTTGCGCAGTGTTCAGGTCGTTCACGCCAGCTTGGCGAGTCGCATCGGGTTGGCTTTCTGGACGCTTCTTGTCGCCGTCCTGATCGCGTTGCCGTATTGGGGCGACCGGCAGATGATGCGGCTCTCCACCGAAATCTATTCGTTCGTGGCGTTGGCGAGCCTGTGGAATCTTCTCGCCGGCTATGCCGGGCTGGTGTCGGTCGGACAGCAGACCTTCGTTGGCCTCGGCGGTTATACGCTCTACCTCTGCGCATTGTGGGCGGGCCTCAATCCCATGCTGGGATTGCCGCTCGCCGGCCTGCTCGGTTGTTTGATCTCGATCCCGATCGTGCTGCTGCTGCTTAAGCTGCGCGGCGCCTATTTCACCATCGGTTCTTGGGTCGTGGCCGAAGTCTTCTTGCAGATTTTCCAACTCGTGCCGGCGGTCGGCGGCGGCTCCGGCATCAGCCTGCCGGCGACGGTCGTGTTGTCGATCGCAAAGTCGCGCAGCGCACGCGAGGCGCTGATCTACTGGGTATTCCTTGCACTGGCAGTCGCGGTGATCGGCGTGATCGTTATTTTGCTACGCACGCGCTACGGCCTGGCGCTTCAGGCGATCCGTGACAACGAGACCGCGGCCAAATCGAACGGCATCGACGTTGTCCGCGCACGCACGGTCGTGTTTGTGGTCGCGGCAGCCGCCAGCTCGATGGTCGGCTCGATGATCTTCCTGCAGAAGCTCAGCATCACGCCGTTCTCCGCCTTCAGCATTAATGACTGGACAGTGAACATGATCTTCATCACCGTCATCGGCGGTATTGGCCGGGTCGAGGGACCGATCCTCGGCACCGTCATCTATTTCGCGCTGCGCGAATACCTTGCCGACCTCGCCAGCATTTATCTGATCATTCTCGGGATGGTGGCGATCGGCGTCATGCTCAAAGCCCCCAAGGGTATTTGGGGCTATGTCGCCGACCGGTTCGGCTGGCAGCTCTTCCCGCTTGCCCGTCGGCTGGTGCGAGACGTGCCGCCGCGTGCAGCAGTTGCTTCGGGAGCACCCGGGTAAGCGATTCGGCATGCCGCCCGCGGAGGGCTGATTTGGCGTGTCCATACCTTTGAGTTATGGTACACCCAGTTTCAAGCTATTTTTGGGCCAGGAAAGTGGCGTTCCCATGCATTCGCGGTTGCTGCGTCATTTCCTGGGTGTTGTCGAAAAGCGCAACATCACGGCCGCCGCTGAGGCCCTCAATATCAGTCAACCGGCCCTCACTCGCAGTATCCGTCAACTGGAGAAGACCATCGGCGTCCCGCTGTTTGACCGATTGCCTAACGGCGTAGCGCTCACCAAACCGGGAGAGGTGCTGGCGCGACGTGTCAAGCTGATGCAGCTTGAATACCGACATGCGCTGTCCGAGATCAGCGCGCTCGAACAGGGCATGACCGGCGTGTTGCGTATCGCGGCTGGCCCCATGTGGGTCGCCGTGATCCTGCCCGATGTGATCACTGCGTTTCATCAACAATTCCCGAAGGTCAAAGTTCGCGTGACGGAGGGCGCCATCGACAGTATCGTGCCGGCGCTGATGGCTGGCGAAATCGATCTCGCCTGCGTCACGCTCGCGTTCCCGTCGCAGCCGGAACTGGTCAAGGAGCCCCTTGTTGGCGTCCGCCACGCGTTGGTGGCGCGGACGAACCACCCGCTGGCGGGCAAGGGCGTCGTCAAGGCTGAAGATTTGGCACGCTATCCGTGGGTCGTACTTGCCAATGACAGCGTCGGTACTGGCCGCATCGGCTCCTATCTGGTCGCCAATGGGCTCGAGCCGCCGCAGATCGCGATTGAAGCTACCTCCATTGGCATGCTTCGCGTTCTGGAAGGCAGCGATTTTCTTGGACTGTTCTCGACGGTGATGGTCGATTTTGCGAAGCGTTTTGGTCTCGTAACGATACCGCACGAAGGGACTTTCTGGGAAGCGGAGGCAGGCCTTGCATATCTGCGTACGAACAGACCAGCGCGGACCCTCGAGACTTTCAAATCCAGGGTGCGGGCGGCGGTATCGGGTTGAGTTTTGCCTCTATCGGCGGGCGGCATACCATTGGTGTATGCGGGCGCACCGACTATGAATTGGCCGCCTTTTCGGGGCCCCGACAGATTGTCCTACCCAAAATCTGCGCACCGACAAAATCGGGCGGCGCAAGAGAGGCGATCATGCCAGGCGTGACGGAGCCCGAAACCGGGCTGGTCTTTTATGAACTCAGCCATGAGTGGGGCCATGGCGTGCCAACCTTGCCGGGCTTCGAGGACGTGAAGCTTTACCGCTCCAGCACGCATGCCAAAAATGGCGTCATGGCCACGCGGATCCGCATGGTCATGCATAGCGGCACGCACGTAAATGCGCCACTCCATCTCATCCAGCGCGGCGCGGGTGTTGGCGACATCGCCCTCGATCGCTTCTTTGGCTCGGGCGTGGTTTTGTCGATCGCGAAGCAGCAATGGGAACTCGTTAGCGTCGCCGATCTGGAAGGCGCGAAGCCGATCGTCGAAAATGAGGATATCGTGGTTATCGTGACCGGCTGGCACCGGCGCTACAGCGACAGCATCGAGTATTTCGGCAATTCACCGGGCCTCTCCAAGGAGGCGGCGGAGTGGCTCGTCGCCAGGGGTGTAAAGCTCGTCGCGATCGACACGCCACAGGTCGATCATCCGCTCGCGACCTCGCTTGGTCTGCAGCGAAACGGACCGCAGATGCGGCGCTTGTCAAAGGCTTATCACAGCGCAACCGGCCGCGATCCAAAGACTGATTTCCCGGCATGGAATCCGGCGCACCGGGTCTTGCTCACCGCGGGTATTCCTACGATCGAGAATGTCGGCGGCGAGATCGACGCGCTCGTCGGCAAACGCTGTACATTCCAGGCGTATCCATGGAACTGGCCGGAGGGTGACGCTTGCGTCATACGCTTTGTCGCCATCCTCGATCCGGCCGGCGCCTATCGCCTTGAACCGGGTACCGCGGCTTAAGAGCGGCTGCGATCAAGGACAATCATAAAATGGCAAATGCGAACAGCACGCGCGGCCTCAAGTTCTACAATCTTAGCGCGCGCTGGGGTCACGGCATTCCGCAATGGCCGTCGGCGCCCGGCATCAATGTGCTGACGTTGCAATTCCACGCGCTCGATGGCGTCTACGTCACCGAGTTCGAAGGCATCATGCATCGCGGCACACATATGGATGCGCCGCTGCACGTTACCGAAAACACGCCGGCCATGACCGGCTATCCGCTATGGCGTTTTTTTGGCACTGGCGTTGCGGTTTCCGTTCCCAAAGGGAAATGGGGCGTCATCACGCCGGACGATCTGGAAAAGGCAACTCCGAAAATCTGCAAGAACGACATCGTCATGATCAACACCGGCACGCATCACAAGCTCGCCGACAGCGACGAGTATTACGCCTATTCGCCAGGCCTCTATAAGGAGGCAGCCGAGTGGCTGGTGGAGAAGCAGGTCAAGATGGTTGGCGTCGACGTGCAGGCGCTCGATCATCCGCTCGGCACCAAGCTCATCGATCACGGCCCCGGCCCGTCGCACTCGTATTTGCTTGAAGAGTACCGGCATGAAACCGGCCGGGATGCGATGAAAGACTTTCCGCACTGGGAGCCTGCGCACAAGATCATGATGATCAACGGCGGCATTCCCGGTATCGAGAACGTCAATGGCGATCTCGACGCGATCACCGGCAAGCGCTGCACCTTCATGGCGTTTCCCTGGCGCTGGCCGCAAGGCGAAGGCTGCGGTGTGCGCGTGGTCGCCATTCTCGATCCTGAGCAGCGCTTCCGCATCGAAACCGGCAAATAAGGCTCGTTGTATGATCAGCGATAGACTTCGCAATCCGGCGTCGCTGTTCGACGTGCGCGACAAAGTCGCGATCATCACCGGCGCTTCCGGTTCGTTCGGTCACGCCTGCGCCATTGCGCTTGGGGCGCTTGGGGCGAAGCTGTTGTTGGCCTCAGGCGCCGCCGAGGAGCTGGATGTTGTCCTCAGCGATGTCCGCGAAGTCGGAGGCAAGGTCGCGAGTATCGTTCGCCGGCCCGACGCGATGGAGGATGCCGAAGCGATTCTGAAAGCAGCGCTCGATGTCCATGGCCGCGTCGATGGGCTGGTCGTTGCCTCTGGCACGAACAAGGCCGGCTTCATCGAGGACCAATCTTATGAAGACTGGCAGCGCGTCATGGACGCTAACGTCCGCGGACCGTGGCTGATGGCGAAGGCCGTCGGCAGCTATTGGATCAAAGAAGGCATCAAGGGCAAGGTCGTGCTGATGTCCTCGACGCGAGGCCGTCACGGCAATTTCTCCGGCTACACCGCCTATTGCAGTTCCAAGGGCGCGACCGATAGTTTGACGCGCGTGCTTGCCACCGAGTGGGCGAAATACGGCACCACGGTCAATGCCATAGCGCCTACGACGTTCCGCTCGAAGCTCACCGAATGGATGTGGGAGGACAGCGACGTGGGCAAGGCGACCCGTACCCGCACCTTGTCGCGGATTCCGCTTGGTCGGCTCGGTGAGGCGGAGGATTTGGTTGGCATGGCGATTTATCTCCTCTCGCCGGCCTCCGATTTCTGCACCGGTCAGATCATGTATGTCGACGGCGGCTTCACTGCGGGTTAAGGGAAATGGACAAGCCTCGCATCGCCGTGATCGGCGCCGGCCTGATGGGCCACGGCATTGCTTATTTGTTTGCCGCAGACGGGCACGAAGTGCGCGTGCAGGATCCGGTGGACGTCGCCCGGGAAAAGCTGCCGCAACGCCTTCGCGACATCTGCGATCTCCTCGGCGCGGATCGCGCCGTCGCCGAGCGCGTTACCGCGGGTGAATCCATCGAATGGGCAGTGGCAGACGCCGGCATTGTGATCGAAGCTGCACTGGAGCAACTCCCGCTGAAGCAGGCGATCTTCGCCGAGTTGGAACGGGTCGCGCCGGCGGATGCAATCCTCGCCAGCAACACCTCCGCGCTACCGATCACCCGCATCGCGGCCGGCCTTAAGAACAAACAGCGTGTCCTTGGCGCGCATTTCTGGAATCCACCCCATCTCGTGCCGCTGGTCGAGATCGTGCTGATGGCGCCGGAGAACCGTCCAGCGGCCGATCGGCTGGCAGCCGTCCTGCGGACAATCGGCCGTCATCCGGTGCTCGTGCATCGCGACATTCCGGGTTTCATAGGCAACCGGCTTCAGCACGCCATGAAGCGCGAGGCCATTGCGCTGGTCGCGTCCGGCGTCTGCGATGCGGAGACGATCGACGATGTGGTCAAGCAAGGCTTTGGCGCCCGGCTTGGTGTGCTTGGTCCGCTGGAGCAATCAGACCTGGTCGGCCTCGACCTGACGAAAAATATTCACGACACGCTGATACCCGATCTCGACGTGAGGCCTGAGACACATCCTTACCTCAATGCGCTGGTTGAGAGGGGCGAGATTGGCATGAAGGCCGGCAAAGGCTTCCGGCAGTGGACACCGGAGGAGGCCGACGCCGTCCGCGACAGGTTGCGGCGTGCGCTGGTCTCCGGAACGCGACGAGGCTAACGCGCGCTCTGCGCATCATCGCGCGGTGCGGATGATAACGTTCTTCAGATCGGAATATTTGTCGATGGCGTGCAGCGAACGGTCGCGTCCGAAGCCCGATTGCTTGAAACCGCCGAAAGGAAGCTCGACTACCGGACCGATGCCGCCATTGACGTTGATGTTACCGGCAACCAGCCGCTTGGTCGCATAGAATACGTTTTCAAGATTGTTCGACCAGATCGATGCGCCGAGGCCGTATTTCGTTCCGTTGGCCAGCGCGATCGCCTCATCGATGGTGTCGAACGTCCGCACGCTCAACACCGGTCCGAAAATTTCCACTTGCGCCAGCGAGCTTTTCGGATCGACGTGGACCGCGACACTTGGCGCGGGATAGAAGCCGGCTTTTGGCACCGACTTGCCGCGGCCGTCCAGCACAAAGCGCGCGCCTTCCTTCTCGGCCTGCTCCATACGGGCCAGAATCTGGGAGCGCTGGACGGCATTGACGATGGGGCCGAGGTCGGATTGAAGGTCAAGAGGGTTGCCCACCTTCAGCGCGCGGGTGCGCTTGACGACCTCGTCGACGAAATTATCCCGGATGCCGCGCTGGACGAGGAGGCGGGTTGGCGCCTCGCATACCTGACCTTGATTGCCGAACATGAATTTGACCGACACGTCGGCGGCCATGCCAAGGTCAGGTGCGTCGGCGAGCACGATATTGGCGCTCTTACCGCCGAGCTCGAGGCTCACGCGTTTTAGATTCGAATTCGCGGCGGCAGTCATGATCTGGCGGCCCACTTCGCCCGAGCCGGTGAAAGTGATGCAATCCACATGCGCGGCAAGCGCTGCGCCGGCCCTGTGGTTGCCGGTGACTTGAAGCACGCTCTCCGGAATACCGGCTTCGAGACCCAGTTGGGCGAGGCGCAAGCAGACCAAGGAAGCGTCTTCGGCCGGCTTCAACACGACCGAATTGCCCGCAATCAGCGCGGGGCCGAGCTTCCAGGCGGCGATCATGGCCGGCGCACTCCATGGCAAAATAGCACCGATCACGCCCAAAGGTGATCGCGATATCAGCGCGGTGACGTTGTCTTCGAGATGCACAAGCTCGTCGTAGAGCTTGTCGGCGGTCTCCCCGTACCAACGCAGGCTATCGACGGCAAAGCCGATATCGAGATTTTCCGCCATGCCGACCGGCATGCCCATGTCACGGCTTTCCAGCACGGCGAGCCTGAGCGCCTCCGCGGCGATGAGATCCGCCCAGCTAAGCACGACGCGCTTTCGCTGTTTCGGACTCAAGCCTTGCCATCGGCGCGATTCAAATGCCTTACGTACGCTGGCGACGGCGCGGTCGACGTCCACTGCGCCACAATCGGGCGGGGTCGCAATCGTCCCGCCGTCGATCGGTGAGACAACAGAAAGCGTCATTCCTGAAGCCGCCGCGGTCGGTTTGCCGTCGACAATGGCGTGCGCGATCGGGATAGGAAGCTTCTCCGCCTGCGTGATTTCGCGCTGTTTGCTGTCGAGCATCTTTTGCCTCCGGATCTCGGATGCAGCTTTTAGAAACGAAGAACCGGCTTTACGACCTTGCCAGCAAGCTCATCGGAAATTGCATCATTGATGCGGGCGAACGGATAAAAGGTCACGAGCCGGTCGATCGGGAATTTCCCCTTCATAAAAAGATCGGCCAGTTTGGGCAGAAAAATATCCGGATTGGCATCGCCCTCGATAATGCCGCGCACCGTGCGGCCGCCGGTGAGGACGTGTTCGACGTCGAGTGGAAATTCCAATCCCTTCGGAGCACCGCCGACCATGCCGAGTGTGCCGCGCGGAGCGAGTAACGCAACCGCGTCACGGAGCACGCCGGCGTTGGCCGTCGTATCGACGATGAAGTCGACGCCGAGCGGCAGTATTTTACGAATTGCCTCCGGCGCGGATTGGCCGCTGGAGTTGATGTCGTGGCTCGCACCGAGTTCGCGCCCAAGCGCGAGGCGCGAATCGAGGAGATCGACAGCGATGATGGTGCCGGCGCCGACCAGCTTTGCCGCCATAATCGCGCTGAGCCCGACCGAGCCTGTACCGAAGACGGCGACGGAATCGTCGATATCCACGCCGAGCGAGTTAATGATGGCGCCGGCACCGGTCATGACCCCGCAGGCAAGCGGTGCGAGCATTTCCAGCGGCGCATCCTTCGGCATTTTCACCACGCTTCGCTCGCGGATTACCGCATGCGTCGCGAACGAGGATTGCCCTTGATAGTAGTGAATGACCTCTTTTCCCTTCGATAGCGGACTGGTGCCGTCGATGCGGGTGCCGGCGAAGTTCCGTTCGTTGAATTCGTAGCAATAGACCGGCAGGCCGTCGTCACAGCTTGGGCAATGGCCGCAGAAGGCGGAAGCGAGGATCACCGGATCGCCGACAGCAAGCCGCGTGACGCCGGTGCCGATGCGCTCGACGAAGCCCGCGCCTTCGTGGCCGAGCACGACGGGGTGGGGAACCGGATAGATGGCATGGTCGCGCATCGAAATGTCGGTGTGGCAGATTCCGGTAGCGACCAGCCGTACCAGCACCTCATCGGACCGCGGCTCGCCAAGTGAGATTTCCTCAAGATCGAGCGGCGCCCTCTTCGCGCGCGCGACGGCGGCAGTGATCTGCATGGTCCCAGCTCCTTTTGGGGGTAGCGGCTCGAACCGCCGAGCTCGGTTGGCGGTACTCAAATGCCCACAGCACAATGCGGCAAATAACAATCGCTCGGAAGCAGATACTTTTTGTGCATGGGATCGGCGTGTGGCTTCTCAGGCGTGCAAAGGTTGCCGGAATAGCTGCGACGTCGCTTACCACCTCAATTCGAGTTCCCGCCGCATTGTCAGGCGAACGTTTCTGCGTGCCCGGCTCCGCAACGCACTACGGTCCCTGTCATTCTTGCGCGACGACACGACATATTCGGCACCTTTAGTACCGCCGGTTCTTGCTTTTTATATGTAAAATTATACAAATGACCTTACTGGTGTGTTGTTACACTTAGACATCACACTCGCCGGCGAGCGCCTTCGCCGACCTGTTGTGGAAATCTCATGTCGAACGTGTTCCCACGGTCATTTGGCGATAGAGCCGCCAGTGGGCGTGGCAAGGTCTTCAGAATATACGCCGTTGTAGTTGCAATGAACGTAGGCGCGTGGATATGGGCGCTTGTCGCGTTCCACAACTATCCGACGCTTTTGGGAACAGCCTTCTTGGCGTACGGCTTCGGTCTTAGGCATGCCGTCGATGCCGATCATATCGCAGCCATTGACAATGTTACGCGCAAGCTCATGCAGGAAGGCAAGCGCCCGGTGGCGGTCGGCTTCTTCTTTTCGCTCGGTCACTCGACAGTCGTCGTCCTGGCGTCAATTGCCGTTGCTGCGACGGCGGTTGCCTTTAAGGATCAATTGGAAAGCTTCCGTGCGGTCGGTGGCATCGTCGGCACCTCGATATCGGCGGCTTTTCTGTTCTTGATCGCAGTTATCAACGTTTTCATTCTGATGAATGTCTACAAGGCGTTTCGGCGTGTAAAAAAGGGCGGTGGATTTTCTGATGAAGAGCTGGCCGCGCTTCTCTCGGCCAGGGACGGCTTTTTCGCTCGGATGCTCCGGCCGCTTTTTCGTATGATGGAGCGCAGCTGGCACATGTATCCATTGGGTTTCCTGTTTGGCCTTGGCTTCGATACCGCGACAGAGATTGGGTTGCTGAGCATTTCCGCCGCGGAGGCTTCCGCAGGACTGCCCATTTGGTCAATCCTGGCGTTTCCGGCCCTGTTTACCGCCGGCATGACATTAATCGACACAACCGACAGTATATTGATGCTGGGCGCCTATGGATGGGCGTTCGTGAAGCCGATCCGAAAGCTCTACTACAACATGACCATTACCTTCGTTTCAGTCGTTGTGGCGGTGATTGTCGGTGGGATCGAAGCGCTTGGACTTATCGGCGACAAGTTCGCTCCGACCGGGGTTCTGTGGGACGTCGTAAACAGTCTGAACGATAATTTCGGCACGCTCGGCTATTTGATTATCGTCATCTTTGTTGTGAGCTGGATCGTTGCAATCGGGATTTATCGCCTCAAGGGATACAATCAGCTCGAGATTCTTGCGTCGCGGTCATCGCCCGCGCTTCGATGACTAGTGAGTATGTCTATGTTTTGAACTGCGCATCTGCTCGGTCTGGTAATACTGCTTTACCTCATTGCACGAGATCACGGAACTATCGCCAAAACGCCGGCACCAGGTCCGTTGGTTTTCGTTAATGTCCACCTCGGTCATCTCCGTCGTAGCTGATTTGCGCCCGATGCATGTGTTTGCCTACTCATCCTGCTCTCCGTGTTGTATCCTTTGGCTTCTTTCGAGGTTCGGGCTTCAGGGGCGGCCTTGGTCTGGCAACCTCATTTGCCTGATCGCGGCCGGACGAAGGAAACGCGATTTTGAACGAACTCACGCTGCGTTTGAACGGCCACAACCATAAGGTCGTCGTCGACGACCCCGACACACCGTTGCTCTACGCCTTGCGCGACGATCTCCGATTGCGCGGCCCCAAGTTTGGCTGCGGCCTTGGCCAGTGCGGCGCTTGCACCGTCCTGGTCGACGGGGAGGCGGTACGGTCTTGTGTGACCCGCGCCTTAGATGTGGAGGGACGGCAGATTACGACGTTGGAAGGTCTCGGCAGTCCCGACCAGCCGAGCCGTTTGCAAGCGGCGTTTATCGCCGAACAGGCCGCGCAATGCGGATACTGCACCAACGGCATGATCATGACGGCGACTGCGCCACTATCCCACTTGCCGCATCCGGCCGAAAGCGACGTGCGCGAGGCGCTTGCTCGTAATCTTTGTCGGTGCGGAAGCCATGCGCGCGTGATCGCGGCGGTGCTGCGCGCGGCGAGGGAGAGCTAACTATGATGCACATTAGCCGCCGCTCGCTCATGCATAGCGCCGCCGGGCTCGTCGTCGCTTTCTGTTTGCCGCGGACCGCCGAGGCGAGTGCGACGACTGTGGCTGCCGATAGCGTCGACGCCTTTCTCGCGATCGCCCCGGATGGCGGCGTCACGGTGTTCGCGGGCAAGGTCGATCTCGGCACCGGAGCTCGGGCCGCGATCCGTCAAATCGTTGCCGAGGAGCTGGCTGTCTCGCCCGGGCGCATCGCGCTCGTCGAGGGTGATACCGCCCTTACCCCGGATCAGGGATCGACCGGCGGCAGCACAGGAATCATGGTCGGCGGCGTGCAGATCCGGCAAGCGGCGGCGACCGCACGAGCGCGACCGCTGACACTCGCGGCTACCCAACTGCGGCGCCAGGTGGACGATCTGGAAGTACGGGACGGCGCGGTGGTGATCCGGGGTAGCAACGAGCAGGTGAATTTTGCGGCGTTGATTGGCAGTGGGGCCGCGCGTGCCGGCGGGTCTGGCAAGGGTTTCGCGATCGTGGCCCAGGAGGTCAAAGCTCTCGCTTCGGAAACGGCGAAGGCGACCCAAGTCATCCGAGACAAGACGGCGGAAATCCAGGGTGTAACGGAACGCTCCGCAAATGCGATCGTCGCAATTTTGGACACAGTTCGTGAGCTAAATCTGTTGTCCGCTCGAATTGCTACCGCGATCGACCAACAGGCGTCAGCGACACGCGAAATAGCCCAAAGTGTTGAAGCCACAGCCGCAGGTGTTGGAGCTGTCGCGAATTCCTTCGGCGACATTGAGACCATGGCGGACGAGACGGCCGACGCAACAACTGTTATTCGGCATTCGGCTGCCGAGCTTGTGGCCCACACCGGCAGCATCCAACGGCGCATTAAAAGCTTCACTGAGCGTGTCCGCGCGGCTCAGGCGTGAGACTGCCTGAGCATGTCTCCCATCGGCCCTTTCTCGGACTTGATGTGCGCTGATAAAATCGCGGCCGGATAGAGCAAAAATCATCTACTCCGGGTCGGCGATGTCATTTGAGTCATGCCGAGGCTGATGGCGTCCAGTGGTGAATCCAACGACAACGCCGTCAACTCGTAGGCGCGGCGAAAATCGTCCATGTGCTTGTGCATCCATCTGCGCGCGCCGGCGGCGTCTCGGACGTCCAGGCAATCGAAAATATAGCGGTGGGCGTCAAGCACGCGACGGTAGGTTTTCAGACGCGGCAGGATGATCTGGCCGGCCGGAATGAAAAGGGACGTTACGGGCTCGTGCGCAAGCGCGAGCACGCGGTTGCCGGCAACTTTTGCCAGAATTTCGTGGAACCCACGATCGAGCCCAACGAATTCGTAAACATCGACCGGCGCGCCGCCCTCGAAGCCCGCGACAACAGCGTCCATCGCTGCGAGATTGGTAGAGAGTTCGGCGAGACCATTCTCGTCGACCTGACGCGCCGCTCGTTCGGCGATAGCCGGCTCGAGGATCATCGAGGCTTCCCACAGCTCGCGGAACGTCACGGAGTGCAGGATCAAGGCGCGACTGGCAGAGGACGCGAGATCAAGATAATGCGGCATCGAAATGCGCGGCCGTTTGCCGCCATCGCGCTCCACAAGGCCCCTCTGCTCCAGAAGCCGGATGCCTTCGCGCACCGTCGACCGGTTCACCCCTAACTGCTCGGCGAGCTGCATCTCCGCAGGCAAAGGATCGCCAACACGCAGGCGCCCCGCCAGAATCTCGCGCTCCATGGCGTCATAAACCAGCCGGTAAGCCGGCGCCCGCTCTATTCGGCTGAACTCATGATGTTCTTGCACGTCTGGCCCCTAACCCGCGCTGGCCGTTCGACTCACCGACCCCCTCTATTGACCGGGTGATCTAGGATGATACATTATTTTAAATTGTCCGACAAACGGACTGTTGGCCAGTTTGGCCGATATCCTGAACGGGGAAGAAGCGCGGGTTGGACATGCCAGGCGAGGCGAATATCGAGCTGCGGTGGGATTCGTCCTGCGTCCGGCTGACTCTCGTGCGTGCCGACAAACTCAATCCGCTCGATTGGGACACGGTGCGCGAGCTGAAAGACGCCGTCGCCTCGATTGAAGCGAAGACCGACATTTACGCGGTCGTTATCACCGGGAGTGGCCGCAGCTTCTCGGCCGGCGGCGATCTCGATGGGTATATCGATCTTTATCGACACCCGGACAGGTTCGCCGCCTTCCTCGATGACTTCTTCGCGATGCTCAATGCCATCGAGGCTTCCTCCAAGATCTACATCGCCGCCGTCAATGGCGTTTGCGTCGCGGGCGGGCTGGAGCTGTTGCTGGCGTGTGACCTCGCTATCGCGGCTGCCTCGGCGCAGATCGGCGACGGGCATCTGAATTTCGGCCAACTCCCCGGGGCCGGCGGTTCGCAGCGGCTGCCCCGCGCGATCGGACTCGCGCGCGCCAAACATTTGATAATGACGGGCGCGCTCCTGAGCGCGGTCGAGGCTGAGCGCATCGGTCTCGTCAACGAGGTGGTGCCCGATAGCGGGCTTGACGCCGCTGTCGCGGTTCTCGTCGGGCGCCTTGGTGAAAAAAGCCGGGTCGGCCTGCGAGGAGCGAAACATCTCGCCAATTTGACGCTGATGACCGACTTGGCCGCCGGCCTGCGGCAGGAAATCGATTTCGTTCACCGCTACGCCACGACCGAGCCTGACGCCACCGAAGGTCTCGTTGCGTTCAAGGAAAAACGTAAGCCCGTGTTTTCAACCTGATTTGAAGGAAACGTTCTTTATGTACGCCCTGCGCGATAAATACGCGATCGCCGGCATCGGCTGGACTGAATATTCGAAGAAGTCCGGCCGCACCGTGCGCAGTCTCGCCTCCGAGGCCAGCCTCAAGGCGATCGACGATGCCGGCTTGGCCGTCTCCGACATCGACGGTTTCGTCAGTTTCAATTTCAACGATTCCGTCCCGGCGATTTCGGTGGCGACGGAAATCGGCGTTCCGGCGGCGCGCTATGCCAACGATTTTCTCAGCGGCGGAAACGCCGCCAATATGATCGTCCTGACTGCTGCAGCGGTGATCGAGGCAGGATTGGCTGAGACGGTCCTGTGCTATCGCGCGATGAACGGCCGATCGGGCTTCCGGCTCGGCGGCGGGCGCGACCTCTCTGCTTATGGCATCACCCAGTTCACGGCGCCGTTCGGGTGGATCACCTATCCGCAGGCGATGGCGATGTGGTGCCGGCGCCACATGATCGAATACGGCACAACGGCCGAGCAGCTCGGCGAGATCGCCGTCACCTTCCGCTCCAATGCCGTGTCCAATCCGCGCGCCATGCAGCGCGACCCCATCGTGATGAACGACTATATGGCCTCGCGAATGATCGTGGAGCCATTTCGCATGCTCGACATTTGCCTCGAAACGGATGGTGCCTGCGCGGTATTGGTCACCTCGGCAGAGCGCGCGCGCGACTTGCGGCGGAAGCCGGTTTACATTTCCGGCGGCGCCTATGGCGGCGGACCGGACCAGGGCGAAGATCTGTTCGATGCGATCCGTTGGCCGGATCATTCGCACAATTACGCGAAATACATCGCGGACGACCTCTGGCGCAGCGCCGGTATGGGCCCCACGGACATCGACATCGCTCAAATCTACGACTGCTTCACCTACAGCATCATCATGCAGCTCGAAGGCCTTGGATTTTGTGGGGAAGGAGAGGGCGGTCCGTTCGTGCAAGGCGGTCGTATCGCCCGCAACGGGGCGCTGCCGCTCAACACGCATGGCGGCCTCCTGTCCGAAGGTTACATCCATGGGCTCAATCACGTAGTCGAGGCCGTGCAGCAGTTGCGGGGCGAGGCCGGTCCGCGCCAAATCCCCGACGTGGAAACCTGTCTGACCACGGCCGGAGCGATGACGTGCGGCAGTGCGATGGTATTGAGGAACTGATGATGTCCTACGCCAAGCCGCTTCCGGTTCTCGACTCCGAGACGAAGACGTTCTGGGAGGCCTGCCGCCAGGCCAAACTGACGCTGCAACGCTGCGCGCAATGTGGCCACGTTCGCTTCCCGCCAACCCATTTTTGCTCCAAATGTCATTCAGCCAGGCACGAATGGGTCGAAAGCAGCGGACATGGCCGGGTGTTCAGTTGGATCGTGGTCCGCCACCCGGTTCCGCGCGACGTCTATGCCTCGGATGTGCCTTACGTTGTCGCTCTCATTACGCTCGACGAAGGGGTGCGCATTCCAAGTAACATCGTTGGCATCGCTCCGGAGCGGGTGACGGCGGACATGCCGGTCCGTGTCATATTCCGGGAAGCGACGCCTGAAATTACGCTCCCGTTGTTCGAGCCGATACCGGAGTAATCATGAGCGCCTGCGCGCAAAGCAGGACTGAAAGTGGCGCGCACGAGATGCCTTTCATGGATTCCGCGCGCTTGGCGCGGCTCGCTGCCTTGTCGCGGTCGGAACTGGAAACGTTGCAGCTTCGCAAGCTGCGCCGTCAGCTTGCGCGGCTGCACGGATCGAGCGCGTATTATCGCCGTCGCATGGACGAGGCGGGCCTTGCCGTCGATGCGCTCGCCTCTCTCGACGTATTCCGCGCCCGCTTTCCAGTGTCGACCAAGGCTGATTTCCTCGCCGATCAGACCGCGCATCCACCCTTCGGTGAACGCCTCGGCGTCGCGCGCGAAGAGGTGGCACTTGTCACCATGACCGGGGGTACGTCGGGACAGGGGCAGGAAATTTACGGCCGATCCCAGCGCGACATTCATATGCAGGGCTATCTGCACGCGCTGCCGTGGTTCCTTGCCGGACTGCGGCCAGGCGACATTGCCATCAATTGCGTTCCGGCCGGCGGTCTTACTACCGGGGGATGGGGGCCAGGCGAAGGGCTGCGCATCGCCGGCGCCACGGCGTTTCACGTCGGCGGCACGTTGTCGACTGACGCCAAGATCGATCTCATGCAACGGATCGGCGAAGTTCATTTCATCTATGCCTCGACCAACTATCTGCACACCCTGACCGAGGCGATGTTGCGCCGCGGTCTGGAGCCGAAACGCGCGTTTCCGACGCTGCGCACGCTCTTCATCGCCGCCGAAGGCTATCCTGTGGAATGGGCGGAGCGTATCGAAACGTTGTGGGGCTGCCGCCTGCAGGAAGGCTATGGCAGCACGCAGTGCGCCGGCTTCGGTGCGTCGACCTGCGCCGACGGCGTCGTATCGCCGCGCGGCGGCCGTGGCCTGATGCACATGTTCGAATGGGAGACTTTGTTCGAGGTGCTCGACCCCGCGACACACGAGCCGGTTGCGTCCGGCGAGACGGGCGAACTCGTGGTCACCAACCTCTCGATCGAAGGCTCGCCGGTGATCCGTTTTTGCACCGGCGACGCGGCGCGGTTTATCTCCCATCGGGATACGGGATCGGGCCGCGCGTGGAATGGAATCGAATGCGGCACCATCGGCCGCTTCGACGACATGTTGAAAATCCGCGGCAACAATGTGTGGCCCTCAACGATCGACGCTGCCGTGTTCTCTTACGGCGAGGTCGCCGAATATGCCGGCCGCGTATACACCAGCGCCGACGGCAAGACCGAGATCGAGGTTCGCGTCGCCTTTACCGAACAAGCCGCCGGCGCGGATGCGGCGACACGTGCACAATCGCTCGAGGCGATCCGCACGACTATCAAGGAACGCACGAACGTGTGGATGACGTTGATCACCTGTGCACGGAACGAGTTGCCGGAATTCAGCTACAAGGCCCGCCGCTGGAAGGACGAGCGACAACAGGGCTATCGACTGTAAGGAGATGTCCCGTGAGGAATGCTTACGACGCGGCGGACGCGGCCGCCCGCGACCATCTTATTTTGTCGCGCATGCTTGCCGACGCTGAGGTTCTTTGCGGCACGCGCGACGCGTTGCTGGCCGGCCAATATCACCATCTGCGCGGTCGTATCGCGGCGCTGATTGAACTCACCGTGCCGATTGATCACGAGGAGGGCGCCGCGTGAGCCGCCTTGCCGGAAAGGTGGTGCTGGTAACCGGCGCCGGCTCCGGCCTCGGCCGTGCAGTCGCCGAACGCTTCGCGGCCGAGGGCGCGAAAGTCGTCGTCACTGACCTCAATGCGGAGCGCGGCGGCGCCGTTGCCGCGGGCATCGGCGCCCATGCCGCTTTCATTCCATGCGATCACACCGCGAGCGACGACGATGCGCGCGCGGTGGCCTTTGCAGTGGAGAGGTTCGGTTGCCTCGATATCGTCCACAACAACGCCGGCGGGCCATTCACCGGCCCATTCGAGGCGATCGACGATGCGACCCTCGATCGCGTGCTGCGCACCAATCTATTCGGTGTCATGCAGATGACGCGGGCGGCGCTGCCACATTTGCGCGAAAGCGCCAAACGCAATCCGGCCGGTTCCTCTCTGCTTTACACGTCGTCGCTGCAGGGTCTCAAAGCAAAGCCCAATTTCAGTCTCTATACGGTTGCCAAACACGGCATCGTCGGGTTGGTGCGCAGCCTGGCGCTCGAACTCGCGCCGCATAATGTCCGCGTCAATGCGCTGTGTCCGACCGTGGTCGCGACGCCGATGCTGGAAGCGTTCCTTCCCGGCATGGCCACGGACCGCGACGAGGCGATGAGTCGCTTTCGCGCAACCATTCCGCTGGCACGCATGCCGGAGCCGGAGGACGTGGCGAGCGCGGCGCTCTTTCTGGTCTCCGACGAGGCGCGCATGATCACCGGCGTCGCGCTGCCGGTCGACGGCGGCCAGATGGCGATGTGACGCCATGAGCCTTGGTACGCTGTTCAGCCTCGAAGGGCAGGTCGCGGTCGTCACCGGCGCCGGCGGTAGTATCGGCAATGGCGCGGCGGTAGGGCTGGCGGAAGCCGGCGCCGATCTCGCTCTCGTCGGCCGTAATGTGGCGAAGCTGAAGGAGACCGCCCAGGCCGTCGAGCGTGCCGGCCGCCGCGCGCTGGTTGTAAAGGCCGACGTGACCGACGAAACGGCAGTCGAGGCAGCGCGCGACACGGTCATCGCCGAATTCGGTTGCGCCGACATCCTTTTCAACAATGCCGGAACTACCTCGCCTAAGCTTCTCGTCGATATGCAGCTCGAAGAGTGGCGCCGGATCGCCGACGTCAACCTGACGGGCGCGTTCCTTTGCTCGCGCGCCTTCGCCCGGCCGATGATGGAGCGGCGGCGCGGACGCATCGTCAACATGGGGTCGATCCTGTCCGGGCGCGGCATGGCGACCCGTACCGCCTATTGCGCGACCAAGGCGGGATTGGCGAATTTCGGTGCGGCGCTCGCGTTCGAGCTTGGCCCCCATGGCATCACCGTCAACACCATCGGCGCGACCGTCATCGTCACCGATCTCAACCGCGAACTGATCCGCACCCAGCCGCGGCTTTATCAGAAGGTGCTCGACCGCTCCGCTATCGGACGGCTCGGCGAAGTCGAGGATGTCGTCGGTGTGCTGGTGTTCCTTGCGTCGCCCGCGGCGGGCTTTGTCACCGGGCAAACCATCTATGTCGATGGCGGCTACACCGCGGGATGAGGAGAGACGCATGCTCATCCAGGCACTGAACGGCATCGTCTATGGCGGCCTCCTCTATCTCTTGGCCGTTGGTCTGGTGCTTATCTTCGGCTTACGCGAGGTGGTGAACTTCGCCCACGGCGCGCTGTTCATGATCGGAGCCTATATCGGCTTCTCGGTCGCGGCTGCGGGTTATTGGTGGGGCGGTCTTCTGGTCTCCGTTTTGGCGATGGCGATCATCGGTTGCGCGCTGGACGCGACGGTGTTCCGCGCGCTGCGCAAGCATGATCACATGGTGACGGTGCTCGTCACTTTCGGGCTGTTGCTCATTTTGGAAACCGTTGTCACCACGATCTGGGGCAAGGCCTATCTGCGCTACCCGGTGCCCGCTCTGCTCTCGGGCACGATCGACATCGCGGGATCGCCGTTTCCCATCTACCGCCTTTTCGTTATCGGCGTCAGTCTCGTCGTGGCGCTGTCGCTTACCGCTTGGCTGCGGTTCACACGTATCGGTCTCTATGTGCGGGCGGCGAGCACGGACGCGCGCGTCACTTCAATCCAGGGGATTAACGTCGATCGATTGAGCCTGATCGTGGTCGGTCTCGGGACGGCTTTAGCTGGCTTATCGGGCGTCGTGGCCGGGCCGTTGCTGACTTTGTCGCCGACCATGGGCAACTACATTCTCATCGATTCGTTCATCGTCGTCGTCATCGGCGGTCTGGGCAGCTTCGCCGGCGCCTTTGCTGCGGCCCTTCTGATAGGTCAAATCCACAATTTCGGCGCCATCTATCTGCCCTGGGCCGCGACGATCCTGCCCTTCCTGTTGATGGTGGGGATCTTGATCTGGCGCCCGACCGGGCTGGCAGGTTCGCGCACATGAGCACCATCGCGCAAGGTGCGGTGCGCCCAGCAAAACCTCGCAGCGACTTCGCCGCGCTGGCCGTGTTGCTTGCCGGGGCGGTAGCGCTTTTGACCGGCTTCGCGCTGCCTTGGATCGTGCCTTCCAAGCTTGCCATGTCATTGCTTGCGCAATCGTTGTTCGACGCGCTTTTGGCGACGAGCGTTGGGGTTCTCATTTTGCAAAACGGACGTGTGAGCTTCGGCCAGGCGGCGTTCTCCGGGCTCGGCGGCTATGCGTTCGGCGTGCTGGTGGCGCGCAAACTGGTCGGCGCCGAGGCCGCGCTGCTGATCGCACTCCTGTTGCCGACTTTGCTCGCCTTCCTGCTCGGCCTCGTGATCGCGCGCGTCAGCGGAGTGGCGCATGCGATGCTGACACTCGCGGTCGGCCAAGCTTTCTACGAAATCGCCTTCCGTTGGCGCGAACTCGCCAAAGGCGACGACGGCATGTCGTTCGATCTCCCAGCGCGGATCTTTGGCATTTCCTCGCGCAGCCTGCAGGACCCCGCGATCATGCTGGTGCTGACGTGGTCTATCCTCGTAGTGGTGTTGGTCGGGCTGACTTTGTTTGCGCGCAGCCGCACGGGCATGATCGCCGCAGCGATCCGCGACAACGAAGAACGCAGCCGTTTCCTCGGGTTTTCAACGATGGTGCCGCGGGCATTGGTCTACGCCATCGCCGCGTTCGTCGCCGCCATCTCGGGCGTGCTGCAAGCGACCTACAACGGATACATTGCGCCGCAGATGTTCCACTGGACCGTCTCCGGCTTCGCGCTGATCATGGCGATCATTGGCGGCGCCAAGTTCATTGTCGGTCCGGCGGTCGGCGCCGTCGTACTCTTCTACATCAAGGATTTCGCCGGGCAAGTCGCCGAATACTGGCCCGCGATCGTCGGCGGGGCTTTGGTCGTGGTCACCCTGACCATGCCGCAGGGGATCGTCGGACTTGCTCGCCTTCTATGGCTCAGGAGGGCGCGGCGATGACCGAGTTCGCGCTCGAGGGCGCCGCCCTGACGCGGCGTTTCGGTGGCTTCGTGGCGCTCGACGGAGTCGATATCGCGGTGAAACGCGGCGAAATCCGCGGCCTCATCGGTCCGAACGGCGCCGGCAAGTCAACGCTCATCGATGTCCTGTCGGGCCGCGCCAAAAACCGCGGCGGCCGCGTCTTGCTCAATGGTGAGGATATCAGCGAACTTTCCTCGCAGCAGCGCCGCAAGCGCGGCATGGCCCGCTCGTTTCAGCGCACCAATATTTTTCCCGAGCTCACGGTTGAGCAGCAATTGCGCGTTGCTTCCTGGGCGGTGGCCGATGCCGACATCGCCGAAGTGATGGACGAACTCAACCTCATCGCGCTCGCCGACCTGCCGGCGGCGGAAATCAGCTATGGCGATCAGCGTCGTCTTGATCTCGCACTGGCGCTGGTCGGGCGACCGCGCGTGCTTCTCCTTGACGAGCCTGCCGCCGGCCTGACGACGGAAGAGTCATTCAGTCTTGCCCGCATCCTGCGCGATCTCGCCAACCGCTGGAACGTGACAGTGCTTCTGGTCGAGCACGACATGCAAGTCGTGTTTTCGATCTGCGACCGGATCAGCGTGCTGCATCTCGGCCGCTCGCTCAGCGAGGGTACCTGCGCCGAAATCAGGATCAATCCAACCGTCATTGCCGCCTACCTTGGAACGGAGGCGTAGTGTCGCTCCTGGCTTTCCACGAGGTGCATGCGCTCTACGGTCACGCCCGAATCCTCAACGGCGTGACTTTCGCGGTGAGCGCCGGCGAGCGGGTTGCCCTGATGGGGCGTAACGGCGTCGGCAAAACGACGGTGGTGAACACGTTGTGCGGTATCACGCGCGTCGCGCAAGGGCACGTCGAGGTGAGGGGCCGCCCGCTCACGCATTTGCGCGGCCATACGGCAGCCCAAAACGGAATCGCCATCGTTTTGCAGGGACGAGGCATCATTTCTCATCTCACCGTTGAAGAGAACCTTCTGCTTGGCGCGGCGACCGGACGGCAGGGTCCGTGGTCGCTCGCACGCGTGCAGCAATCGTTCCCGATTTTGCGCGAACGGCGCCGCAATCCCGGTTTGGCGCTCAGCGGTGGACAGCAGCAGATGCTGGCGATTGGCCGCGCCCTGATGGCCAACCCCGACCTCCTGATCCTCGACGAGCCGAGCGAAGGGCTTGCGCCCGTGATCGTCGACGAGCTCGCCGCGTTGCTCGTCAAGCTGGGCGAGGACGGTATCGGCATTCTGCTCATCGAGCAGAATGTCAGCCTTATCCACCGCGTCGCCCAGCGGTTCTACGTGCTGTCAAAGGGCACGGTTGCCGAGTCCGGCTTACTTAACAATGTCAGCCGCGATGAGTTGCAACGTCACATCGCAATCTGATCGAAGGTGATCGACGATGGAGATCGATCCCCGCCATTCCGCCCGCACTGCGGGTACACAAGGAGGAACGTGATGCCCAGATCAATCAAATTATCGAGCGCGACCGCGGGAGCCGTCATGCTCGCGGCGGCGCTGGCGACCCCGGGGCTGGCCGCGGAACCGCTGCGGATCGGCGTGCCGACCGACCTTTCGGGCACCTACGCCACACTCGGCGAGGAAGTCATGCGCGCCGTGCGCTTTGCGGTTGACGAGGCGAATGCGAACGGCGGCGTCGCGGGTCATATGGTCGAATACAAATCCTATGACACCGAGGCGAAGCCGGAACTGGCGCGGCGGCAAGCGGAGAAGCTGGTGTCTGAAGGTTATCCTATCCTTACCGGTCTGATCGCCTCCGGCGAAGGTCTCGCTATCGCGCCGCTGATGGAGCGTTGGGGTTCGATCTACATTTCGACAATCAACAAGGCAGACGAGCTTACCGGCGCAAGCTGCGTGGCGCGGGTTTTTCGCGTCAATACGCAGTCGGCGATGGATGCCGCCACCGTCAAGCCGTGGCTCGCGCAGCGCAAGGAGAAGAAATGGGCGGTCGTCGCCGTCGACATCGCTTGGGGCCGTGGCTCTGGCCATTTGTTCGGCGAGACCGCGAAGGCGCTGGGCAAGGAGATGGCCGCCGAGCTTTACACGCCGGCGAACACCAACGACTTTGCGCCGTATATCGAGCAGGTCAAGAACAGCGGCGCTGAGGGCGTGTGGGTCGTGCTTGCCGGCCGCGATGCCATCAACTTCGCTCAGCAGGCGAAGCAATTCGGCCTGACCAGCGCGATCACTGTGGCGGGGGTGAGTTTCACAACCGACAGCACCGTGAAGACACTCGGCGATGCGGCGAAGGGCATCTACGGCATCATCAACTACAGCTCGACGCTCGATACGCCGGAGAACAAAGCCTTCGTCAAAGCGTGGACTGCGAAATACGATGCGCCGCCGGCCAATTTCGCTGGCGAGACTTATCTTGGCATGCAGGTGATTTTCCAGTCGGTGAAGGCCGCGAACAGCGTGAAGCCGGACGACGTCGCCACGGCGATGGCCGGCCGCGAGTTCGATACGATCATGGGCAAGCTGACGATGCGCGCGGCGGATCACCAGCTTCTCAAGCCGAATTATTTCGGTGTGGTCGAGGATGTCGGCGGGGTGTTGCGGCCGGTGGTCAAGACGACGGTAAGCGCGGCCGACGTGGCACCTGCAGTAACGTGCAAGCTGACAGACTAGAAACAAATTGAAGGCCGGCGGCCGGGTGAAGGTCCGGCCGCCGTCGTGCCGTGGCGATCACCGCGGGATCAGGTGTGCGCTGTCTTCCAGCCGAGCTCGGCGAGTGGAGCGGCGAGCAGGCCGACCTGAAGCGCGTTCGGCGCGCTGGCGTTGCCGGCGAGTGCGCGCGCGTAAACACCCTGGGCGATCGACGCGAAGCGAAAGAACGCGAAAGAGAGGAAAAAGGAATAATTCTCGATTTGTCCAAGCTGGGCATTCACCGCATAGCCGGCGAGGTAGTCGGCTTCGGAGGGGATGCCCAACACGGCGAGATCGCGGCCCGCAAGTCCGCTCAGGTTCGGCGTCGCCGGATCGAGGTGCCAAATCATGCAATTGTAGGCAACGTCGGCAAGCGGATGCCCGAGCGTCGCCAGCTCCCAATCGAGCACGCCGATCACGCGCGGCTCGGTCGGGTGATACATCAGGTTTTCGAGGCGAAAGTCGCCATGGGCAATTGCCGTCGTCTCGCCGGCCGGCGTGGACGCGGGCAGCCAGCGGATCAGTTCGTCCATGGCCGGAATGGCGTGGGTCTTCGCGGCTTCGTATTGCCGCGTCCACAGGGAGATCTGCCGCACGAGGTAGCCTGTCGGCTTACCGAAATTGTCGAGCCCCGCTGCGCGCCAGTCGACCGCATGCAGCCGTGCCATGACCTCACCCATCGCCGCATAGATTTCGCGTCGTTCGGCCGGCGCAATTCCGGGGAGGGACGGATCGCGAAATATGCGGCCTTCCGCAAAATCCATCACATAAAAGGCGGTGCCGATCACCGACGGGTCTTCGCACAGAAGGCGCGTCGGTATCACCGGGACGCCGCTGTCGCGCAGCGCATCCATGACGCGATACTCGCGCTCGACCATATGCGCCGACGGCAGCAACTGGCCCGGCGCCTTTTTGCGCAGAACGTAACGCCGGTCGCCGCTCTCCAGCAGAAACGTCGGATTGGACTGGCCGCCGCGGAACTGGCGAACGGTCAGGCTGGCGGAAAGTCCGTCGACATGGGCCGCGGGGTAAGAGGCAAGGCGACCTGTGTCGAACTCATGTCCCGGACGGATGTCGGCCACGTCGGCAGAACTCATAAAAAAGCACTCCCGGCTCAGGCGCGCGATCCTATCAGCGGCAGGACGCCTGCCAAGTTTTGTCCGATAATTCGACTGTTGAACTGTCGGACAAAATGTGAAAGCGTTTAGCGTTGGCCCCATTGAATTCGGATGGTTCACGCCATGAATCTTGGAAATCGCCACTTGGCGCGCCCGATCGCCGACCACGAGATTGCCGATCTTGATAAGTCCGGCGCTGTCGCGGTGTCATCGTGAGCAAAGATTCACTCAAAAGC
>Ga0302326_10005460_pt1 | contig 28974 bp, 28 predicted proteins | sample Palsa_T0_3_FD_202264 | JGI IMG/M metagenome (GOLD analysis project Ga0302326, IMG submission 202264) | Peat permafrost microbial communities from Stordalen Mire near Abisko, Sweden - Palsa_T0_3 | ecosystem: Environmental > Terrestrial > Soil > Palsa > Peat permafrost | place: Sweden: Abisko... | reverse complement strand
TGGGGCGCTGGCGCAGACGGTGATCGATATTATCCGAGCCCAGGCCGCGCATGATCCGGTTGAGGAGGTACAGCTCCTCAACGGTGCTCGATGCGCTGGCAAGTGCACCCACGCTCGAGGTCCGCGTGCGCAGATCGTGCGCCACCTCGCTGAGCGCGGATTCCCAATCCGTCGCGCTCCAGTCGCTGCCGCTCCTCAGCATCGGCGTCAACAGCCGATCATCGCTGTAAACGCCCTCGTAGCTGAAGCGGTCGCGGTCCGGAATCCAGGTTTCATTGATCTCTTCATTCTCGCGCGGCACGACGCGCATCAGCTTGCCGCGCAGCACGTGCCCGAAGAGATTCGTGCCCACCCCATCATGCGGTGATACCAAGGGCTGCGAGGCCATTTCCCAGGCGCGCGCCGTGAAGCGATAGGGCTTCGACACCAGCGCCCCGACCGGGCAGAGGTCAATGATGTTGCCGGACAACTCGTGGTGCACCGTCTGCTCGATGGCAACCCGCACCTTCATCCCTTCGCCACGGCCGATCATGCCAAGTTCCTGAATGCCGGCGATCTCCTCGGTGAAGCGCACGCAGCGCGTGCACTGGATGCAGCGCGTCATGTCGGTTGCGATGAGCGGGCCCAGATTCTCATCCGGCACCACGCGCTTTCTCTCATGGAAGCGCGACACGTCGCGGCCGAACCCGACCGCCAGATCCTGCAGCTCGCACTCCCCACCCTGATCGCAGATCGGGCAGTCAAGCGGATGGTTGATGAGCAGGAACTCCATGGTCGCGCGCTGCGCGCCGATGGCGCGCGGCGAGCCGGTGAATATCTTCATGCCTTCGGCGACCGGTGTGGCGCACGCCGGCAGCGGCTTGGGCGCCTTTTCCACCTCGACGAGGCACATGCGGCAATTGGCGGCAATGCTGAGTTTGTCGTGGTAGCAGAAGCGCGGCACGTAGGCGCCGTGCGCATCCGTGACACGGATGATCATCTCACCCTTGCGCGCCTTCATGGCGACGCCGTTCACCTCGATGTTGACGAAGTCGTCAGGCATAACTCACTCTCTGCACGTCAGCGCCGCCCGCCGCATCGACGATGCTGCGGCCGCCGTGATCAATCATGTATTCGAATTCGTGCCGGTAGTGCTTCATGAAGCTCTGCACCGGCCACGCCGCGGCATCCCCCAGCGCACAGATGGTGTGGCCCTCAATGCGATTGGCGACATCGACGAGAAGGTTCAAGTCCTCGCGGCGGGCTGTGCCGCCGAGCACGCGCAGCAGCAGGCGGTTCATCCAGCCCGTACCCTCGCGGCAGGGTGTGCACTGCCCGCAGGACTCGGACATGTAGAAGCGCGAGATCCGCTCGAGGACGCGCACCATGCAGGTGGTCTCATCCATCACGATCACGGCGGCGGAACCGATGGCGGAGCCCGCGGCCTTCAGCGAGTCGTAATCCATGGTGATCTTCATCATGGTCTCCCCCGGCACCACGGGCACCGAGGAGCCACCGGGAATCACCGCTTTTATCTTGCGGCCGCCCAACATGCCGCCCGCAAGAGCCAGCAGCTCCTTGAAAGGGATGCCGAGCGGGACTTCGAAGTTGCCGGCCTTCTCCACGTGTCCGGAGACGGAGAAGATGACCGTACCGCCCGAATTTGCAGGACCCAAGCTTGCGAACCAGGCCGCGCCCTTGCGCAGGATGGTGGGCACTGAGGCAAAGCTTTGGGTGTTGTTGATCGTGGTGGGTGCCCCGTAGAGGCCGAAGTTGGCCGGAAACGGCGGCTTGAAGCGCGGTTTGCCCGGTTTGCCCTCCAGAGAATCAAGGAGCGCCGTTTCCTCGCCGCAGATGTAGGCGCCCGCGCCGATGAAAGTGTGGATGTCGAACGTGACCTCGGAGCCTTGAATGTTCGCGCCGAGGAGGCCCGCGGCATACGCTTCGGCGAGCGCCGCCTCGAAGCGCGGCGCGGGCTCGCCCAGGAACTCGCCGCGAATGTAGTTGTATGCAACCGTCGTGTTCGTCGCATAGCCTGCGATGGCAAGCCCTTCGATCAGCGCGTGCGGGTTATAGCGCAGGATGTCCCGATCGTGACAGGTCCCAGGCTCGCTCTCATCGGAGTTGCACACCAGGTACTTCTGCACGGGGGAGTTGCGCGGCATGAAGCTCCACTTGGTGCCGGTCGGAAATCCCGCGCCGCCGCGCCCGCGCAGGCCTGAGGCCTTCACGGTGTCGATGATCTGCTCGCGCGGCGGCTTCTCCTTGAGGATCTTCTCCCACGCCGTATAGCCGCCGATCTTCCGATAGGTGTCGAGCTTCCACGGCTCCGCGTGCTGCAGGGGCTCGAACACGACGAGATTCATCTTCTCCCGGTAGTCGCTCATTTCAGTTCATCCAGGATGCGATCGACTTTCTCGGGGGTGAGATGCTCATGGAAGACGTGATCAACCATCAGCATGGGAGCGCCGGTGCAGGCCGCGAGACACTCCTCTTCCTTCTTGAGCAATATGCGTCCGTCGGGCGTGGACTCTCCCAGGCGGATGCCGAGCTTTCTCTCGGCATGCGCCACCAGATTCTCCGCGCCGCGCAGCATGCAGGAAATATTGGTGCAGATGCTGACGTGGTGGCGCCCGCACGGCGCGAGCTCAAACATCGAGTAGAAGCTTGCGACCTCATAAACCTGAATGGGCGGCAGGTGCAGGTACTCCGCCACCGCGTTCATCAGCTCGCTCGTGAGGTAGCCGTGGTTCTGCTCCTGTGCGGCGCGCAGCGCCGCAATGGTCGCCGAGCGCTGCCGGCCGGGCGGGAATTTCGCAACCCAATGATCGATTTCAGCGCGCGTGTGCTCGTTGAGCGGCGCTTTGCCGACGGTGCTCAACGGTCGATCTCTCCGAACACCAGGTCCTGCGTGCCGATCACCGCGACGACGTCCGCGAGCATATGGCCGCGCACCATTTCATCGAGCGCCGCCAGGTGCACAAAGCCCGGCGCGCGGCACTTGACGCGATAGGGTTTGTTCGCACCGTCGGAGACGAGATACACGCCGAACTCGCCCTTCGGGGCCTCGATCGCCGCATAGGTGTCGCCGACGGGCACGCAATAGCCCTCTGTGAAGAACTTGAAGTGATGGATGAGCGATTCCATGTCCTCCTTCATGCGCTCGCGCGCCGGGGCGCGGATCTTCTGATCCTCGACCATGACGGGGCCGGGATTCGCCTTCAGCCAGTCGATACACTGGCGCACGATGCGGTTCGACTGGCGCATCTCCGCGACGCGTACGAGGTAGCGGTCGTAGCAGTCACCGCTCAATCCCACCGGCACATCGAAGTCCATGCGGTCATAGACCTCGTAGGGTTGCTTCTTCCTCAAGTCCCATTCGACGCCCGAGCCGCGCAGCATTGGACCCGAGAAGCCAAGCTGCAAGGCACGCTCCGCGGAGACGACGCCGATGTTCACGGTGCGCTGCTTCCAGATGCGATTGTCGGTGAGGAGCGTCTCGTAGTCATCGACGGCCGCAGGGAAACGCGCGGTGAATGCCTCGATGAAATCCAGCAGCGACCCCGAACGCGCCTCGTTTCTGCGGTCCACGTCCTGGCGCGAGCGCCACTTGGAGTGCTGGTACTGCGGCATTGATGCGGGTAGATCCCGATACACCCCGCCGGGGCGGTAGTAGGTCGCGTGCATGCGCGTGCCCGATACCGCCTCGTAGACGTCCATGAGGTCCTCACGCTCCCGAAAGCACAGGAGAAACACGGTCATCGCACCGATGTCGAGACCGTGTGCACCGAGCCACATGAGATGATTCAGAAGACGCGTGATCTCATCGAACATCACGCGGATGTACTGCGCGCGCTCGGGCGGCTTGATGCCGAGCAGCCGCTCGATCGCGAGCACGTAGGCGTGTTCGTTGCACATCATCGAGACATAGTCCAAGCGGTCCATGTAACCGATCGACTGATTGAAGGGCTTCGATTCAGCGAGCTTTTCCGTCGCGCGATGCAGGAGGCCGATGTGCGGATCCGCCTTCTGGATGACCTCGCCGTCCATTTCCAGCACCAGCCGCAGCACGCCGTGCGCCGCCGGATGCTGGGGGCCGAAGTTCATCGTGTAGTTGCGGATTTCGCGCACGGCGGCTACTTCGCATCCTTCAACGCTGGTGCATAGCGATGGTCATCGCGAATGACCTTCGGCACGAGCACCCGCGGCTCGATGCTGACGGGCTGATAGATGACGCGCTTCTTGTCGGCGTCGTAGCGCACCTCGACATTGCCACTCAAAGGGAAGTCCTTGCGGAACGGATGGCCGATGAAGCCGTAGTCGGTCAGCAGCCGCCGCAGATCCGGGTGGCCGCGAAACAGGATGCCAAAGAGGTCGAAGGCCTCGCGCTCGAACCAATTGGCGCTCGCCCACACGTCGATGACCGAATCCACCACCGGCTCATCATTCGTGGCGCAAGGCACCCGCAGGCGCACTCGCTGGTTGTGGCTCACCGACAGGAGCTGGTAGATGACGGCAAAGCGCGCATTGCCTGCGGGAAGGTGCGCAACCGAGCGCGCCACGCGGCCGCGGCTGAACCCCGAGTGCGTCGCGGAGTTCGTCTGCCATTCGTCGCAGGCGAACTGCAGATAGTCGACCGCGGTCAGATCCATCAGCATCTGAAAATCAAGCTCCGGCGTGTCGCGCAGGACCCAGCACACGCTATGCAGGTGATCCGTCGCAACCTCATAGGCGAGCTCGTCGGGGAGCGAGTGAATGCGCCGCGCCTGCCCGTCCACGTGTGCCTCGATGCTGCGCGCTAGCGCTTCCAGTTGCTCGCTCACCGCGGGGGCCTCATCGGGCAATCGTGCTCGTGCGCGCGATCTTCTTCTGCAGCTGCAGGATGCCGTACACCAGAGCTTCGGCCGTCGGCGGGCATCCGGGGACGTAGACATCGACGGGAACGATGCGATCGCAACCGCGCACCACCGAGTAGGAATAGTGATAGTAGCCGCCGCCGTTCGCGCACGAACCCATCGAAATGACCCAGCGCGGCTCGGGCATCTGGTCGTAGACGCGGCGCAGCGCCGGCGCCATCTTATTGACCAGCGTGCCTGCGACGATCATCACGTCCGACTGGCGCGGGCTCGGGCGAAACACGACTCCGAAGCGGTCCAGGTCATAGCGCGAAGCGCCCGCATGCATCATCTCCACGGCGCAGCAGGCAAGCCCGAAGGTCATCGGCCACAGCGAGCCCGTGCGCGCCCAGTTGACGAGACTGTCGAGCTGGGTCGTGACGAAGCCGCGCTCGGCAAAGACGTCCGCCGTGGTCTGCTCTAATCCCATTCGAGAGCGCCCTTCTTCCATTCGTAGATGAATCCGACCACGAGAATTGTGAGAAATATCCCCATGGCGAGCAGCCCGAAGAGGCCGATTCTCGCGAGCGCCACGGCCCACGGAAATAAGAATGCGATCTCCAGATCAAAGACGATGAAGAGGATGGCGACCAGGTAGTAGCGCACGTCGAACTTCATACGCGTGTCTTCGAAGGCGTCGAAACCGCACTCGTAGGGCGTGCGCTTGGCCGGATCGTGCGGCGCACGGGACAAATACCGCCCCAGAGCACTGCCAAGACCCAGTAGGACGCCGGCCAAGACGGCCGCGATGACGAGGAAGATCAGGACGGGCAGATAATTCGCAAGCATAGACGGAATATGCGATCTGCCCTCTGTGCGAAGGCGGTCATTGTAACCAATCGAACCACAACTTTGGTGCCGACGGCCGGATTCGAACCGGCACAGCTTGCGCCGCTAGCCCCTCAAGCTAGTGTGTCTACCAGTTTCACCACGTCGGCTTGAGATCAGTGCGTGCCCGTGCCTGGCGCCGTCGGCGGCGGCGCTGGCAGGTGCTTGGCCGGCTGGGGCGCTGTTTGCGCCGCCTCATCGAGGATCGATTTCGGCTCCGTCACGGCCTGCCGGCCCATGTATGCCAGCGCGAGACTATTGATCATGAAAATGGCCGCAAACACGGCAGTCGCGCGCGACAGTGCAGTGCGCGCGCCGCGCGCGCCGAACACTGTGCCCGAGGCGCCCGCACCGAAACCCGCGCCGGCATCCGCCCCTTTGCCACGCTGCAGGAGCACGAGGGCAATAATCGCCGCCGATGCGAATACCTGCACGACCGTCAAAATCATGTGCAACATCGAACTTCTACTTTAGTGCGCCCGGGCAGCGCTCAAGATTGCGATAAATTCGTCCGCCTTCAACGACGCGCCGCCAATCAGTCCACCGTCGATGTCCGGCATCGCGAAAAGCTCCGCCGCGTTGACCGCCTTTACGCTGCCGCCGTAAAGAATACGGGTCTGGGGGGCGATTTTAGCATCCCGGGCCGCCAGCTGCGCGCGGATGAAGGCGTGCACGGCCTGCGCCTGCTCCGGGGTTGCATTGCGACCGGTACCGATCGCCCATACCGGCTCGTAGGCAAGCACAGCGCTTGCAAGCGACTCGACACTGGCAAGCTTCAGCACCGCCTCGAGCTGCCGCGCCACCACTTCATGGGTGCGCTCCGCCTCACGCTCCGCGAGCTGTTCGCCGACGCACAGGATCGGCACGAGGCCCTTCGACTGCGCCGCGACGAACTTGCGCGCCACGGCCTGGTCGCTCTCACGGTACAGCAGACGCCGCTCCGAGTGCCCCACGATCACGTAGGAGCAGCCCACATCCTTCAGCATGGCGGCGGACACTTCCCCGGTGAACGCGCCCTGGGCATCTGCGCACACGGTTTGTGCACCCAGCAGTAGCGCCGAACCGCGCAGCAGGCGCGCCACGTCCTGCAAATACACGAGCGGCGGGCACACCACGCACAGCGCCGCCGGAGCCGCCGGGAAGTGCGCGATCATCTCCTCGATGAGGCGCGCGTTCTCGACGCGCGAACCGTGCATTTTCCAATTTCCGACAACTAAGGGTTGACGCATGGCGCGATCTTGCGGCTGGGGCACCCGCGCGCGGGCGCGGGATCATAGCCTAGGCGGCGGCCAGGCGCACGACCTCTGCGAGCTCCGTTGCGAGCGCCCGCGTAACCTGCTCGTCGCGCCCCTCGACCATGACGCGAATCACCGGCTCCGTCCCCGATGGACGCAGCACGACGCGGCCCTCGCCGCCCAAGCTTTTCTCAATCCGCGCGAGCGCCGCCTGCACCACGGCGATGCCCGTGGGGTCAACACCGCGCGCCACTTTGACGTTCAGTAGCACCTGCGGAAAGCGCTGCATGCCGGCGGCGAGCTCGGCGAGGGAATGGCCGGTCTGCTTCATGACGGCCAGCACCTGCAGCGCGCTCACCAGCCCATCACCCGTGGTGGTTTTGTCGAGGCACAGGATGTGACCGGAGGTTTCGCCTCCCAGCACCCCGCCCGCGTCTTTCAACATCCCGAGCACGTTGCGATCCCCGACCTGCGCGCGGCGAAAATCAACCCCGGCCGCGCGCAGCGCAAGCTCGAGGCCGAAATTGCTCATCACCGTGCCAACCACGGGGCCCTTCAGCGTGCCGTCCAATTTGCGCGCACGCGCAATGATATAGAGGAGCTGGTCCCCATCGACGATGCGTCCCAGATGATCCACCATCACGAGGCGGTCGCCATCGCCGTCGAGTGCCAAGCCGACGTGTGCACGCACGCCCGGCACCGTCATTTGCAAGAGGTCGGGCAGGGTTGAACCGCAACCGTCGTTGATGTTGCGACCGTTCGGCGAGCAGCCGACCGGCACGATCTCCGCGCCCAGGTCCGCCAGCATGCGCGGGCCGACCTTGTAGGCAGCGCCGTTGGCGCAATCGATGACGATCTTGAGTCCGGACAGGTCCATGCCCTCGGGCATGGTCGAGGTGCAAAACTCCTGATAATAAGTGCGCGAGCGGTCGACGCGCGTGGCGCGCCCGAGGTTGCGCGAGGCGCGCGTCACCGGCCCCTGTTCAATCTCAATCTCGATGCGCTCCTCCAGATCGTCGGAAAGCTTAGCTCCGGTGGAGTCGAAGAATTTAATGCCGTTGTCGTCGTAGAGATTGTGCGAGGCGCTGATGACCGCGCCGAAATCGCATTCGAAGCGGCGCGTCATGTAGGCAACCCCGGGAGTCGGCAGCGGACCGATGAGCATCGCGTTCACCCCGGCGGCGACGAAGCCCGCCTCCAGAGCGGACTCAAACATGTAGCCGGAGAGGCGCGTGTCCTTGCCGATGAGCACCGTGCCGCCGTCGGGTGCGAGCACGCGCGCCGCTGCGCTGGCCAGATTCAAGGCGAAGTCCACCGTCATCGGATGCTCGCCCACGCGGCCGCGCACGCCATCAGTGCCGAAATATTTACGTCCCAATTTCCTTTGCCTCCGTTCCTTGTGCCTCGCCGCCGCGCTCGAGCGCCGCGACCACCTGCAACGCATCGACCGTCGCGGCGACATCGTGCGCCCGGATGATGAGCGCGTCGCGTAATACCGCAAGCACCGCGAGCGCCACGCTGCCCGCCGCCCGGTCGCCGTCGCGCCGCCCGAGAAGGTGCGCCACCATCGACTTCCTCGACAGACCCACAGCGAGCGGCCACTCGCCGCCGAGCTCATCGAGCCGCCGCAGTAGCTCGAGATTGTGCGCCTGGGTCTTGCCGAAGCCGAAGCCCGGATCGATGGCGATACGCTGCCTTACAAAGCCTGCCGACTCGCAACAATGCGCGCGCGCGCGCAGGAATGCCTTGACCTCCTTCACGACATCGACGTAGTGCGGCGCCTTCTGCATGGTGCGCGGCTCGCCCCGCATATGCATGAGGCACACGGCGCAGCCGCTCTCCAGTGCCGCTTGCAGAGCCCCGGGATCCTGCAGTGCGCGCACGTCGTTGATGAGGCCCGCACCCGCGCGGGCGGCGGCGCGCATGACCTCGGGCTTGGAGGTATCGATCGAGAGTATCGCGGGCGCGCTGCTGAGCTGCTCGATCACGGGCATCACGCGGCGCAGCTCCTCTGCGAGCGGCACGGGTTCAGCGCCCGGGCGTGTGGATTCCGCGCCGATGTCGATGATGGCCGCACCCGCGGCGATCATGCGCAGCGCATGCTCGCAGGCGGCCGCGGGTTCAAGGAAGCGCCCGCCGTCGGAGAAGGAATCCGGCGTGACGTTGAGGACGCCCATGACGACGGCGCGCGACAGATCGAGCCGCTTCGCCCCGCATTGCAGGAACGGGGACAAACCCCTGGGGGCCTGTGCGCGCCTAAGCGGGGGAGCCGACCACGCTGCCGGGCTGACCGCCTTCGAGGGGTGCCTTCGGCGGCGTATTGGACAAGCTGTCGTCCCAGTCGCTCGGCGGCTTGGGGGGCCGCCCTTCCATGATGTCCTTCAGCTGGTTCTCGTCGATCGTCTCGTATTTGACGAGCGCCGCGGCCATCGCGTGCAGCTTGTCGAGATTGCTGTCGAGAATCTCCTTGGCGCGCGTGTAGTTGATCTCGATGACGCGCCGCACCTCTTCGTCAATGGCGTGGGCCGTGCCGTCGGAGACCTGCTTGTGCTGCGTGACGCTCCTGCCGAGAAATACCTCGCCGGTCTCCTCGGTGTAGGTCAGCGGTCCTAATTTGTCCGACAGGCCCCACTTCGTCACCATGTTGCGCGCGAGCTCGGTGGCGCGCTCGATGTCGTTGGAGGCCCCGGTCGTCACCTGCTCGGGCCCGAAGATGATTTCTTCGGCGACGCGTCCGCCGAAGAGCGTCGTGATGGCGCTGTCGATGCGCCGCTTGGAGAGGCTGTAGCGATCCTGCTCGGGCAGGAACTGCGTGACGCCGAGTGCGCGGCCGCGCGGAATGATGGTCACCTTGTAGACAGGATCGTGCTCGGGGACGCTCATCCCGACGATGGCGTGACCCGACTCGTGATAGGCGGTCATGCGCTTTTCGGCTTCCGTCATCACCATGGAGCGCCGCTCGGCGCCCATCATGATCTTGTCCTTGGCGCGTTCAAATTCATCCATGCTGACGGTGCGTTTGTTGGCGCGGGCGGCGAACAGCGCTGCCTCGTTCACGAGGTTTGCCAGATCCGCGCCGGAGAATCCCGGTGTGCCGCGCGCGATGAGCGCCGGCTTGACATCATCCGCCAGCGGCACGCGACGCATGTGTACGCGCAGAATCTGCTCGCGCCCGCGCACGTCGGGCAATGGCACGACCACCTGGCGGTCGAATCGACCGGGCCGCAGCAGCGCCGGATCCAGCACGTCCGGCCGATTGGTGGCGGCAATGACGATGATGCCCTCGTTGCCCTCGAAGCCATCCATCTCCACGAGCAGCTGATTCAGCGTCTGCTCGCGCTCGTCGTGGCCGCCGCCCAGGCCCGCGCCACGGTGGCGGCCCACGGCATCGATCTCGTCGATGAATATGATGCACGGCGCATGCTTCTTCGCCTGCTCGAACATGTCGCGCACGCGCGAGGCGCCGACGCCGACGAACATCTCCACGAAGTCGGAGCCGGAAATCGTAAAGAACGGCACTTTCGCCTCGCCCGCGATGGCGCGCGCGAGCAGCGTCTTGCCGGTGCCGGGCGAGCCGACCATGAGGACGCCCTTGGGGATCTTGCCGCCCAACTTCTGGAACTTGCCCGGGTCCTTCAGAAAATCGACGATCTCGGAGACTTCCTGCTTCGCCTCCTCCACCCCGGCGACGTCGGCAAAGGTGACATTCACCTGGTCCTCGCCCAAGAGCCGCGCGCGGCTCTTGCCAAAGGACATGGCCCCGCGCCCTCCGGAGGCGCCCTGCATCTGCCGCAGCATGTAGACGAAGACCATGATGAGCAGCAGCGCCGGCGCAAGCTGGAGCAGGAGCTGAGCCACGAAGTTCGGTTGTTTCGGCGGACGGCCCTCGATGGCGACGTCGGCCTTCGACAGGGCGCCGATCAGCGCCGTGAAGTCGGTCTCGGGATTATAGGTCTTGAACTGGGTCTTGTCCTTGCGGACCCCATAGATCATCTCGCCCTGCAGGACGACCGACTCGACGCGGCTCGATTTAACATCGTTCAGGAAGGTCGAGTAGCGCACCTCCTCGGGCTGGCCGACCGGGGGCATGTAGCGGCTGAACACCGCCAGCAGCACCAGCACGATCACCACCCAAAGCAGGATATTCTTCGTCAAATCGTTCAAGAGGCCAACCTCGCGAGCAGCACTTCCACTGCAACTTGCACTCGAACCTACACCATCACAAAGGCCTTCGCCAGCAGATAGAGCTCAGGACTACGAGAGCGCGAAGCCTGCGGTTTCAGGAGCTTAACCGACCCAAACCTGCGCCTTGCGCCGCGCACGAGCTCCTCGAAGCCGGCACCCTGAAACACCTTGATCAGGGCAGTACCTTCGCGCTTCAAGACACGAGCTGCTAATTCAAGTGCCAGCTCCGAAAGATGCATCGACCGCGGCGCATCGATCGCATCGACGCCGCTCAGGTTGGGCGCCATGTCCGAAAGGAGCACATCCACGCCGCGCTCGGGGCACAGCGCAAGCACGGCTTCGAACACTTCCGGCTCCCGAAAGTCCCCCTGAACGAACTCCACGCCTGGCAGGGGCGCAAGCTCCAGGATGTCGGTCGCGATGAGGCGTCCTGAGCGGCCCACCTGCGCTCGTGCGTACTGCGCCCAGGCGCCTGGCGCCGCTCCCAGGTCCAGGCACACCTGGCCCGGACGCAGCAATTTCTCGCGCCGGTCGATCTCTTCGAGCTTGAAGACCGCGCGCGAGCGCAAGCCCTTCTTCTTCGCGCGCTTCACGAACGGATCGGAAAAGTGCTCCTGCAGCCAGCGGCTGCTGCTCTTCGAGCGGCCGCTCACTCGTAGCGCACCGTGATGATCTCGTAGGAGCGCCGCCCGCCCGGCGCGGCCACTTCCACAACATCACCCGTCTCCTTCGCCACCAGCGCCCGCGCGATCGGCGAGGTGATGGAAATGCGCCCGGCGCGGATGTCCGCCTCATCCTCTCCGACGATCTGGTAGACCACGCGGCTCGCATCATCCTGGTCCTCAAGTTCCACCGTGGCGCCGAACACCACGCGCGCGCTCGCCGGCAGCAACTTCGGATCGATGATCTCGGCGTTGGCGAATTTCGCTTCGAGTTCGTTGATGCGTCCCTCGATGAAGCCCTGCTGCTCGCGCGCCGCATGGTATTCGGCGTTCTCCGACAGATCCCCGTGCGCGCGCGCTTCGGCGATCGCGTGAATGACCTGCGGCCGCGCTTCGGACTTCAGGCGCTTCAACTCCGCGCGCAGGATTTCGGCACCGCGTGCCGTCATTGGCGTACGTTTCATGCGGGCAGTCCCTCCCGATGCAGGTCTTGCAGACGGTTTACATCCACTTCATCCAGGTGATCGAGCGCCTCGCAGGTGGCGACCGCCGCCGCCAGGGTCGTGTAGTAGGTCACGCGGCGGTGCACGGCCTCGCGCCGGATCGAGTTCGACTCGCGGATGGCCTGCTTGCCTTCGGTGGTGTTGACGATCAGATCGATCTCGTCATTCTTGATCATGTCGACGATGTGCGGGCGCCCCTCGCGCACCTTGTTGACGCGGCGGCAGGCGATGCCGGCCTCGGCAAGAGCGCGCGCGGTGCCGTCGGTTGCGACCAGCGTGAAGCCGTAGGCGATGAGCCGCGCGCCGAGCTCCACCGCGCCCGGCTTGTCGCGCTCGCGCACACTTAAAAGACACACGCCACTTCTCGGCAGGGTCACGCCGGAGGCGGCCTGCGCCTTCGCATACGCCTCACCGAAGGTGCGGCCCGTACCCATCACTTCCCCGGTCGATTTCATTTCGGGCCCGAGGATGGGGTCGGCTTCCGGGAATTTGACGAACGGAAACACCGCTTCCTTCACGCTGAAGTAATTCGGAACGCGCTGCTCGAGGCAGCCCAGCTGTGCAAGTTTGCGCCCGGTCATGACGCGCGCCGCAACTTTCGCCAGCTGCACGCCGGTCGCCTTCGAGACGAACGGCACGGTGCGCGAGGCGCGCGGATTGACCTCGAGGATGTGGATGACTCCGTTTTGGATTGCAAACTGGACGTTCATAAGACCGACTACTGAGAGCGCCTTGGCAAGCTTGCGTGTCTGCTCGCGCAGCTGCAGCTGGATGTCCGCGCTCAAGCTGTTGGGCGGCAGCGCGCAACCGGAGTCCCCGGAGTGTACGCCCGCCTGCTCGATGTGCTCCATGATGCCGCCGATGAGCACGTGCTCCCCATCGCACACCGCATCGACGTCCACTTCGATGGCCACATCGAGGAAGCGGTCGAGGAGCACGGGGCTGTCGTTCGAGACCCGCATCGCGACTCTCATATAGGTGCGCAGGTCCTCCTCGGTGAACACCACCTCCATGGCGCGCCCGCCGAGCACATAGGAGGGTCGCACCACCAGCGGATAGCCCACCTCGCGCGCGAGCATCACCGCCTGCTCCTCGGTGCGCGCGCTGGCATTGGCGGGCTGCTTCAACCCGAGCTGCTTCACGAGGATCTGAAAGCGCTCGCGGTCCTCGGCAATATCAATCGAGTCGGGGGTGGTGCCGATGATGGGCGCGCCCGCCGCCTCGAGCGCGCGCGACAGCTTGAGCGGGGTTTGACCGCCGAATTGTACGATGACCCCTTCGGGCTTTTCGCGCTCCAGAATCTCGAGCACATCCTCGAGCGTGAGCGGCTCGAAATACAGCCGATCGGATATGTCGTAATCGGTCGAGACCGTCTCCGGATTGCAGTTCACCATGATGGTCTCGAAGCCGTCCTCGCGCAGCGCGAGCGCCGCGTGCACGCAGCAGTAGTCGAACTCGATCCCCTGGCCGATGCGGTTCGGCCCGCCTCCGAGGATCATGATCTTGCGCCGCTCGGTGGGCGCCGCCTCGCACTCTTCTTCATAGGTGGAGTACATGTAGGCGGTGGAGGTTGCGAACTCCGCCGCGCAGGTGTCGACGCGCTTGTAGACCGGCCGGATGCCCCACTCATGGCGGCGCTGCCGCACGCGCTCCTCGCTCTGAGCCGTCAGGCGCGCAAGTCTGCTGTCGGAGAAGCCCTTCCTCTTCAGGGCGCGCAGCCGCGCGGCGTCAAGTCCCGGCGCGCCGGCCGCGCGCACGTGCGCCTCCTCCTTGACGAGGTCCGCGATCTGCGCGAGAAACCACGGATCGATACGCGTCAACTCATACACGCGCTCGATAGGCCAGCCGGCGCGGAAGGCATCGGCGGTATAGAGGAGCCGGTCGGCGCCGGGCGAGCGCAGCTCATATTCGAGCTTCGCGGCGCTCTCCTCCGAGAGCGGCAGCGCAAGCATCTCCGCAAGTCCATCAAGGCCGGTCTCCAGGCCGCGCAGCGCCTTCTGCAGCGACTCCTGAAAGCTGCGGCCGATCGCCATCACCTCGCCGACGGATTTCATCTGCGTCGTCAGCCGATCGTTCGCGGCGGGGAATTTCTCGAACGTGAAGCGCGGTATCTTCGTCACGACATAGTCGATCGAGGGCTCGAAGGCGGCCGGGGTTCGCCCGCCGGTGATGTCGTTCTTCAATTCATCGAGCGTGTAGCCGATGGCGAGCTTGGCTGCGATCTTGGCGATCGGAAATCCCGTGGCCTTGGAGGCGAGGGCCGAGGAGCGCGACACGCGCGGATTCATCTCGATCACGAGCAGGCGCCCATCCTCGGGATTCACTGCAAACTGCACGTTCGAGCCGCCCGTCTCGACGCCGATCTTGCGCAGCACAGCGATCGATGCCTCGCGCATGCGCTGATACTCCTTGTCGGTCAGCGTCTGCGCCGGCGCCACCGTGATCGAGTCGCCGGTGTGCACGCCCATCGGATCCAGGTTCTCGATGGAGCACACGATGATGCAGTTGTCCGCGCGGTCGCGCACCACCTCCATCTCGAATTCCTTCCAGCCGAGCACCGACTCCTCGAGCAGCACTTCGGAGGTCGGTGACGCATCCAGCCCGCGCACCACCATGACCTCAAATTCCTCGCGGTTGTAGGCGATGCCGCCGCCCGTGCCCCCCAAGGTGAACGACGGGCGGATGACGACCGGATAGCCGACTTCGGCAACCGCGGCGAGCCCTTCCTCCAGAGTGCGCGCCAGACGCGACTGCGGCACCTCAAGACCGATGTCGCGCATCGCATCGCGAAAGCGCTCGCGGTCCTCGGCCATGTCGATCGCGGCGCGCGACGCCGCGATCAACTCGACGCCGTACTTCTCGAGCACCCCCTCGCGCACCAGATCAAGCGCCGTGTTGAGCGCGGTCTGCCCGCCCATGGTGGGCAGCAGCGCATCGGGACGCTCCTTCTCGATGATCCGGGCGACGGTGCGCCAGTTGATGGGTTCGATGTAGACGGCATCGGCCGTCTCCGGGTCGGTCATGATGGTGGCGGGATTGGAGTTGACGAGCACCACGCGGTAGCCCTCTTCGCGCAGGGCCTTGCAAGCCTGCGCGCCCGAGTAGTCAAACTCGCAGGCCTGTCCGATGATGATCGGACCTGCGCCGATGAGCAGGATGCTGTGGATGTCGGTGCGCTTAGGCATGCGCCGCCAGAAGTCTCTGCAGGCGCTGCAGCATGAGCCCATTGAAGCGCTCGAAGAGTGCGCGCAGATCATGCGGACCCGGGCTCGCCTCCGGGTGGCCCTGAAAGCCGAACGCCGGGTGCTCCTTGAAGGCAAGTCCCTGCAGGGAGCCGTCAAAGAGCGAGCGGTGCGTGGCGCGCACGGTCTCGGGCAGCGTCGCCTCATCGACGGCAAAGCCGTGATTCTGGCTGCTGATGAACACGCGCCCGGATTCGAGGTCCTGCACTGGGTGATTGGCGCCGTGATGCCCGAATTTCATCTTCACGGTGCGCGCGCCGCTGGCAAGACCTAGGATCTGATGGCCGAGGCAGATCCCGAACACCGGCAGATCGGTCTCGAGGAACTGCTGCACGGCGCGGATGGCATAGTCGCACGGCTCCGGGTCCCCGGGACCGTTGGAAAGAAACACGCCATCCGGGGCAAGCTCGAGCACCTCCGCCGCGCCCGTCTGCGCCGGCACCACCGTTACGCGACAGCCATAGTCCGCCAGCAGCCGCAGAATGTTGCGCTTGATGCCGAAGTCGTAGGCGACGACATGCAGCCGCTGGTGCGCGCGAATGTTGAGCCGCGCATCACCCTGCCACAGCGTGCCCTCGTTCCATTGATAGGCGCGCCTGACGGATACTGCCTTCGCCAGGTCCATGCCCTTCAATCCCGGAAACTTGCGCGCCGCCTTCACTGCCGCGGCTTCATCGAGCTGCTCCCCGGTCATGATGCAGCCAGCCTGCGCGCCCGCTTCGCGCAGCCTGCGCGTCAGCATGCGCGTATCAATTCCGGCGATCGCAACGACGCGGCCGCGCTCGAGGAATCGGTTTAAGGGCTCGATCGCACGCCAATTGCTCGCCGCAACCGGCAGGTCACGAATCACGAGCCCAGCCGCGTAAATTTGCGCAGCCTCCAGATCCTCGGGCGTGGCGCCGGTGTTGCCGATGTGCGGATAGGTGAGCGTGACGATCTGGCGCGCGTAGGAAGGGTCGGTGAGAATTTCCTGATAGCCCGTGAGCGCCGTGTTGAAAACGACTTCGCCGGTGGTGTTGCCTTTGGATCCGATGGAGTGGCCGCGGAAGATCGTTCCATCCGCCAGCGCCAGCACCGCGGGGACTATTGCCATGGGCTGAGCCCGACACTGCGAGGGTGTGAAATTTTGGTCCGGATGAACAAAGCGGGAGGAGTTCTCATCGAACATCCTCCCGCCTTGCACGGACTAACCCAACCGATTGCAGCGAAAGTTTACGGGCGCCGGATCGGTGTGTCCACGGTGGGAACGGGTTTTTGCGTGCGGGCCAAATGCTGCGCTGCCACTGCGGAAATTGCCCTAACATCCGGTTTTCGTAAGCAAAATATCGCCCATGCTGTATCGCCCGGGTGGCTGGACCGTAAGCCACGCCGCCGCCCGCAGCGCCCCTTTGGCGAAAATCACGCGATCCCCCGCCCGATGCGTAAGGGTGAGCTCCTCCCCGTCGCCCGCGAAGAGCACCGTATGCTCACCCACGAGGTCACCGCCGCGCACCACGGCGAAGCCGATATCGCCGCTCCTGCGCATCGCGCCGCTCTGGCGATCCATGACCGCGATGTCGGTCAGCTGCCCGCCCCGACCCTGGGCCACTGCCGCACCGAGCGCCAGCGCCGTCCCCGAGGGCGCATCCTTCTTCATGCGGTGATGCGCCTCGATGATCTCGGCGTCGAACTCGCGCGGCAGCGCCGCCGCGGCGGCGCGCGCCAGCTCCAGAAGCACTGTCGCCCCCAAGCTCGTATTGGGCGAGACCAGGAGCGCGATCTCGCGTGCGGCGCGCTCGAATAGATGTGCGAGCGCCGGCCCGTGGCCCGTGGTGCCGAGGAGCAGCGGCTTGTGCGCCTTGCGGCACGCCGCCAGATGCGCTTCGGTCGCCTTGGGACTGGAGAAATCGATGGCGACATCGGCTTGGGCGAGCGCGCCGGCCAGATCGCTCGTCACGGCAACATCCAGGGCGCGCACGCCGGCAAGCTCACCGGCATCGCGCCCCAAGAGCGTGCTCTCGGCCGAATCCACCGCGCCGGTGATCCTGATCTCGCCCGATTCCGATGCGACGCGGATAATCGCCTGGCCCATGCGGCCAGTTGCACCCACGAGCACCGCGCGAATCATGGACGCGGGTCGCCGGAGAAGAAGCGCTTGACGCCCTCAAAAAATCCCTGCGCGCGCGGCGCGTGACGGCCCGAATCCCCGCGCAGCGAGTCTTCAAGCGCCCGAATGAGCTCGCGCTGCTCGGCGGCGAGCTTGACCGGCGTTTCAATCACCACGCGGCAGAAAAGATCGCCGCGTGCTCCGCCGCGCACCGGCTTCACGCCCTTGTCCTTCAAACGAAAGACACGGCCGGACTGCGTTTCCGCGGGCACCTTGATGGTGACCTCGCCATCGAGTGTCGGTACGACCACGGTGCCGCCCAATGCGGCGGTCGCAAAGCTCACCGGCACCTCGCAGCTTAAGTGCTCGCCGTCGCGCTCGAAAATGGCGTGCTCGCGTACCTGCACTTCGACATACAGGTCGCCGGCCGGGCCGCCGTTCCTGCCTGCTTCGCCCTCGCCCGCCAGGCGAATGCGATCGCCGGTATCCACACCCGGCGGTACTTTCACCGACAGCGTGCGCGTGCGGCGCACGCGGCCCTGCCCGAGGCAGGTGTCGCAGGGGTTGCGCACCATCGTGCCGCTGCCGCGGCAGCGCGGACAGGTCTGCTGCAGCTGGAAGAAGCCCTGCGACATGCGCACCTGGCCCGACCCGCCGCAGGTGTCGCAGGTCGAAGGCGTGCTGCCTTTGGCCGCGCCCGTGCCATGACAGGTCTCGCACTCGGAGAGTTTCGGCACCTCGATTTCCACGGTCTTGCCGAAGACTGCCTGATTGAGATCGAGGTCGAGCTCGAAGCGCAGATCCGCACCGCGAAACACCTGGGTGCGGCCGCCGCGCCGGGAGGCGCCGAAGATATCGCCAAACACGTCGCCGAAAATGTCGCCGAAGGCATCCGCGGCGCTGCCACGGCGGCCGCTGGATGCAGCCTCGAGACCCGCATGTCCGAACTGATCGTAGGCGGCGCGCTTGTGCGCGTCACTTAAGACCTCGCTCGCCTCCTTCGCCTCCTTGAATTTCTCTTCGGCGTCGCCGTCGTGCGGATTCCTGTCCGGATGGAACTTCATCGCCAAGCGACGATAGGCTTTCTTGATCTCCGCTTCAGTCGCGTTCTTCGGTACGTCGAGTACCTTGTAGTAGTCGCGCTTTGCCATGCCCACCTTGCCGGCGTTGGGATTTAGGAGGCCTTGCGATCCTTGTCCTTAACTTCCTCGAACTCGGCGTCGACGACATCCTCACGGCCCGCCGGACCCTTGGACGCGCCATCGGAACTCGGGCCACCTTCCGCGGCGCCCGCGCCGGCGGCGCCGGCGGCGCCCTGCGTGTTCGCATAGGCCCGCTGCGCGACGGCGGCGGAGGCCTGCGCCAACGCCTCGGTCTTCTTCTCGATGACGGCCTTGTCCTCGGTCTTCAGCGCCGAGCGCAGATCCGAGATCGCCGACTCGATCTTGGCACGCTCACCGCCGTCGACCTTCTCGCCCAGATCCTGCAGGGTCTTGCCCACGGAGTGAATGAGAGCATCGGCCTTGTTGCGCGTGTCGACGAGCTCGCGGAAGCGCTTGTCCTCTTCGGCGTGCGCCTCGGCATCGCGCACCATGCGCTTGATCTCATCCTCATTGAGGCCGCTTGAGGCCTTGATGATGATCTTCTGTTCCTTGCCGGTCGCCTTGTCCTTCGCCGAGACATTCAAGATGCCATTGGCGTCGATATCGAAGGCGACTTCCACCTGCGGCATGCCGCGCGGCGCGGGCGGGATGTCCGTGAGATCAAACTTGCCGAGCGACTTGTTGTCGCTCGAGCGATCACGCTCGCCCTGCAGCACGTGGATGGTGACGGCGGTCTGATTGTCATCCGCCGTGGAGAAGGTCTGCGACGCCTTGGTCGGAATCGTAGTGTTCTTCTCGATGAGCTTCGTCATGACACCGCCCAGGGTCTCGATGCCGAGCGACAGCGGAGTGACGTCGAGGAGCAGCACGTCCTTCACTTCACCGGCGAGCACGCCGCCTTGAATGGCCGCGCCCACCGCAACCGCCTCATCCGGATTGACATCGCGCCGCGGCTCCTTGCCGAAGAAGTCTTTGACGTACTTCTGCACCAGCGGCATGCGGGTCTGTCCGCCCACCAGAATGACTTCCGCGATCTGGTCGGCCGTAACGCCGGCATCCTTCATCGCCGTGCGGCACGGACCGATGGTCTTCTGCACTAGGTCCTCGACGAGGGACTCGAGCTTCGCCCGGGTCAACTTGATGTTCAGGTGCTTGGGACCGGCGGCATCGGCGGTGATGTACGGCAGGTTGACGTCGGTCTGCTGGCTCGAGGAGAGCTCGATCTTCGCCTTCTCGCCGGCCTCTTTCAGGCGCTGCATGGCGAGCGGATCCTTGCGCACGTCGACGCCGGATTCCTTCTGGAACTGGTCCGCCAGGAAATTGATGATGCGCAGGTCGAAATCCTCGCCTCCGAGGAAGGTATCGCCGTTGGTGGAGAGCACTTCGAACTGACGCTCGCCGTCGACGGCGGCGATCTCAATGAGCGACACGTCGAAGGTGCCACCGCCTAAATCATACACAGCGATCTTGCGATCGCCGCCCTGCTTGTCGAGTCCATAGGCAAGCGCCGCGGCCGTGGGCTCGTTGATGATGCGCTTCACCTCAAGTCCCGCGATGCGGCCGGCGTCCTTGGTCGCCTGGCGCTGCGAGTCATTGAAATAGGCCGGTACCGTGATCACCGCCTCGGTGACGGTCTCACCCAGATAGTCCTCGGCGGTCTTCTTCATCTTCATGAGGACGCGCGCCGAGATTTCCGGCGGCGCCATTTTCTTGCCCTGCGCCTCAACCCAGGCATCGCCGTTCTCGGCGCGGATGACCTTGTACGGCACCATCTTGATGTCGCGCTGCACCACCTCGTCCTCGAAACGACGCCCGATCAGGCGCTTGACGGCGAACAGGGTGTTCTGCGGATTGGTCACCGCCTGGCGCTTGGCCGACTGCCCGACCAGCACTTCATCGTCCTTCGTAAAGGCAACGATGGAGGGGGTGGTGCGATCGCCTTCGCTGTTTTCGATCACGCGAGGCTTGCCGCCTTCCATAATGGCGACACACGAGTTCGTCGTGCCGAGGTCAATGCCGATTGTCTTTGCCATGAGATGACTCCAAAAGTTCTAGCCGCAGCCTGAGCACTTTTTGGGGTGCGCTGCGCCGCAATTCAAGTTATTTCCGTCACGATACGCACGCTTCAGGGGGCCTTGGCGATAATGACCCGCGCGGGGCGCAGCAGCCGGCCGTTGAGCTCGTAGCCCGCCTGCACCACCTTCAGGATCGAATTGGGCTCCGCGCTCGTCGAGGGCTGCGCCATCATGGCTTCGTGGCGGGAGGGATCAAAGGGCTCACCCAGAGGGTCGAGCATCTTTACGTCCTGCGCCTTCAAGGCCTTGTCGAGCAGCTGCAAGGTGGCTTCCTGGCCGGCGAGCAGACTTGCGCTGTCGGCGCGCCCGGCATTCTCCATAGCAAGCTCCAGACTGTCCTTCACCGGTAAGAGCTCGAGCACGAATTTCTCAAGGCCATAGCGGTTGGCCGCCTCGATGTCACGCTGCGCGCGCTTGCGCACATTGTCGAGCTCGGCGACGGCGCGCAGATACTGGTCCCAGTGATTCTTGGCGCGCTCCTCGGACTGTGCGAGCTCCTGTTGCAGACGCTCGAGCTCCACCAGCTGGGTGGCGGTTTCCGGCAGTACGGCCGTCGGCTCGGCATCGGAGGAGCGCATCAATAACTCCTGAAATTACATACAATTACAGGTCATATCTCTGAACAAAACGAGGTCTATCGAGACCCAACCCGTATCCAACACCCGATTTGGGGCTTCAGCGGCGCATATTCAAGGCTGAACCTAGAAGCTTCGCGGTCATCTCAACAATGGGGATGACACGCTCGTAGGCCATGCGCGTCGGTCCGATAACCCCCAGCACGCCGACCACGGAGTCGCCGCTCGTATACGGCGCGGTGACGACGCTGCAGTCATCCAGAATCTGATAGCCCGACTCGTGGCCGATGAAAATCTGCACCCCTTCGGCGCCCAAGCTGTGGTCGAGCAGATGCAGCACGTCGCGCTGCTCATTGAAGGCCTCGAACAGGCGGCGCAGCTTCTCGACGCTCGAGAGCTCGGCGACGCCCATGAGATTGGTCTCCCCGGCGATGACATATTCCAGGCGCTCCTTGTCCCCTTCGGCGAAGAAGCGCTGCGCAACCGCCAGCGCATCGAGCATGATCTGGTTCATGTCCTGATGAGTCTCGCGCAGTTGGCGCAGCAGCTCGCCACGCAGCTGCGCAAGGGTACGCCCGCGCAGCTGCGAATTGAGATAGTTGGAGGCGCGCTTCAACTCCTCGGAGCCGTAGCGGCGCTCGAGCTGGATGATGCGGTTTTGCACTTCGCGATCATCGAACACCAGGATCACGAGCACGCGGTTCTCGGAGAGCGCGACGAACTCGATTTGGGTCGTCGCCGCGGCCGGCGTGCGCGGCACGGTTACGACCCCCGCCAAATGCGTGACGCTGGAGAGCAGCTGCGAGGCCGCCGCGACGAGCGCCTTCTTGTTGTCGTGCGTGCCATCGAGCTGGCGGCGAATCTCGGTCACTGCCGCGCCGTCGAGCGGCTTCACCTGCAAGAGCGTATCCACGAAAAACCGGTACCCCTTGTCGGTCGGGATCCTGCCCGCGGAGGTGTGTGGGGAGGTGACGAAGCCCCACTCCTCAAGATCCGCCATCACGTTGCGGATGGTCGCTGAACTTAACTGCAGGCCCGAGTCGCGCGACAAGACCCGCGAGCCGACCGGCTGGCCGTCGCGGATGTAGTTCTCGATGAGCGCCCGCAGGAGCTGTTGGGCACGCTCATTCAGCGCATCTTCCGGAGCATCGTTCACCATGTGCGCTAGAAGCTAACGAGGCGCGTGGCGAGCGTCAAGCAAGGCCTTGCAGTGGTGACGAATGGGCGATTGGCCGCCCTTGCCGGGCGTGTTACAAAGACGCGCGCGCTTGCGCGGTCCATGCAGGATCCTAAAATGGCGTTTCCCGTTCGCGCCTGTGCGCTCGTCGGCCGCTTTGCGGACCTGCAGGTCGCTGAGCCGTTGCGAGTACTCGTGCCGCATCTGCGCGCACGCGAGATCACGGTGCTGGTGGCTGCGGAGACGCCGCTGCCCGGGGCCATGGACGGCGTCGTACGCGTGCCGATGGCTGAGCTTGCGAGGCAAGCGGATCTGGTCATCGCCATCGGCGGGGATGGCACGCTGCTCTTTGCCGCGGGTCTCGTTGCGCGCCACGGCGTGCCGCTCCTCGGGATCAATCGCGGACGCCTGGGCTTTTTGACCGACGTCATGCCGGCGGAACTCGTCGCGGAGGTCGACGCCGCGTTGCAGGGCCGGCTCGTTGCGGATGAGCGTCCGCTCTTGGCCGCGCAGCTGGCAAACGCAAACGGCGTGATCGCCGAAGCTCTGGCGCTCAATGACGTCGTGCTGCAGAGGCTTGCGACCGGACGCATGGTTGATGTCGAATCGCATGTCGATGGACGCTATGTCAATACGCATGCCGGCGACGGCGTGGTGGTCGCAAGCGCCACGGGCTCGACCGCCTATGCGCTCTCCTGCGGCGGTCCCATTGTCGAGCCGCATCTTCCCGTCTTCGTCATCGCGACGATCTGTCCGCACACGCTGTCGAACCGCCCAATCGTGGTGTCCGCCCGCAGCACCATCGAGATCCGGCTCCTCGACCGGCACGACCGACACGCGCAGCTGGTGTGCGACGGTGCGGTGCTCGCCGAAATCACGCCCGGCGACCGCTTGAGCGTCAAACAGGCGCAGGAGCGCGTCACCCTGCTGCATCCGGTCGATCATGACTACTATCGGCTGCTGCGCTCCAAGCTGCATTGGGGCCACGGCAGCCACGATCACTCGCGCTAGACGCCCATGCTCACCTCGCTGCAAATCCGCGACTTCGCCATCATCGACGCCGTCGAGATCGAATGGCGTCCCGGGCTCACCGTGCTCACCGGGGAGACGGGCGCCGGCAAGTCCATCGTCGTCGATGCGCTGACGCTGCTCGCAGGCGGACGCGCCGGCGCCGAAGTTGTGCGGCACGGCGCCGAGCGGGCCGAGGTCTCGGCCACCTTCGACATCGTGCAAGGTCCGCGGGAGCTGAAGCGCTGGCTCGATGAGCAATCCATCAGTTGCGAGGGGGAGCTTGCCATTCGCCGGGTCGTCGGCAGCGATGGGCGCACGCGCGCCTATTTGAATGGGCAGGCTGCGCCGGTGCAGCTGCTGCGCGAGGTCGGAAACATCCTCATCGACATTCACGGCCAGCACGAATTTCAGTCGCTGGTGCGCGCGAGCGCACAGCGCGAACTCCTGGATGGCTTCGGCCGCCTCGAGTCGCTCGCCGCACAGGTCGGGATCGCGCACCGCGTGTGGCTCGAGATCCTGAATCGCACTCTCGCCTTGGAAGGCCGCGCGCACGACATTGAGTCGCGCCTTGAGCTCCTGCAGCATCATGCGCGCGAGCTGCAGGCGTTGCAGCTTGGAGCGAACGAGTTCGAGGACCTCACGCAGGAGAGCGCCCGCCTCGCTAACCACGGGCGCCTCGCTGCGGGCGCGCAGGCGGCGCTGCAGCAGCTCTTCGAAGAGGACGAGGGCAGCGCCCATGCCGGGGTGAGCCGCGCACTGCAGACGCTGAAGAGTCTGGTCTCACTTGACGCCGGCCTTGCCTCCGCCGCGACGCTCGTGGAGGAGGCGGGGATTCAGATCCGCGAGGCGGTGCGCGAACTGCAGCATTATCTGGATCGCCTCGATGTTGACACCGGGCGCCAGGACTTCGTGGAGGGGCGACTGGCGGCGATCGAGGAGCTCGCGCGCAAGCACCGGGTGACGCCACGCGAGCTGCACGAGCGTGCCCGCACGCTCGGCGAGGAACTCGCGGCGCTCGAACACGCCGACACCGATCTTGCAGGCCTGAAAAAGGATCAAGCCGCGGCGCTTGCCAGCTACCGCACGCTCGCGCAGCAGCTCTCCGCGCGCCGCGCGACCGCCGCACGGCAACTCGCCAAGGACATTACGCTGCGCATGCAGACGCTCGGCATGACGGGCGGACGCTTCCAGGTTGAGGTCACCCCCCTCACCGAAGCGGAACCCGCCGTGCACGGCATCGACCAGATCGAATTTCGCGTCACTGCCAATCCGGGGCAGCCGTTGCGGCCGCTCGCCAAGGTCGCCTCCGGCGGTGAGCTCTCGCGCCTGTCGCTTGCCGTGCAGGTGTCGTGCGCCGCGCGCGATACGCGCTGCATGATCTTCGATGAGGTCGACGCAGGCATCGGCGGCGCCGTCGCCGAAATCGTGGGCCGCGAGCTGCGCGCGCTCGGCGAACGCGGTCAGGTCATCTGCGTGACCCATCTGCCGCAGGTGGCCTCCCAAGGGCATCAGCATCTGCGCGTGACCAAGCTGAGCGACGGCCGCACCACCCGCACGCAGCTGCGGCAGCTCTCCCCGGCAGAGCGAGTCGATGAACTCGCGCGCATGCTGGGGGGCGTGGAAGTCACCGCGAAGGCGCGCGCGCACGCCGGGGAGATGCTGCGCGCCGTGGCACCTGCCGCGGCAGCCGCGCCGACGCCGGCAGCCAAGCGGCGCACTCAACCCTAGGCGACTTTCTTGCGGTACGGACAGGGGTTCTTGCGACAGTGTCCGTAGAGAATGAGCGAGTGCTCCCGGATCTCAAAACCCAGGCGCCGCGCGACCGCCGTCTGCCGCGCCTCGATGCCTTCTTCGGTGAACTCCTCCACGCGGCCGCAGTCGAGGCACACGATGTGATCGTGATGCGTTCCCTCGTTCAATTCGAAGACCGCCATGCCGTCCTCGAAATGATGCCGCGTCACGAGGCTTGCCGCCTCGAACTGAGTCAGCACCCGGTACACGGTCGCAAGGCCGATGTCTTCGTTCGATTCGAGCAGGCTGCGGTAGATGTCCTCCGCCGACAGGTGCCGGGTGCTGCTGCGCTCCAGGATCTCCAGAATCTTCAGCCGCGGCAGCGTGACCTTGAGACCCGCTTTGCGAAGATCCTTGCCTTCCATTCCAACTCTCCGCCGCCACCGCCAGAACGAAGTGGTCCGGCCTGCCGTGTATGATAGAGCCGGCATTATCCCCCATCGGACTCTCATGCGCCTACCGCAACTCTGTCGAATGACTGCGCTCCCGGCGAGTGTGCTCGGCGCGCTCCTGGTCGCTTGCCTGCTGCAGGGCGGCTGTGTCTACCGCATGCCGATTCAGCAGGGCAATTTCCTCGAGCCGCGGCTGGTGGACAAGCTCGAAATCGGCATGACCCGCGCCCAGGTGCGCTACCTCCTCGGCACGCCGATGGTGCCGGCCACCTTTGACGCCGACCGCTGGGACTACGTCTACTATCTGCGCAAGGGCCACATCCATGCGCCGGTGCATCGCAGGCTGACGGTGTACTTCGCAGCCGATAAGGTGGCGCGGGTCGAGAAGGAAGGCGAGAACGCCGCGCCGGTCACCGAACCTCTAGCGCCGGTGCCGCAATCCCCGCCGCGCTCGGGCGCCTAGCTGCGCCGCGCCGCGAGACGCGCCTGGCGCACGCGCTCGCGCCGCTCCTCGCGCGGATCGCGCGGCAGCGCGCGGTAGAGTTCAATCCGATCCCCGTCTGCCGGCACGTCGGCGCGCGTGCGCAGCTCGCCGTAAATCCCGACCGGCGCATCATCCCAGGGCACGCTCACCAGAGGTGCCTGCGCGCGCGCCGCGGTGATCGCATCCTGGATGCTCGCCTCGGCGCCAAGCTCCACGCTCCATAGATACTGCCGCTCGGTGGTTGCATACGCGACGCTGCAGCGCTTCACGGGCGCAGGGTTCATGGACTGGCGCTCCTCGCGCGCGCGATGAAGGCATCCATGAGCGCGCCAACGGTCTGCGCGAAGAGCGGCTCGAAGATGATGGCCGACACGGGATTTGAGAATGCGAAACGCATGGTGAGATCCACGCGGCAGCCGGAAGATGCGATGGGCGTCAACAGCCACTCGCCCTCAAGCTCGCTGAAAGGTCCGCGTACCAGATGCATGGTCACGCGCCGATCGGGGTCAAGCTCGTTGCGCGTGGTGAATTCCGCGCGCAGCGCGCCGCGGCGCACACCCAGGGTCGCAACGAGCTCGTGCTCGGAACGCGACTCGATTCGCGCATGCGTGCAGCCGGGAACAAACTCCGGATAGCGCGCGACATCGCTGATGAGCGCGAAGAGCCGCGCCGGCGGCTGCGCGACGAGCGCTGAACGCTTGACCTCCCGCATGCTTACGGATCCTAAATTAAATCCTGGCTGGATTCGCAGGCGCGCCGACGCCAATCAGGATGCGGGGAGACGAGCACCCGGTACGACATCCGCCCGCCCCGCCTGCTGGCCTTATGTATTGCAGAAACGCTTTGAGCATACCCCACCCCGCATCGAGCACAGACTTCGCCATCCGTGTCTTCGCAAGGTGAAGACTGCTCACATCGCCCACGACTATCTTCTGATACTGCCCCACGATCTGGCGGCTGAACTTATGCAGCGCATCCTTACGCCGGTTTGCCGCTCTTCGATGTAAGTACTTCGCCTGCCTGCGATGACCTCGACGCTGGGCCTGCGCAATCTTCTGCTCGATGCCGCGATAGAAGCGGCCCTTCTCGCACCGCGCCCCGTCGCTCGTGACCGCCACCTCCTTCAGACCCAGGTCGATCCCCACTTTCTCCAGTGGCGGCACGCTCTCTTCGATCTGAACCTTGATCGGCAGGCAAAGCCACCAATCGCCTACCGCGTCCTGCGCGAAGCAGCCTTGCTTCCATTTCACCCCCTCCAGGCGCTCGGGCTCAAAGACTCGGAAGGTCTTCCCACAGAACCTCACCGCACGGCCCTTGCGCTTCAAGCTTTCCGCCTTCATCGGAATCCAACCCAAGGATCTACGGGGACCCGAACTTGTACGCCAGCGCAGTCGATAACGCTTGGCAATGCGGCGCTTCTGGGCATACTCGCCATTTATCCGCTGGATCGTATCCGCTCCGATCTTATCGAAGAACTCCGAGGCACCCGAGGAGAGGTTATTAAGGTCAAATCCAGTGAGCCACTTTGGATCACCCGTGCAGGGCCGGGCGGCTTTCTCACTGACCTGGGCGGCCCAATTCCAGATGAGGTTGACCTCGCGTGCAGCCCCGTCCAGCCAGTCATTGGCTTCGGCCTTCACCTTCAAGCGAAGAGTGCGCGTGACCGTGAGAGTGTGAGGAAGGGTCTGATCCTGTGACGGCATAGCCTTGCCTGAGCGCCGCAAGAGCCGTATCCCAACAGGATGGCGCGGCCGAGACCAGACTCCATTTCTAGTGATTTACGTTAGATTTGGAGCTTGCGTTGACATGGAAAATCGGCTAGCGCCATGTAAGCACAGGGCGCGATTAGCGGCGCCGCAGTGCGCGGGACCGACATGGCGTGAGTGGCCTCATTCACTTTCGCGGGCGCTCTTGCTCCATGGGATTGCGCAATTCGCTGGCGGCTCGCAACATCGTGTTGCTCCATCGCCGACTGCATTCGTACCTTGCGCTCATGACTCAAACCCCTGCCACCCCCCGCCTGATTGCCGAGAACCGCAAGGCGCGCTTCAACTACTTCATTGAGGAGCGCTACGAAGCGGGCCTTGCGCTAGAGGGCTGGGAAGTCAAAGCCATGCGCGCAGGACGCGCGCAGCTTGCCGAGGCGTACGTTTATCTGCGCGCAGGCGAAGCCTTCCTCATTGGCGCGCATCTGTCGCCGCTGCGCTCTACGTCGACTCATGTGACTGCCGATCCCGTGCGCACCCGTAAACTCCTCTTGAGGAGAAGCGAGCTGCAGTCGCTCATCGGCTCGGTTGAGCGGCGCGGCTATACGCTGGTGCCGCTCGAGCTTTATTGGAAAGACGGCCGCGCCAAGCTCTCGGTGGGACTTGCCAAGGGCAAGAAGCAGCACGACAAGCGCGCGGTCGAGAAGGACCGCGACTGGGAACGCAACAAGGCCCGAATTCTGCGCGGCCGCTGACCGTACGCGCGGCGAGCTCGATATTGCGAATGGGAGGCCCGTGGCGGGCCTGGTGTCGAAACTTGGCGCCGATCGCGCTGTCTGAGCTATGCTGAGTGTGACCTTTGGGGGCGACCGGATTCGACGTGGGTCGCGAAACTTCAGTGGCGTTTCCGAGGTGCAGTAGTCCTCGTTAAACACTTCTGCAAACTTATAGTTGCCAACGACAGTAACTACGCCTTAGCTGCCTAAACGCAGCTAACCTCTGACCGCCTCGGGCCTATACGAACGAATCAGGGGTCGCGCTTATA
>Ga0302326_10005457_pt1 | contig 28985 bp, 32 predicted proteins | sample Palsa_T0_3_FD_202264 | JGI IMG/M metagenome (GOLD analysis project Ga0302326, IMG submission 202264) | Peat permafrost microbial communities from Stordalen Mire near Abisko, Sweden - Palsa_T0_3 | ecosystem: Environmental > Terrestrial > Soil > Palsa > Peat permafrost | place: Sweden: Abisko... | reverse complement strand
GTCCAAGAATACGTCAGAGAATTGGGAGAGCTGGAAGATCTTAGAGCCCAGGCGGAATCAGAGCAATCACTTCGATTACCTGGGGTACGTATTCCGGACCTTAAGGATGCCTTAAGGAACCTCCCATGATCCGCGCTGCACACCTATCGATTGTTGTGACTACATTCGCTGCATGCATGCTCGCGCCACTAGGGAGCTGGGCGGAATCCCAAGAGTCGATCGACGCGCTCAAAACGGGGGCCGCACAGGAGGCCGCGTTCTTTCGCAACACTCAGGCTTACAAGCAGGGCGGATGCGACGTAAATGCGCTCCTGGGGCCGGTGATCGCGCGTTCACGCGAGCCGCTCTTGCAAGTGGACGATCGCATCATCTCCGTGAACGGACACGTCGTGCAAGCGAGCGATTCGGTATTCAATCTTGTCAACGCGCTTTCGCCGAGCGACAAGGTGCGTCTTGAATTGGTGAGAAATCACAAGCACCGAAGCGTCAGCATTCAGTGCCTGAATTCCACAGATAGCCTTTTCGTTATCGTCGCCGCCTACGAGGCTGCGGCTGCCGGGAAATTCGCCGATTGCGCGGATAGGGCAAACGAGTATGCGAGCAAATATGTGGAGTCTTACCTCATCTACGGGCTTGGACGGAGGTGTAGCGTTGCCGCGGGGCTCACCGTAGATGAGCAGATCTCCACAACCTACTTGAGGTATTGGACGCTCAAACTGCAGGAGCTGAAGTATCACCCTGAGCGAGTTGACGAGACTCGCCCAGCGTACCTCGGTGCTCAAACTGAGCTTTTAAGCCATGGTCAGCCAATCCTTGTTAACGAACTGCGTCGGCAGTGGACACTTGCGACCGGTGAAGCCAACCGACCACTGCCGTCACCCGTCAAACGTATGTCTCCGGCAGCCCCGATTCCGCAATTGCAGATAAGGACTATGTTGGGATCATCCTCCTGCGAGGGTGGTCATTGGATCGAGGAGGTCATGGGGGACGGGGCCATTATTAAGCTCAACGACGGTAGTCTGTGGCAGGTTGATTCCGCTGATACCGTGGATAGCGCGCTGTGGCTTCCGACTACTAACATAGTTGTGTGCGGTGGGAAGCTAATCAACACCGACGAGAACGAGTCCGTGGAGGCAGAGCCCGTGAATTAGGCCGACCGCCTAGCGGTATCTCTAACCGTTGCGTTAGGTGACCGAAAAAAGGGGGATACCCGAGGGTTGGCCCTTCGACCGTCACCGAGTTCGAAGCTTCTCGATTCTAACCCTAAGTAGGAAGGAGCCTACTCCCCGTTGCGCGTCGCCCGTGCGCCGCTGGTTGCCGCGTCTTTCGCACACACGTATGCCCCGTGCTTTGTATTTCCGTACCAGCGCTGGCCCTTGTAGTGCCAAATCATCGTCGGAACATTTAACCAGACCACTATGTCCTTGGGACAATGTTGCTGAGCCTGAACCTCGGTGGCGAACTGCTCTACGGTAAACGCTGGCGTCGATAACATACAACTCGCGATCAACGCAAGCAACAGGCGTCGCATACCAACCTCCCTAATTTAGCGATCCTTAGCCGCACCAGCGGACTGGTGGACTTCCAATCACGGTAGACCCAGACTCCGTGAAATCGTACTTCATCCAGAGCAACGGGCGATTGATTCGAAATCGAGAGCCCACGGAGTAAAAGGTTCTCCGGGAATTGTATCTCAACGAGAAGAACGCACGTCAGTTGGGGTCCATCACGATCGATTGCGCGGCCTTCGAGCCACGCCGCTGCAATGATGCCATTGAGCTCCTTCAAGATCGCGTCTCCAAGTTCTCTGCGTTCATCGCAACAACTACTCGTCCTCGTCTGGAAGGGAAGGGTCGGTTTTCGCCGGGCGCGTCGGCATCTCCGGCTCCGCGAGCCCATTCTTCGAGCGGCCCCCGACAGGTCGGCAATAGGACGGTTGGCCTGTTACCGGCGCGGCGATGGACCGTACTAACTCATCCGTCGTCTTTACTCCCTGTCTGACAAGCGCCGCGGCTTCCGCCGAATGAACAATCGCCTCTAAAAGCTGCTCGTCGTCCAAAGCAGCAAGCCGCAAGCTCGTTGATTTCGATGGCGCTAGGTCGGCGATTGCTGCGGCTTGCAACGTGGGAGTTACGAAGCGCAGAAGAGCGAGCCAAAGCCTCAGCGCCTCCGCTGGCTCGTTCTCGGCCACGCGATCGAGCCAATCTTGTACGCGGTGCGCGTTTCCCTGCGCGAGGTCGCGGAGCGCATCTCGCAGGTCAGCGGTGACGCGATTCGGTGTTCCTCGTTGCCTGCCGCCGGTCTTTGGGCGCTTTCTAACTGCTTCCATGATAGAAAGCATAGCGTACGGGGCCGCGAACGCAACTTAGCGCGCACGCTACTTGCGGTGTTTGCGGTATTACGCGGTGTTTCTGCAGGTCGGTATAGGGCCAAGTGTCAGTGTCATCAGTTCTACTCATCTGTACTCATTAATACTCTTGCCAATTTGCCACGTTGGGGATGCAACAAACACCGCATAACACCGCAAATACCGGTAGCACAGTTCGGTTTCTGCAGCAACCAGAGACCTCAGCAGCCCGGCCGCGCAACGTCGGGAACGCTCCTCCCCGACGCAAGGCGCTGGCATGCTTAACCGCGTCGTAGATTGACCAGCGCGGTAGCGCTCTAGGAGCAGAACTGTGACCTTTGATACTTCAACCCCGTACAAAGTTTGCCCACCTCGATGATGCCGAGATGGCTGCGCTGTTCGAGCGCAATAAGGTGCGTATCCAGCGCCTTCTGGCGGAGGCTGCGAGCGTACGCGCGGATCAGGCAAGCATCCGAGCGGAAATCAAACGACGTGAGTGGGAGACTTAATCATGAACGTGCAGCGATTCGTTTCCGAGCTGGGTGCCCGCTATGAATACGGCTGGTCCGACACCGGCTGGCGACGCTTCGTCGAAGCCGCTGGCTTGACGTTGTTCGTGTTGCCTGGAGGTGCACGTGCTGTCGAGCGCGAAGCTCTGACCGCCGCGGTCGAGAAGCTCGCCGTGCCGATGCCACCGTATTCGCGTGAGTGGAACACCGCAATGAGGAAATCGTAATGGCCACTTTAATGTTAACCATGGCCGCCGCCAGCGGAGCTAATTACGGAAGCACAGCGCAGAAGCGCCGGAGTTAAGATATGAGCCTGGATGAACTAGATAGACTGGACGCATTGGTTGAGACCAACCGGAAATGGGCTCAAAACTTGGAAGGAGCTGAAGCGCTAGACGATGCCCGGCTAAGAGCGCTAGCGGCGTTGCTCGAACTCAACGCAAGAGAGATTCAGGGGCTTCGAGAAGAAGTTGCGTTTCTATTTCTGAAGCTGAACGACCCAGCACACCTAAAGCGGAAGCTGTCATGAATCCCATAGCGCCCGCCATGCCGCCCACGACGGAGCTGTTCACGAAAGCGCAGCTCGCTGCCCGGCATTCACACCTGCTCAGCGCGAACCGTTTAGTCTGGGCACTCCGACGCCGAACCGTAAACGGCCTGTCAGGCGCGGTCTTCGACTCACCGTGCGGAGAACTCCTCATTCATGAGCCAGCCTTTCTCGCCTGGTTCCTCGGGCTCAAAGGCCGTGCGAAGCCACGCGTCGCCCGGCGAGGACGGCATGCGTGATCGCAGCGACTCGGATTGACAATGCGGACGCGGCGCCGCTGACGAAGACATTCGAGTTGAGGGCAGGCAAACTGTATAAGGTCACCTCAGCGAAACTCGTCCGTGGCAGCGCACACCGCGTTGAGGTTGAGAGCATTCGGGAATTCGCGGACTTGCTCGCGTCGTTGAAGCCACACCAAGCACTCGCGCATGGGATTGCGGACAATCGCGATGCAGAGATAGTGACCGACACGGCGTTGCGCAATAAGCCCGGAGCGATCTCGCGTACACGGAAGTATTTCAGTTTCCGACCGGCGCCATCCATAATGTTGCTCGATCACGATCCCGCCCCCGATGCGCGGCCACTCACCGCTGAGCAGTTACGCAATTGGCTGATCGAAGTATGCCCAGAACTTGCAGGGGCGCCGATGGTGGCGCTTGCGAGCGCCTCGAGCTTCATATATGACGGTGAGCGCGACCTGCGCGGCGCTGGTGGATGGCATCTGTACGTCTTCGTCGCTGACGGATCGGACATCGAGCGAGCCGGCAAAGCGCTTTACGAGCACTGTTGGCGAGCTGACATTGATGGCAAGTGCCCAGGCTACTACAAAGTCTCGAAATCTGGGCAACTGCTCGACCGCAACCTCATTGACGCGAGCGTATGGCAGGCGGAGCGCCTAGACTTTGCTGCTGGCGCCCTGTGCATCGAGCCAATAGCGCAACGACGGCCGCCGGTTCAGCTCTGGAACGCCGCTGCTCCTCCATTCGATACTCGCCGGATAGCGAATCTCACGCCCGAGCAGGCAGAGACAGCCTCGACGCATCGAGTAGCGGCACGCGAAGCAGTGAAGGATGCGCGCGCCACTATACGCGCTAAGTATCGCTCAGAGCACGTAGCGGAGCTTACCGCGCGGGGACTTGACGACACGCGGGCAGCGGAGATAATCGATCAGGCCCTAGATCACAAGGCGCTACTGGGCGACTTTGAGCTGACGACAAGCAACGGCGAGCGCATTACGGTGGCGGAGGTGCTCGCGGACAAGACGAAGTTCCACGCAACACGCTTTGCTGATCCGCTGGAACCCGAGTACGGTAACGATAGACGCATCGCATATGCGAATCTCTATGGTGGCGGCCGACCGTATATCTACAGCCATGCGCATGGCGGTCGGCGCTTCGAGCTGTATCCACAGCCGCGGACACTGCAGCTTCAGCGCGGTGATCTGCCGAGACTCGCCGATCGAGCGATCGAGCTAATGAGGCTCCCCGGGGACGTGTACGATCGACCTATCGGCAACGGACGATACGCCCTCGTGTATGTTCGCGAAGGTTTCGTCATCCCCGCAGACGAGGCTTGGCTGCGCGATTATCTTGGCAGGCTCGTCAAGTGTGAGCGACTCGACAAGCGATCGAAGACATGGGAGTCGGCCGATGTACCGCCGGAACTCGTCAAAGCGATCCTGGGTCGAACCAGCGACCGTAATCTTCCAAAACTCGAAGCCGTCATTTCCGACCCAGTGATGCGGCTAGATGGTTCGATTTTGGACGCTCCGGGGTACAGTTCCCAGGACGGTTTGCTGTTTGTGTCGGACGAGATTGAACCGCCTCGCGTACCGTTGGAGCCGACGGATGAACAGGTCAGGGCAGCTTTTAAAACGACATGGCGTGCATTTGCCGAGTTTCCATTTGCTGATACCGCTTCGCGTGGGGTGATGCCTGCCGCGCTGGTGACAGCCGTAATGCGACCGATGGTTCGGACCGCGCCGGCTTTTGCGTTCGATGCTCCGACGGCTGGCAGCGGCAAATCTCTGCCAGCGGAGTGCGTTTGCGCCGTGTGCGGTGTGCCCCCGCCCGTCAATCCACCGCCAAGGGATGACGATGAAGCGGCCAAGACTCTGTTCTCGGCGTTGCGGAACGGGGCGCGCGTCATTTTATGGGATAACTTCACGCAGCCTGTGTACGGAAATTCGGCCATCTGCGCATTCCTCACCGCTCCGCAGTTCTCGCAGCGCCGCCTTGGGCATAGCGAATATGAAACGCTACCAAACCGGGCAATGTTGCTGCTCACGGGCAATAATCTTCGCGTGCAGGGGGACGCATGTCGGCGCGTCCTAGTTTGCCGAATCGACGCAGGGACCGAGCACCCGGAGATACGCTCGTTTCAGCTCGCACCAGCGCAGCATGTGCGCAATAACCGGACCGAGATACGGTCAGCTATCCTCACACTCCTGCGCTCATTTCACAGTCGCGGTGCCCCGAAGCAAACGGACGATACGGTTGGCAGCTTCGAAAATTGGGATGCTCTCGTCAGACAGCTTGTTGTATGGCTGGGGCGAAGTGGCCTGACGGACGGTGTTCAGATAAGCGATCCGTTCGAGACTGCACGTGCAAACATCGACAACGACCTGCATTCGGATTCGCTGGGGGACTTCATGCGCGCATGGCGCCAGGTCTTTGGGGACGGGCATCGCACTGCGACCCAGGTACTAAATGAGGTCCAATTTGCTGCGACGCCTGCCGCCGAGGAGCTCCGAGAGGCCGTTGAAGCGGCGGAAGATGGCCGCCCCTTTTCCGCCAAGCGATTGGCGCACTGGCTGCGTAAGCATCGCGACCAGCCGGTTGACGGCCTCAAAATTGTAGCGTCGCGCGACGCACGAACAAAGAACTTCGCCTATGCAGTGGCGCCGCTGCAAGGAGACGTAGTGTCCCCTAGAGTGGGGATCGTAGAGCCAGCGCAATTCGATCCGCTGTTGCTGTGAGTGGAAGAGTGCGGTGTCCTGGTTCGTGCCGTCCGTGACATAGATCGCTATCGGATAGGCGATTAGGTGACGGCACTCACGGTAGGGTAGCTGATCCAAATCTTAAGCTTTTGTAGTCAGGAACTTACGCAGCACCCATGCATCGATCAAAATCGATGTTGCGCCATTGAACGCTTTTTGTGCCATAGCGAATCGAAATCCGTATTCGCAGTTGCCATAGGCGCTTTGAAAGACAACAGCTAACTGCTCATAGCTGTCTCCTCCGTTGCATGTCGGGCGATGGTCTTCATGTCGCCATCATGCGGTAGGCGCTGCGGGAATTGGGTGCGCGTTTCGATGGTTATTCAGCGGAACTCGCACGAGCCTCTCGAATCAGCGGCCGAGATCGACCTGAGTCGCCTGATGCGAACGTCGGCTTCGGAGCAGCCTATAAGACATGAGTCAGCGGGCTTGGCTTGCGATCCAGCGGTCAATATCAGGAAGCGCGCCAGCCTGAACTCTCTCGTTCAGCCTGATTGAGGCTACGGCCGCATCGACTGGACGACGTGCGTCCGGCGGCATGTCCTCCTCGCCGTAGTGACGCACGTCGTCAATTCGAGACGGCTCGGCGGAGGCGGCGGCAATGGTAGGAATGACATGCCAGCGCTCAATTTGGTCCATCGGAAGCGGCCTCTTCGCCAAGTGAGGAGCAAGCGCTCCCCACACTGAGTCAGGGTTTTCCGCGCCAGCAATCGCAAGCAGATTTCCACTGGAGCCCGCTGGCGCATCAGGCCCCAGCGCAATGTCTACCATTCGCGCCGATAGGCTCGGATCAGTGGCGAGTGCCATAGCACGCAGGATTCGGGTTTTCTCGAGGGGGTCGTGAGCAGCTCGCGCGCGCGTGATCAGCGCATCGAACGCGCTATCGTTCGCTGCCAGAGCAACTATATCGAGCGCGGCGCGTTGCTCTTCTATCGAGCCTTGGCCGTTGGCAAAGATTCGCTGAGCGCGTGACAACGCATCGACATCGCCGAATCGAACCTGAGCCAGCCACAGGTCAGAACGCAGAGTCGCCGTGTTGGGGCTCTCGCCTGCGCGCGGCACCGTACCGACGGCGCCGGCGACCGGCTCAAGCAGTTTCAGAGCCTCCCGACGGAAGGTGCTCCGAGATGGATCCTTGCCGTAGGCCCTGTCGACCGTCACCAACAAGCTCACGGCGCGGCCCCACACGACCGGGTCAGCATCCGCCGGCAGCTTAGCTATGTAAGTCATCAGATTTTGCGCTGGAGCGTACCCGGACTGCCCAAGCGCCCAAGCGTCGTTCATGAGCGTCACCTGATCCATCGGCGACAGCTGCTCCATGCGATCAGCCAGGGCCGCTGCGGCAGCAGGCGGGTACGCTACGCGCGCATAGGCAGTCCCACAGGCATTGACCAGAGGCGCCGTGCCCTGCACAAGCGCTGAACGGCCAAGCACAATCGTCGCGGGCGCTTGGCCGGAAGAAGCTATGCTGAGCGGCAGGTGCCACCGGGTTACCGGTGCGCCCTTAAGGCTGTCTGGATCTTCGGCAAACCGACCTGCGACCAGCCGCGACCCGTGTGCTGCGGTTTCGACGCGCACCAGCGGCACACCCGCCTGGCGCGTGAAATCATGCTCGATCTTGAGAACAGGCTTGTTTGCAGCCGCCTGTATCTCGCGCCAAAGGTCGCTGTCCACGGTATTGCCGAACGCGTGCTTGCGCATGTATTCGCGGACGCCGTTACGGAAGTTGTCGGCACCTGCATAGGCCTCTAGCATCGTGATAACTGCCGCGCCTTTGTTATAGGTAATCCTGTCGAATGCCAGCGCCGCCTGCTCGGCGCTGACAACCGGCTGCAAAACCGGGTGGGTAGAGACCTGAGCATCGTCACGCTTGCCGGACTCGAAAATTTGTGCGGCCTGCAGACCGGTCTTCCACTCAGGATGCAATGCGTCCGCGGCGTGGGTCTGCATCCACCGGGCGAAGCCCTCGTTAAGCCAGAGATTGTCCCACCATGCCATCGTAACTAGGTCCCCGAACCATTGATGGGCCATCTCGTGGCTGACGACAAGAAATACTTTCTGCCGCTCGCGCTCAGAGGATGTTGAAGGGTCAAAGAGAAGATGGTCCTGCGAAAAGAAGATGGCACCCCAGTTTTCCATGGAGCCGCCTACTATCTCCCCGGGGGCGGCGATCAAGTCGAGCTTCGGCAAAGGAAATGGCACACCAAAATAGCCGTTGTAGTAGTGAAGCAATGCGACCGCCTGCTCAAGCGCATACGTCGCTTTGCTCGCATCTGCACGCTTGAACATCACACCGACATCGACGCCGTCTACTTCCCGATGGACACGCTCGAAGTCTCCGATGCCTAGAAACAGAAGATAGGTCGACATTCGCGGTGTCTCGGCGAAGCGCACGCGCTGCAGGCCGCCTTCCATCGGTGTGCTGGCTGCGATCGGCATATTCGATACGGCCATCTGGTCGGCGGGGGCAATCACGGAAATTGCGAACGTGGCCTTGAGAGCCGGCTCATCCCAGCAGGGCAGTAGAGTGCGTGCCTCCGCAGGCTCGAAGTTGGTGGCCAGCGTGCGACGCTTACCAGAGGGAGCATCGTAATCCATCGCAAAAAACCCAAGGGTTCCCTTCGTGATTGGCCCGTGATACTCGATTTCCAGCATGTGAGGTCCGGGGACATATGCTGAAGGGAGCGTGATTACCGCCCGGCCCAACCTATCGTCCAACGCAACCGTGCCGCCCAGTTGACCATCCAGGCGCACCTCGTCGAAACTGAGTCCCTTGGCGTTTACCACTATCTGCCGACCGCCCGTCGATGCGTCGCCGGTGATTTGTGCAGTCCCTTTGAACGTTAGCGCCTTCGCATCGGGCACCAGGGTAAGTTCATAGTGCGCAGGCACTAGCGTACGGGGTAAAACCTGACGGCCTTCCGAAAGAGCTTTCGTTACGTCGGCGCCAGCGATGAACCCGCCACACACCATGCAGACCGCCCAAATCCTGAATTTCAGCGCAAGCATATTTCACTCCACGGAAGGCAGATCAGTGCTGTTGCTTAAGATTTTGCAGTTCGAGGCGGTCGGCCGTGCACATGGCTCTTCGTTCGCAGGCCGTAAGCGTACCCTACGAGACGGACGGCCGCTTTATTGCCGTGGGGTTACCCGCTCGAGCGTCTGCATTTGGCCTATTCTGTTGAAAACTCGGTTCCTGCGAACTCGAGATTTTCCCGATGAATGAAATTGCACGCGAAAACCAGCCATAAATACGTGCGTGCTCTAACCTCGTACGAACATTTGAGTCTGGAGATCGTCGGAAGCCGCTGGTCCTTCGGCGCGTTCAAAATTCAGACTTTGCTACAGCCTTTTAATTTTCTGGCTGGATCTGCACATGGAGTTTTTCAACAACATAGACCCCTTCCGGCCAGTGGTGACCGGCAGCTTTCCGGCTTCAGACCCGCTTAGAACGCAACAATTCCGCGGCGCCGCCTGCCGCCGCACCGACGGTACCTGACACGATGCCCGCACTAAGGATGCCCACAACCGCGGCCGTGGTAGACAACTCGGTCCACGCGCTTACGCCTAATAGAAGGGACGCTGAAAAGGCAGAAGCGACGGCGCCACCGAGTATTCCCGTTACGAAACCTGTAAAAATTCCGCGCGTGCGCGCGATAAAACCAGCTACGAAGCCGGGAACCAGGTACAGAATCTCAGAGAGAACCTTCATCCCAGCGCCGACGTAGATTGCAGCCGGACCTGGTGATTGGCAGCAATGTTCATAAACAACCTGGTGCAATTCGACTCCACAGTATTGCGTTAAAGTCATTGCGATCAGGCCTGCGAATACGGCAAATACGTGCCGACGAGTCATAGTGTTTGACGTCCGCGTTGAGCGAAGCGCGGTCTCCCGGCCGCAAAACGAACCTTTATCCAGAACTGCAACATCCCTTTCCCTCTCTCGCCGACGCGCGTAGGAGAACTCTCGACCCCAAGCTGACCGATGTGACCGTCCACTCTGGAGCAGGCAATTTCGGATGGCCCACGTCCCTTCAGGTCGCGACCATCTACGCCTCGGTCCACGGTAGTTCATCCGGAGTGCGGACCGATTTCTTGCCTCACGACGGAATCCGCGAAAGTACCAATAGATATTGGACGCCCAACTTACCGATCCCAGTAGGGCGTGGATATCACGAGACACCAGCAAAACTTCTCGGTGTATATGCCTGGCTTTCTTCGCCATAGGTCATCCCATATAGGGACGCGACCACCAGGGCCGACGAATAGAATCCATTCTCCATCTTTCGTCGGTTCCGATACCAACCTACCCAAATCAATTTTTGGTCCAGCCGGAATTGGACTGTCCGTAGAGCCCAGGGCCAACGCAGACCTGCTTCCACCGCTCCGAATCGCGAGGAAAGGTGGCTGGTTAATATGTGGGAGATCTCTTCTTTAGCGCTAACCGCAGATGGAAATTCCGCTTTGAAATACGCATGAGGAGCTTTTTCTAACATTCCGAATTGACCTCAGACGTTCGATGCGGGCAGACCGCGCCCAAGGCGGGTCGCGACCCGTTGTTGACGGTCACGAGCGGCGGTTTGCAGGCTCGGTAACGGGGACTGCCGCATGTGCTCACCGCTGATTGCCTGGGCTATCCATCGGCTCGTCCATGCCCACGCCGCACTTCGGGCATCCCATCGGGCGGCCGCTCAAGATCGACGCGCCCCGCATCACCAGCAGGGTCTGGCAGCGAGGACACCGGAACCCAAACGCAACGACAGCAACCAGGGACAGCCCCAACACCAACAATACGCCTCCGCGGAGATTATGAGTCTGCTCAGTCGCGTGCCAAACACGGCCCAGCGCCAAAACCAGTACCAAGCCGGACATAGCAAGCCAATATCGCCGAATCAAAACCTGCCTGATCGTCATAGGACTCAAAGCGCCTTTGCTCTCATGCGCGCCGCCTTTCCGCAAAGCCCAACAATTACCAGCGCCGGAATGAGCCCGAAAAGCAAAACACGTTGAGTCTGCGAGATGAAAACAATCGAGCCATGACAGTTGTAAGCAAACACGTTGCCAGTGATCGGGTTAAGCACGACTGGGGACCAGCATATTGTGCTCAACAGATAGATCCAGACCCCCAGGCAAATAAATGTACATGCGCCGAGTGCTAAAGCTAATACGTTCCAGACGTTATGCTTCGCTTCGCTCATAAACGTCCCTGATCGACCCACTGTTGACCGTGGCGAACGGCGGGTATCGGCCAGCTAAATCAGGCAATTACCAGGGGTGTAGCCCCGAAACGGTTGTCGCACAGATGTTGAGTTTGCGACAGACAGAGGGAGGATGCTAACCACGGCTAATTGCAACTCTTGCGCCGCCACCATATGTAGACCGTGAACATGGCTGCTATTGCAGTGCCGGTGAAGATCGAGAATGTTTGCCTGGACGTAGTGGTTGGGAAATAGCCGAGCACGACCATAGCGATGCGGCCGATCACAACCACCGTCAAACTTATGATTGCAGCCCATGTAGACCAGCGCTTCCTGACTAAACAGAGACCGCCGGCAAAGGCGTAGAGGAGACCAATAGCAGCGCCGGCGTAAGTGGACGCGACAGTCGGTTCTGTAGTAACGCCGAAAAAGCTATGGCTGAAACCAGTATGTATTTCGGCGATGCCGAAAATGATCATCAGAGCCGATACGATTCTGATGTCCCAGACTCTTGAGCTCGATGTTGCAATTGCTGTGGGCATAAAGTTCATTTGGCATGCACGGACGACACAACTATCATTGCGCGGCAATTCCGCAGAGACGAGTCATAAGCGATGGTCCAAGCTGATCCTACGACTTGTCGCGATCAGTGGTAAAGCGGAAAACTTATCGCTCATGCGGTTGGTCACGTTCACGTCGAATGACAGCTTTACGGCGGGGCTTCATTGACTCCAATGTCTCTTGATGGCCGGCTGCCGCCCCATGAATAAACATCATTGGCGAATTCTCCCTTTGTGCCCGTTGCGGTCACTCACGACCGACTGCTATCGGGTAGCGAATTCTTCGCGGGAAGCTTAAAAGAAAAACCCGGCGCATGGCCGGGTCTCTCAGTTCAAACAGTCGTCAGATTAAGCAGCGACGCCTTGCTGCTTGCGACCGCGCAGTACCAGCAGGCTACCGACGAGCAGCGCCAGCCCACTAGCGGCTGAGGTGGGGTCGATTTCGGGTGCCTGCGTCGCAGTGAAAGTACCGAAACTTGAGGTTGGGACGCAGTTGGTGTACACGCACCCACCGGCCAGGTTCGTCGCCGCCACCACGTACCCAGTAGACACTGCACCATCTCCCGGTGTGATGTACGCCAAATTCACCTGCTGGACCGGCCCGTCTACTGCAAACGATATCCCCGGTACGTCCAGTTGCGTTGCGCCGCTGAGCAGCAGGTTGTCGTTCCCCGCGTAACCGCCCGCGGCGATAAGACCGGCAATCGTCGCCGAATCCCACGTTCCGTTCACAGCCGTGAGCTGATAACTGGCTCCTGAGAGCGCAGCGGTTGTAAAAGTGCCCGAGCCACTGTCGGTTCCGCCGGACACGGTATCGGTGAACGACCAGTTCCAGGTTACCGACTGGGCGCTTGCAACTCCGCCGAGGGCCAGCAGAGATGTCAATGCAATCGTGTTCGCTAAAAGACGCATTTCGAATTCCTAATTGGCGGGTTTAATTCAGCATCTGCCTTGGCGGCTTTTGTATCAAACCGAGCAAACCATGCGAAGCTGTTTCCGCTGTTACGAAGCAGAATTACGATCGGCGTCAACTATCCCGGTGCGCTATGTTCAATTGCAGCTTTGCGGCGGGCATTCCGCAATCGCGACCGGCAATCAATGGCCACGTGCAGCCCATCGCCCGGAAAATCGGTTGTACTTCCGCCTTCGACCCTCTGCGGATCTTCATGAGTGGCAGCTATCTGGCAATTCCGGTTAGGTTGCACGATCGCTACCCCCGATCTTGCCAATTAGCGCGCCTGCCGTGAAGATGGCCTCACGATAGTCACCCTGCGTGAGACCTTCATGGACAGATTGAGGATCGTGGTGGTGTTCTTGATTCGACGCTTGAGGGCGTCGATGAGGGGGTCGCTTAGTGGCAACTGATGCCGTCGCCGTCGCCCCGACAGCGCGGTTCGCGAACGGCCGCGATCTACTTGGGCAACCCCGCGGACTGTTCTTTATTGGCGCCACCGAATTATGGGAGCGGATCTCCTTCCACGGCATGCAGGCGCTTCTCGTCCTTTATATGGTCGAACAGCTGCTGCTACCCGGCCACGTCGAAAACATTGTGGGATTTAAAGGATTTCGAGCAGCCATTGAGGGCGTGACCGGACCACTCTCGTCACAAGCGCTTGCGTCCCAGATCTTCGGCCTTTATGTCGGCTTTGTATACCTCGTGCCCGTGTTTGGCGGTCTGCTCGGCGATCGAGTACTGGGTCGACGACGTGCTGTGGCGCTTGGTGCGCTCTTGATGACAGCGGGCCATTTCTGCATGGCGTTCGAGGCGTCGTTTCTCGCAGCGCTTCTATTACTGATCCTGGGCGCAGGCGTGCTGCGTGGTAACTTGGTGTCACAGGTAGGCGACCTTTATTCCGATGAAGATCGCCGCCGCGAAACAGCGTTTCAGATCTACTACGGAGCCTTGAACTCCGGGGCCTTCGTTGCACCCTTGATCACCGGTGTTCTTGCGCAGACGTATGGATGGCATTACGGCTTCGGATTCGCGGGATTCGGCATGCTTGTAGGTCTTGTCGTCTACTTATCGGGCGGGCGAGATCTCCCACCCGACGCCGTGCGAGGCGCGAGCGCGGTGCGTCGGAAGCTCAGCTCCAAGGACCGTCGCGTCGCCCTGATCATGGTGTTAATGCTGCCTATCTTCACCCTGTTCTGGATCGCGCAATCACAAATCTGGAATACCTATAACCTTTGGGCCAGGGATCACGTAGACCTGGCGGTCGGCGGTTGGAAAATGCCGGTCCCGTGGTTGCAGGCCGTCGACGCTCTCAGCGTCGTCGTGCTGTTGCCGCCAATGCTGAAGTTCTGGCGTTGGCAGGCTAGTCGTTCGAGTGAACCGGATGATCTGACGAAACTCGGCATCGGTTGCTTACTGTTCGGCGGCGCGATTGCATGGTTGGCGGCCGGCCAGCTGGCCGCTGATGCGACGGGCAAGGCGCCTTTGGTTTGGGCGCTTGCCTATCACTTCCTCTCGGCCGTTGGTTACCTTTATTTCGCGCCAGTGGCGGTCGCAGTGTTCTCGCGGACGGCACCCGCGTCGATCAACGCCATGATGATAGGCGTTTATTATCTGTCGATCTTTGCTGGCAGCATCATCAGTGGTCGTCTCGGCGGTCTCTATGGGCGCCTCTCCTCAGCTCAGTTCTGGCTCATCCATGCAGCGATCGTGGTCGCCGGCGGACTGCTGATTCTGCTGTTTGCTTCGCGATTGCGTCGCGAGCTGATGCCATGTCCGAACCGAAGTTGAACACATGATTGCGCAACATCTCTGAACGTCAGCTTTGTACCAAATCACCGCTGCCATCGACTGTCCGGAATTGGCCGATGAGCGACCCTTGGCTGCGGCGCAGACTTGCTGGCTCCATCACCAAAGGAGCCAGCCGTGGAACTAGCCAAATGCAACTCAACCGCCAGGCCGCCCTGGAACAAGGGCAAGATTGTCGGACAGAAGACACCCTTTAAGCTTAAGGAGATCTGGGCCATTCGCGTGCGTCTGCGGCTCGCCAATCGACATCGGGAACTGGCTCTGTTCAACCTGGCGATAGACAGCAAACTCCGTGCCTGCGATTTGGTCAAGTTGCGGGTGCGGGATGTCTGTCACGGCCAGACCGTGGCATCCCGGACGATCGTTCTGCAACAGAAAACTCAAAGGCCCGTTCAATTTGAGATTACCGAGCCGACACGGGACGCCGTTGGAGTTTGGATCGGTCAGGCAGCACTGTCGCCGGAGAGCAGCCTCTTTCCGAGCCGACTCCACAGCTCACCGCACCTGTCCACACGCCAGTACGCCAGGATAGTGGATTCTTGGGTAAGGCAACTTGGATTGGACAAGGCAAGTTACGGGACGCATACGTTGAGACGGACGAAGGCAACGTTGATCTACCGGCGGACCAAGAACCTGCGGGCAGTTCAGCTCCTGCTCGGACACACGAAACTCGAGAGTACGGTGCGCTACCTCGGCATTGAGGTGAATGACGCGCTGGAGATGGCCGAGCAGACCGAGGTGTAGCTTCAGGAAGCAGTGCCGGTCGGCGTCAAGGGGCGCTGACCGGCCAACTGCTGCCGGTGCCGGTGCCGAAATGATTGCGCTTAAGCGGTCGCTCGCGCCTAGCGATAGGGCGAGCTTAATAGGTAGACGTATTGCAACTCGATTCGGCTTGCGTATCGGCAATGCAGAATACGGAGTACGATTTAGGCACACCGACCAAGGAGAGGGTCATGCGAACAACTCACCTCTTTGTCCTAGTGACTACCTTTATCTCAGCCTGGCTACTACCGAGCTGTGCCACAACGGGGCCGACGCAGACCGCAACCGAACCGGCGCGCATCACGGTGCTCTACGATGCCTTTGGCAAGGATGCGACGATGACTGAAGACTGGGGTTACGCCGCCCTGGTGGAGATCAACGGCAAGCGCATTCTATTCGATACCGGCGACGACCCGGCGATTCTCGCGCAGAACGTGAAGGCCAAGGGCGTCGATCTCACCAAGCTTGACTTCGTAGTGTTATCGCACCGTCACAGCGATCACGTGGGCGGATTTTCCTATTTGCTCAGCGTGAATCCGAAGGTCAAGATATACGCGCCCAAGGAAGGCTTTGGTATTTTTGGCTCCGACCTGCCCAGTAAGTTCTATCGCAAAGATGAGTCGCTGCCCGCCGAGATGCGCTACTACAACGGCGCACCGCCGGAGATTATGCGGTTTGGCACGGTTTTTCCTGGCGCCAACATTCAGTTGATCGACAAGACCACGGAAGTCGCCCCAGGCATTACGCTGATTGCCTTGGTATCCGATGCGCCGGGAACCAAGGAGCTGAAGGAGCTATCGCTTGCCATCAACACGCCCGACGGTATCGTGCTGGTGGTTGGCTGTTCGCACCCGGGCATCGAGACCATCGTTGCCGAAGCAGCCAAGATCAATCCGCATATCCACTTCATTGCGGGCGGATTCCACCTGGTAGTAGCCCAGGACGTAGCAATCGAAAAAGTTGCCACGAGCCTGCATGATACCTACGAAGTGGATTACATCGCCCCCGGTCACTGCACCGGTGAACCAACCTTCGCCGCGCTGCAAAGGATGTTCGGCGACCGTTATCTCTACGCTGGATTGGGGACGACGCTGAGTGTTGGTGCCGTTCCGCGCCCCGAATCCAATCGTAGCGCCGCCCTGACCGAGGACGATTTGCGCAGTTATCGAAAGCTGCTCGCCTCAAGCGATGACTTCAAGGACAGCGCCCCGGAGGCGGTTCGACTCGCGCAGATCCAATAACGGCGCTCGTCGTAATGGGAGATGAAACACTGCGGCCAGCCTGCGCAAGCAGCGGCGGCGCACGCGATCTGAGGGGGCTGCCCGATAGCTGACCGTCGCAACTGTCCGCAGAGGGTCGGCACGAGTCCCTCCACGGCGAATGGGCTGGCGACAGGCCCGGTCGGCCAACTACGGTCATACGCTCGGTCGAAATGCCTGCCCGAAAGGTGCCGTTCACCCGGCTCACAAAAATTGTGGTTGCCAAATCGCCCGCCGCGGACTCTTAACCTATTAGATGGCGCTTTAACACAGCCGGCGGCTAGACGGACAAGGCCGGTCGGTCGTTACGAACAGCGATAGGGGGCTCATGCCTAATACTTTAGGACTTCATCACCTGCATTGCCTGCATCGCGTGCATCTCCGGACATGTTGGGCATTGTTCACCGGGCTATCGCTTGGCGCCTGTGGTGGTGGCGGCGGCGGTTCTGGCCCAGCCTCTACTGTCACTCCACCCCCTCCGGCCACCTACACAGTGGGCGGCACGGTCACCGGGCTCGCGGGCTCCGGCCTGGTATTGAATAGCGTTTTCGGCGGTGATCTGGCGGTCAGCGCTTCCGGCTCCTTCACGTTCGGCACACCACTCCCGGATGGCAGCGAATACAACGTCGGGGTAGGCAATCAACCCACTTCATCGCCTGCTCAGTATTGCCAGGTCGCAAACGGCACAGGAACAATCGCGGCAGCGAATGTGATGAACGTGACAGTGACCTGCGGGACCGGTTATACGGTCGGAGGCACGGTATCGGGGCTGGTGGGCTCAGGTTTGACACTTGCCATTTGCCACCAAGTAAGTTCCCACGGCGGGCGGCCCCCGCCTCCAACTTGCCACAGTCTGCTGCAGGTCGGTGCCAACGGCGCGTTCACCCTGGACTCTGATTATCCCGCGGGTTACTCGGGCTTCGACTTCGTCTCCGTTACCCAGCAGCCTTCTTCACCTCCGCAGCGCTGCGTGCTCAGTAACGCGGCAGTCAGCATTCAAACCGCGAATGACACCAGCGTCGTGGTGTCCTGTGCCGCGTATTCCTACGTCACCAATGCCGCGGACAATACGCTATCGTCCTATAGCGTCGACGCGACCACCGGGGCGCTCGCAGCCGTCGGCATGCCGACGGCCACGGGCACGACTCCTTACGCAATCGTCGGTCTGGATACCGGCGCGGGCAAGAGATATGTCTACGTCGGCAACGAGGGCAGCAATGACGTTTCTGCCTTTGCCGTCGACAACACCACTGGCGCATTGACCGCCGTACCCGGCTCCCCCTTTCCCGCCGGTACTGACCCGAAAGCCATGGCGCTCTGTGGTGGTGTGCAAAGCCTCTGCATTGCGAATGCAGGCTCTCACAACGTTTCCGTCTACACCATCGATTATTCCACCGGTGCGCTCACGGCGCTGCCGGGGTCCCCGGTTGCAGTGGGCAAGAGCCCGACGTCGATTGTATTTTTTAATGGCAATGTCTTCGTTGCGAACCACGGGGGCTCGAACGACATTTCGGCATTTTATAACAACGGGGGCATGCCCGGCGACGGGACCGCAGTGCCCGGATCGCCGTTTCCCGCTGGCGGCAACCCGCTTAGTCTGGCGCTCGGGGCCGGGGGCAAGTTTCTCTATACCGCAAATCCTGACGCGAGTCGCTCGAGCATTTCCGGTTTCAGCGTCGATCTGGGCGGGCCACTGACGCCGCTGAGCGGTCCCCCATTTCCGATACCGGTGAGCAATTACATTGCCACGGACCAAACCGGCGCCTACCTGTATGTCACGTCGGGCACGAACATCGTCGGTTACGCCATCGACGCAACCACCGGCGCGCTGACTGAGCTTCCGGGGTTCCCGGTTGCCTCCGGCGTGAATGCCTATTCGATAACCATTGATCCGGGCAACCAGTTTCTCTATGTCGCCAATGACGGCGCGGCGAATGTTACCGGCTTCAGATTGGACGCCTCGACCGGCGCACTGACCCCTATGGCCGGCTCACCCTTTCCGGCAGGTAATCACCCGCAATTCATCGCGACGTTTTGATGGCGCCGAGCAACTCAGATATGGAACCGCACATCAATCACGGGCAGCCTGATTGGCTCGGAACCTGGCTGCAGGAGCGTTGTCATCAGGGTATTGGCGTCCCGGAGGCTGTGCAGCGACTCAACTTACGGCGAGAGGAAAGAGACACGCAGCGAAGCGACAGTACGTCACTGGTCTGCCCGATAGCTGCCGCGCTGGCATCCGGCAGCTGTGGGTCCGATTTCAGTCTGTGATCATTCCTTCGGGCCCGGTGAACGGGTACGCATGGATAGTTTGGCAAAGACAATCTGATTGCCTGCAATCCTGCCCCGCGCCGCGTAGAATTAACTCCGCTACCATCCGCAATTCCGCGGCGCTGCGTGCAGACCTGAACTGAGGGGGCGGGAATGATTTACTTCATAGCGCTGATTCCGGCGACAGCGCTGACTATCGCTGGCTATTTCGTTCTCTATCTGTCTAACCGTTCGGAAGGCACTTTCCAGAGGTTTGGGAGGTACCTCGGCTTCTGGGCGTTCACGCTGGGAGGGCTGGTCGTCTTGGGGGCGATATTCGCTGCCGCTCACGGTGGCCATCACGGGCGAATGCATGGTTTCTGCCCGCCTGGCCCTCGGGTCCCTGTACCGGGCGAAGAAACGCCTCGGCCCGGCGAGCAGAATCCCGCGGCGCCGCCGAGTCCCGCATCGCCGTCGCCGCATTAGTGGGCAAACGCGTCCGAGGTAAGGGCCGCGCGTGCTGCGAAGTGTTCCACAGTCCCTGACCATCAGTTGGCAGTGGCTAACGAGTCAACTAAGTTCGGCGTGTGCCGCTGGAAATGGGATCGCGAATTGGCGCTGTCGGCCATGAGCCGTCACCGACGGTCTTGGATTGGCTGCCAATTAGCCGCCGTTCGTCGGGGGCGGTAGACTTGAGTGCATGCGAGAAATGATGAAGTTAGCTGCAATCACGGTTTTCGGCTTCAACGCCAGCGTCGCGTTCGGGCAGTCACTGATAGACGCTGAAAATTTGCTGTTTTCGCCTCCCAAGGATTTCAAAATCGGCTTTCAATCCAATCGCGATAACCGGTTGATGACCGAGTGGGTGCCAGCCACCGAGACGGTAGAAGATTGGACGCAGATGCTTACGGTTCAAATCTATCGCGGCGCCACGGTCGAAGCAGCAAGCTTCCTGGAGGGCGTCGGAAGGCGATACATGAACGCCTGCCCGGGAACCACCGCCAAAGGCATCTACACTGGACAGGTAAACGGCTATGTCGCCTCGATGCTGCTACTCAAGTGCCCCAAGAACCCCGGCACTGGCAAGCCAGAGACCACCGCCTTTCGCGTGATTAGAGGCAAAGACGCGCTGTACTCGGTTCAACGAGCTTGGCGAGCCGTGCCGTCAGACCAAGAGGTAGATGGCGTGATGCATGCCCTGGCCAAGGTGACGGTCTGCGACACGCGAGCGCCCGAGCATCCATGCCCGTCGCTCGATTCACTGGTGGTACCCACCAAGTAACAGAACCCTCCTTGCTCGGGACTTCGGCGCCGCGCCCGCTGGCATGGCACGACAGGCTCAGACCGGCCAATAGCGGTACTTTAGTCAAGAAACGTGCATGCCAAAAAGCCACCGTTCACATCCGCCGGTAAGCTAGCGCGGATACGTAACGGACGATGCAACAAGGATGGCTAGCCGATACGTGTCGCGACTTGGAAAACCCGGCGCGCTCTAAAACACTGTGACGAAGTCCGGGTGGTTACCGGCGGGGAACGGCGAGCCGGTGATGGGGGTGAGGCCGCCCGTCGAGGCATCGAATCTAAAGCCAGAAACATCCGCTGAACCGTCATTGGCGACATAGAGAAACTGGTTGGTGGTATCGAAGGTCACCGAATGGGGAGCGGTGCCTGTGACCACGGGGAAGCCCGGAAGCGGGGTGAGCATCCCGGTCGTGCCGTCAATGCCGTAGCCGACGATACCGCTGCCTGCCGTGACATACAGGTAGGCGCCCGTGCGATCCGTGGCGATGTAGGGACCCACCACCAGGGGAAATGGGGAACCGCTCAGCGGCGTAGGTACCGCGGCGATGAGGTTGAAACCTGAAATGCTCGGGTTCGTCGCGTCAGGATTTGCGGTATAGAGAAATTGGCCCCCTGCCCCGAGTGCGACACTCAGCGGGTTGGCTCCGGCGGGGAACGGTGACCCCACAAGGGGAGTCAGGAGCCCAGTAAAGGTATCAACCGAAAATGCCGAGACATCGTTAGAACCCCCGTTGTTTGCGACGTAGATGTATCCGAGATAGTGGTCAACCGCGATCGATGAAGGGCTCTTGCCCGTCGCGAACGTCGCAGGCGACAGTGGCGTCAATGCTCCTGTCGGATCGACGGCGAAGGCGGAGACGGTGTCAGACCCTGCGTTCGCAACGTAAAGATAGTTATTACTATCCCCCTGATAAAGCGCCAATGCCTTGGGATCGGTGCCCGCGGGAAACGGCGAGCCTGGCACGGCGGTCAACGCGCCACTCGCGGAGTTGACAGCGAAAGCCGATATGTCGTTGCTGCCCTCGTTACCCACGAATACATATTTCTTATCCTGAGTACCGACGATCGCGTGGGGCGACGTGCCCGTCGCGACCGGCGTACCGACCGCTGCGAGCGCACCACTGGTAGCGTCGATGGTGTACGCAGAGACCGTGTTATCCCCAGCATTGGCGACATAAGCGTGCTGCGAGCACCCCACCTCAATGTCTGTGACATTTGCGGCCTGTATATTGATTGCAGCGTTGCGTATCACGCAGAACTGAATGGGTGAGGCAGGTTGTTGCGATACAAAGGCAAGTGTGGGAAACCCAAGGCTTTCCGTATAAACAAAGTCAAAGGTGAAAGGCCCGTTAGAAGTGATCTGCAGCGGAGGGCCAACGTCATGAGCTGGGTGTCCGCCTGGAGAGGGGTGACCGCCCGGTGCGAGAAGTTGAAGTACCAATCCGGAGCCTTGCAGACCCGAAACCGTGCCACCGACCGTATAGCCGCTTTCGCAGGTTACCGACACATTCGTCACATCTGTGGCTGCGATGGTTCCCACGCCATCTGAGACCGTGCAACCCTGCAGGGGAGAAGTCGGCGAGCCTTTTACAGTGACGGCGTAACTCGTGCCGCTGGGCATCCGTGTGGCAAAGGTGAAGGCGCCCGACGCGCTGATCGGGAGATCATCGCCACTTTCGTTTTGCAACACCAGGCCTGAGCCGGAAATCTCGGTGACTGTGCCGCCGATCGTGTACGTGGGTGGGCCAGAATTACCACCGCCGCACGCTGTAAGCATTGTGAGCACAGCCACGACTGCGGCGCCTCGAGCCATGTTACGGATACCGGATTGCATCTTGATCCCCTCTCGGTGATAGACGCGAATCGGCGACGCTGGCGGCTACCGCGACGAGCACTGCACGCAAATGCCCCCCAACCCGAAGTCTCACTTGGCATCCCCATGTCGTCTCTTGCCACATGTGTATTTGTCGTGCGAAGCCCTCGATTCACTAATAAAGAGTCCTCGCGGTGCAATTTGGACACCCCTAATTTTGGACGACGGATTCCCAATCCGTCGGAAGGGGAGTCGGCACCGGCTTGGTAAATATTTGGGTTGCCAATTCGGACCTGCGGGACTCATATACAAGTAGCGCGATTTCAGCCAGCCCCGACATTCAGTGGCTGTTGATCGACCTTGCGACAATCCGATCGAAAACTACTCAGCTTGAGTCAGGCGGTTAGACACGGACATCGCATGTTTTCGTTGCTCTGAAGCGGTCATTGGTGGTCGTCCGGATAGGGTCGAGGCTGTGTGAAAACGCTGATTAATTTGATAGCGTAGAGCCTTCTACTTCCGAGTAGCGGGAGGGACTGGTGAAGCGATTTATCGAAGGCGAAGATCGTAGTCAGAGCACGCTGTTTCCGGAACACCTCGACGATTATATTGCAGAGGATAACCCTGTGCGGGTCATCGACGTATTCGTCGATGAACTGGATCTAAAGGAGCTGGGGTTTGATGGGATGGAACCCGAAGCAACCGGGCGTCCCGGTTATCACCCCGGATCGCTTCTAAAAATCTACATCTACGGCTACCTGAACCGGATCCAGTCGAGTCGGCGTCTAGAACGCGAGACACAACGGAACGTGGAGTTAATTTGGCTCACCGGAAGGCTGACGCCGGACTTTAAGACGATCGCGGACTTTCGCAAGGACAACGGCCAGGCAATCCGCAGTGTCTGTCGCGAGTTCATCGTCCTGTGCCGGGAGATGAAGTTGTTCTCCGAGGCGGTTGTAGCAATCGACGGCAGCAAGTTCAAGGCCGTCAATAATCGCGATAAGAACTTCACCGATCGTAAGCTCAAGGCGCGGATGCAGCAGCTCGAGGAGAGCATCGGGCGATATATGACCGAGCTTGACCGCGCAGACCGCGATCCGTCGTTGGTGACCGAAGCGCGTGTTGAGCATCTCCAAGAGAAGATGAAGACCGTCAAACAGCAGATGCGCCAACTTCGACAGATCGGCAAGCAGCTGGCCGCGACGCCGGATGGCCAGGTCTCCTTAACCGATCCGGATGCTCGTTCGATGGCTACCAGCGGCCGTGGCACCGGTATCGTCGGCTACAACGTACAGACGGCTGTAGATACTAAGCATCATCTGATCGTCGCGCATGACGTCACCACTGACGGACACGATCGCAATCAGCTCAAATCGATGTGCGGCCAAGCCCGTGATGCGATCGGTACAACCACACTAACCGCATTTGCCGATCGCGGCTACTTCAAAGGCGAGGAGATCTTGGAGTGCGAGCGAGCTGGCATCAAGACTATGGTACCGAAGCCGCAAACATCGGGTAACAAAGCAGCTGGGCTGTTCGACAAGGCCGACTTTCGGTACCTCTCCTCGAAGGACGAGTACCGTTGCCCTGCGGGCGAGCGCGCCATTTGGCGCTTCACAACCTTCGAGCACGGATTGACGTTGCACAAGTATTGGGCATCTGCCTGCCCGCGATGTCCCCTCAAAGCTCGATGCACTACGGGTGACTATCGCCGGATCGCCCGATGGGAACACGAGGATGTGCTCGAGGTGATGCAAAGACGTCTGAATCGAACGCCACGCGCGTCGCGGATCCGCCGTCAGACCGTCGAACATCCCTTCGGGACTCTGAAGGCTTGGATGGGAAGCACGCATTTCTTGACCAGGACGTTACCGCGAGTCAGTACCGAAATGAGCCTGCACGTACTCGCATACAATCTGAAGCGAGTCATGCAGATCTTCGGGGTTGCACCACTCGTCGCATCGATCCGGGCGTGAACATCGCCTTCGCTCCCGCCAGGCAGCCCCATTTCTCTCGCAGACTTTCCTTATGGTCGCTGGCCAACCACCCATGATGCGCTGTTTTCACACAGCCTCGACCCGAAATCGGACAAATGGTAAACCGCCATGCTGCTCATGAAGCCGAACTGCGAATGCTGCAACTGCGACCTGCCTCCGAACTCGCGCGAAGCGATGATCTGTTCGTTCGAGTGCACATTTTGCTGCTTGTGCGCTACGACTCGTCTGCATGGAAGATGCCCGAATTGCGGAGGGGAATTCGCGTGCAGGCCCGTCCGCCCCGTCGAAGCCCTGCGTCAATATCCCGCGACCAGCGAGCGTACATTCAAACCGCAGGGCTGCGTTTAGCAGCTGTACGCACGCGGCCTCCGCGCAGCCCTCTTATGCGAGCCCTGCAACGCCGCGATTGGTTTCGTTGACGGGAACGGCGCCGGGGTGGGCAACTCATCGAAGAACGTGCGGGCATGAAGCTCGCGGCGGACATTAGATCGTGCGAGAATAAACCAAGAAACCCGATTTCGCAGCGACCTTGTCATACAGCTTCATTGCACCGACATTGGTCTCGTGCGTTTGCCAATACACCTCCGGAGCTCCCGAGGTCTCGGCATGCTCGTATACCCGTAGTATCAGAGCGCGACCAATCCCCTTGCCGCGCGCTTCCGGCGCGGTGAAGAGATCCTGCAGATAGCAGACTGGAGCAATATCGGTCGTGCTTCGGTGATAGAGAAAATGCACAAGCCCGAGCAACGTCCCGGCCTCTTCAGCAACCAGGGCGTGCACCGGCTCGTAGGCGTCGAAGAATCGCGACCACGTCGTGCGGGTAACCTCCGACGCTAGAGCCGTCTCTCCAAGCCGGCCGTAGAAAGCGTTGTAGCCTTCCCAGAGTTTCAGCCAGGCGGGAAAATCATATCTGCGCACTGGATGGATTGCCATTTGCATACGATATTCCCGTATTGATCTCGCCGCCGCTACGCCATCCGCCTATCCCCAATACCGGTGGATAACCCAGTGCGCAACCGGTCCGCAGTCACCCAATCGTCACACAGTTTCAGTCGGTTATGTCGAAGTGGCGAATTGTTGACCACTATTTTCGTCGTGATTTGCGCGGAGTGCGCCCAGACTTCGTGCGCACTGTCTTCTTGATTTTGCGTTCGGCCAGCTTCTTCTTCGCCTGACGCCGCATTTTTACCAGCGCGTCAACCAGATCGTCGACGGGCGCGTGCTTCTTCGCCTTGCGCCGCATCCATACCAGCGCATCGAGCAGATTATCAACCGGTTCCCGTCCTTTCGCCATGCAGCATCCTAGAGCGAACAGCTACGGGACGCCACTCGACGGTTTGGTCGCGACGCCGCTGACAGGCTTGAGCGAATTCCCTCAAATCAGTCGATCGTATACAGGCAGCCAGGCCGACTTAACTTGGATGCATAAACAGTATATATAAGGAGCGCAGCCCGAGGAGCAGCTCGAGTAATGAGGTAGATCATGAAAGCTGTGCGATTCGACAGGTACGGTGGGATCGAGGTTCTCCAGGTCGCGGATGTGCCGACCCCCGAACCGTCTCGTGGCGAGGCGCTGGTGAAGGTCAAAGCCGCGTCGATCAACCCCGGCGAGGCGAAAATCCGCGAGGGGCTGTTGCACGCCATGTGGCCGGCCACGTTCCCTTCGGGCGAGGGCAGCGATCTGGCGGGCATCGTGGCGAACGTCGGACCGGGGGTCGAAAGCTTTGCGGTTGGCGACGAAGTGATCGGCTTCACGGACCAACGCGCCAGCCACGCCGAGTACGTCGTCGTGAAGGCGCAGAATCTGACTATCAAGCCGGCAAAGGTACCTTGGAAGGTCGCCGGGTCGCTGGCGATCGCCGGCAGCACCGCGTATGCGTCAGTGCGCGCAGTATCCCTCAAGAGGGGCGACACCGTCGCGGTATCAGCCGCCGCGGGCGGCGTGGGTTCGATCGCCGTGCAGCTCGCCACGCGTACGGGCGCGGAAGTGATCGGCATCGCGAGCCCTGCTAATCACGAGTGGTTGACCGCCCACGGGATCAAGCCGGAGGCGTACGGGGCGGACCTTGCCGATCGGCTGCGCGATGCAAGGATCGATGCGTTCATCGATACGCACGGAGGAGGGTACATTAAGCTGGCGGTCGAGCTTGGCGTTTCTCGGGACCGGATCGACACCATCATCGATTTTGCCGCGGCGCGAGAGTACGGGGCGAAGACCGAGGGCAGTAGCGCGGCGCTAAACGCTTCCGTTCTCGCGGAGTTGGCCACGCTGATCGCTTCGGGTGATCTGGAAGTACCGATTGCCGCGACATTCCCTCTGAGTGACGTTCGAGCGGCCTTCTCGCTGCTCGAGCAGGGACACGTCCGCGGCAAGATTGTGCTGCTGCCCTCGTGATGGATTAGCGCGGAAGGAGGCGGACCCCAAGGTTCAAGCGCCTCGGGCCACTCAACAAATCCGATACGCATATGCGCTCTGCTCTATGGACTTCCGACGTATGTGACTCCCGGCGGCGGCCGCCGTGGCGAATCCATTTTCACGGAGCAGCAGGCCCACGCACCGCGAGAGGCCCCGGCGCCTCCAGCAACAGGCGCTTCCGCCCGCCGATCTGATGCCCACGATAAGCACCCAAGCTCTCGCTATGCACGCTGGCGACCGCCCCTGCGATTGCCTGATCGACACACCGGTTCCAGAGCATCTTCTCCAGAAATAGTGCGTCGTCAGGCTGGCCGCAGGCGGCTTCCGCTGCCGCCCGTAGACGCCGGTACAAACCGGCGACTCCCTGCGGCGTGCCGAGGTCCCCGGTATGGAACCGCACAGTAACAGACGTTGCGCGAGCGTGAAGCGTTGCGGCTCTGACAGGCTCGATGGGCGATACCATGAGAACAGCAACTAGCGAAACTGAAACGACGATGTGAACGAGGTTGCGGTCAAGATTAAGCAATGGGAGCTCCTTTGCCGTTTCGATCTACCTGATGTGCAGACCTCCAGGATGCCAGGCGCAGAAGCGCACGGGTTGCGAGGTTCTTAACCGCACTTAAGTTTCGCTTAACGCCGGCGTTCGAGAGGCGCATTGGGAGTTGCCTCAGCTGCGCTTAGACTGTGGATTCATCAGCGAACTACAATCTGGCGCATGATCGCTTCTATGTGAACGCGCGCCCCATCGAGGTGCGAGACACTGGACGTGGCGAATGCGTTTGAAGAATAGTGACGTTGACATATGACCTGGATGCAATTACTCACTCTACCTCTAACCTTCTTACTGGTCGTGTGGCTTGCAAAAAGGGCTCGTCGACCTGCACCGGTGGTCGATGGATGGCACATCGTCCGGTATTCGGCTGAAATCCGTTGGCTTTTCGTCGCGCTCTGCGTGGCGATGTTGATCTGCGGAACTTTGCTTTTGCAAAGCTTAGAAGGCCGTCGCGCTCCGGCAGGCATGCTTGTGGTTGCAATTCTTGTACTGGTATTGCTATCCATTTATGGGATGCTTTTTACTTGGCGCAATTGGGTTAAATACAACGATGAGACGCTGATTAGCAGCACGACCTGGAAGCGACCACAGACATTTAGGCTGGCTGACCTAAGGTCCAATGGCGCGGTTGGCCCACGAGGGCATCGATACACAACCGCCGCCGGCGACACAGCGTATGTCAATTCCTACCAACAAGGCGCGTCGCAGCTTATCGACATACTCTCCCGCCGGTAACGATCTACAGAGTCGGCTGAGAGCAATCAGCCCGGGAGCGCGGCAAGCAGTCTCATTGCAGTTCGGCGAGTGAAAATTCACGTGTGATCGTTGGTCAACCGTCGGGCGCACGCGCTTGCGTCGGCCGGCGGGTCGTCACCGGCGAAAATCCGGTGCATTGGGAGAATGGGCGCGACCCCTGATGGGGCGGCATAGTCGATGCGCCAGCTTATTCAAAGGTGTTCCCCAGCAGGGGAATTAACGATTGCTTTGATCGCGTTTGGGCTTTTCACTTTGGATAATGCATTCTTCCTACTTCATCCAACGGTGAATCCGCGAGTTGTGCCGCCGACGGCTCCGCCGGGGTATAAGAGCCATTGAGAGGCGGCTTAGAGTTTCTCGGTGAGCGAGATGCTGCGAACCGCGTGCGTCGCGGTTAAGATCGAGAATAAACGCCGCGCACTGTGAAAAAAGGAGGCAAGGTGGGTAAGGATTTCGAGGCGCAATTGAGCGCGATTGTTGAAGCGAAAGTCAAGAATGAGGAAGCCACCAAGGCGCGTGCGGCAGAGAAGGCTAAAATAGAGCAGCAATTCGACAATGAATGGAATCACGTCCGCGATAGCGTTGTGGAACCGCTGCTCAAAAAAGCTGTTGCGGCGTTGGAGCTGGGAAGCATCCACGCCTCGATAAGCAAGCCGCCGGTGCGTGGAATTTCGGAGGGCGGACGTGGCGAAACGAGAGTTGTCGCTGGAACGACTGGTATTGAGTTGCAGGTTCCAGGAGGAGGCAGTCGCCGCCCCGACGAGCTCGTGCTTCGGTTCGAGCCATCATGGAAGCACGGGCAGGTAATAGTAAAGCACCATCACACTGAAGAGGACCTAAAGCTATCAGAGATCACTGGAGAGTACGTTGAGGGAAGAATTCTGTCGTTCCTCAACGAGGCTGTTTTAAATCGCAAGCCTTAATTGTCCCCAATAGAGAAGGTCGCCCGGAGGCAAC
>Ga0302326_10005456_pt1 | contig 28986 bp, 24 predicted proteins | sample Palsa_T0_3_FD_202264 | JGI IMG/M metagenome (GOLD analysis project Ga0302326, IMG submission 202264) | Peat permafrost microbial communities from Stordalen Mire near Abisko, Sweden - Palsa_T0_3 | ecosystem: Environmental > Terrestrial > Soil > Palsa > Peat permafrost | place: Sweden: Abisko... | reverse complement strand
ACCGGTCGCCGCATTGTTGTAAATCGTGCCGCCAGTCGAATTAAGCGTGGTGCCGCCGAACTGTACGGACGTGAGCCACGCCGGATTGCTATAGCTACCCGCGGTGGACACGGCATTGGTAACCTGCGCTGCGGTATAGTCGCCGCTGGCCGCGACCACCACGCCGGTACGGCCAAATACGGAAGTCACTGTCCCGCCGCCCGCTGGAGTAGCGCAAGTCTCGGAGCCGTCGGTGTTGATCTTTTGAACAAACTGGCCGCCACCGGAGCAGTCTTTCGATTGCACGCCGCCCAACGTAGACGCTCCAGGCGCGGGCAGTTGCGCTGCTGGAAGCGTGCCCGTGCCAAGGTCCGAAGCCGAACCGCTAGTCGCCACCGCCGCTAATGCCGGTTTATTCAAAATCTGGGCAGGTCCACTGGCAGCGTTCCAGTCGGAGTTAACCTGCGCAGCCGGAATCGCGGGCTGATTACTGAGGTCGCCGTAGCTTCCGCTGGTAGCTACTTTTGCCAGCGGCGTTCCCTGTATCTGAAGGGCGCCGGCATTCAGGGTGCCGTACCCGGTAGATCCGTTGGTGACGTTTAGTACCCCCGCGCTGGCGCGCGCAAGTCCTGTATCGATGGAACCGGCGAAGACATTATTCTGGCTGTGCCAGGCGATGATGCTGTCAGAAGATAAACCTGCCGTAACAGTGTCCAGGCTGATCTTGTAGTTGATACCATCCCCTTCCGCGAAACCCCCGTCCCAATTGATGAACGACATGGTCGAGCCGGCGTTGTTTTGAAAGAGCAGCGAACCCGCTCCGTTCGTGGCCTGGCTCGAGCTATTTTTGAAAACCAACTGTGTGTTGCCGGTTCCAGCGTTGTTATAGACCGTGCCGCCGGTGGAGCTAAGAGTAGTGCCGCCAAACGTCACGGCGGTGAGCCACGCGGGGCTGCTGTAACTTCCCAAGGTGCTCACGGCGTTGGTCACCTGCGCGGCTGTATAGTCGCCGGCGGCTGCTGCCACAACTCCCGTGCGTCCGAAAACGGAGGCGACCGCCCCGGAGCCGCTGCCACCCTGTAGCGTCCACGTGTTAGCCGCGGTACACCCGAATATGTTTTGCCCGGCGGTGGCGTCGCTGGCGAAGTACTGCTCGCCCACCGCGCACGTGGTGGGTTTACTGGCTCCGGCACCGACTTTGGCGGGCGTGCTATGCGCCGCGCTAGAAATGTCGAGAGTGCCGCCCGATGCCGCCCGAAAAACACCCGTTCCAGTAAAGCGGAACGACTCCACCAAGCTGTTCCAGGCCGATCCGGATGCGCCCGCCGGCGCGTATTTGAAAATAGCGTTGCCGCCCGATGCGCTGCCCGTGCCTGGGCCGCCGGCAAGTATCAGATCCTCGCCCGCCACATTCGTGCCGCTGCCCCCCGAACTGGCCAACTGCACGCCCGCGGGGGCCATCGCGGTAGTGACTCCGTTGCCCAGCCAGATCTGGTAGATGGGCGATGGATCGCTGCCCACAGCCATCTGGTTTGAGTTATAGACCGTCGCATAAGCGCCTAGCGCAATACTCTGGCTCGGAGTGCTGGACTCCTCCGCCCCCAAGCTCGCGTCAGGCGTGGTATCCAGGTAGGTCGTCGTCGTGTTGTCGCCGATCGTTGCCACATAGCACCAATGCCGCGGCAGTTGGTTTGCAGTGACGACGGTGCATAACGTGGTGGGGCATCCCACCGTACGATAAATTCTGCGCGCCGTGGCCGTGAAGGGCCCGGAGTAAGTCGGGATGCCGGAGATAGAAACTTCCTGGTTCCCGGTAGTAGTCAGGATGCCCAGATAACTGTTATTCGATAGGGCGGTTTCCTGCCCATTCAACACGAAGCTGACCTTGTACCAGTACCAGCCCACGTTCAGCTTGGTGCCCGCGGCCAACGCGAGTGTTACACCGCTCATGGTGTTGGGGTAGAAGTAATCGGCATACGCGCCCAAGCCCGTGTTGTAGTGTCCCGACGTGACTCCGAACATCGCGTTGAACCCCGCGCCGGTATTGTCATAGCCGGTCGTGCCGGACCATACCGTGTTCATCCCCATGCAGGAGTTTTCGTAGCCGGTCACGATCCAGGCGCAACTGTCGACGCCGAAGCCGGAGTTGCGGTATCCGGTCTGATTAATGCCTACCGAGTCAATGCCAAATGCGGCGTTGTTATAACCGGTCGTATTTTGATACAGCGCGCGCAGTCCGAAGGCAAAGTTATCGTACCCCGTGGTGTTATTGCCCAGTGCGTTCTCGCCGACCGCGGTGTTGTAACTGCCGGTAGTATTGGCGGCCATGGCCAGGCTGCCGATAGCGACGTTTTGCCCGCCCGCGGTGTTAGCGGTCAGCGCATCTTCGCCTATGGCGATGTTTTGGAAGCCTGTCGTGTTGGCGGCCAGTGCCGAGTATCCGATGCCGACGTTGAAACTGGCCAGCCCGGAGCTGCCGCCAGCCGGACCCATGGTCTGATTGCCGGCGTTGGCCCCGAAAAACGCGTTGTACCCGGCGGCCGTGGGATCGGCGTACGCGCTTAACAGCGCCGCCGTGGATCCCGTCCCGATCGTAAGAGTGGGCAAAGCATTCGACCACAGCGATCCTCCCATGCCATCGCTGAATAGCGCTTTGCCGGCCGCGCCCGCCGCTGAAGGCAGGTTCAGAAGGCCGTTGAACCCGGAGGTCGGAGCGCAAATGCCCATGTCATGCACACCGTTGGTATCGGCCAGATGCAGACACCCTGCCACGGTGCTGCTCGTATTCGCGTAAATACTCCCGGCGGCATTCACATTGCCGCCTGCATCCACATCGCTGGCCGTAGTAAGCCCGGTGAACGAGGCCGAGAGAGTGCCATTACCAATCGTGGCCGAGGTCAGCGCCGACGTGGGCAGGTTCGCGGCGGGCAGCAGCGCGTTTGCGTCCAGCGGCGCGTAGCCATTGGCGGCGTTCTTGTTGGTGACGCTTTCCGGCGTGAAACCGAGTGAGGATGTCACGTCCGATGGCGCCGCGATGCTAGGCGCGCCGGTTCCGGTGGTAACCTTCAAGAGACCGGTAGGTAGGCCGGACAGCGACACACCGCTTAATTGGTTCGCATTCACCTGACCGGCGCCGGTGTAACCCAGGCTCCCGCTGATCAGTAGCGCGTTGGCGTTCGTTCCCGTCCCGACACCGTTGAAGCCAACACTGCCAGCCGAGCCGCCCGTGTTTCCGCATAGGAACCCGTGCGTCACCTGGCTGTAGTTCAGATGGTTTCCGCCGGTATCGGGGCAGGACGGAAGCGCCGTCCAGGCCCCCACTGCCGGGGCTGTGGTGACCACCGTCTGGTCGGATGCGCCGTTACTGGGAACACTGGTGCCATTTACCGCGGTAATGGCCGGCAGGTTAGCCGTGGGAAGAAGCTTGTTCGCGTCCAGCGGCGCGTAACCGTTGGCGGCGTTCTTGGTCGCCGTATTCTCCGGAGCGAAGCCGAGTGTAGCGGTCACGTCCGATGCGGCCGCGATGCTAGGCGCGCCCGTTCCGGTTGTAATCTTCAAGAGACCGGTATTGAGGCCGGGCAGTGAAACACCGCTTAATTGGTTCGCATTCACTTGGCCGGCGCCGGTGTAACCGAGGCTCCCGCTGATCAAGAGCGCGTTGGCGTTCGTTCCTGTCCCAACGCCGTTGAAAGCAACGCTGCCGGCTGAGCCGCCCGTGTTTCCGCATAGGAACCCGTGCATCACCTGGCTATAGTTCAGATGGTTTCCGCCGGTATCGGGGCACGACGGAAGCGCCGTCCAGGCTCCCACTGCCGGCGCGGTGGTCACCACGGTCTGGTCGGATGCGCCGTTACTAGGAACACTCGTGCCATTTACCGAGGTGATCGCCGGCAGGTTAGCAACGGGCAGAAGCTTGTTCGCGTCCAGCGGCGCATAACCGTTGGCGGCGTTCTTATTCGCCCCGTTCTCGGGCGTGAAACCGAGTGTGGCTGTAACATCCGATGCCGCGGCGATGCTAGGCGCGCCCGTCCCAGTGGTGATCTTCAACAGGCCCGTACTCAGGCTCGGCAGTAACACACCGCTTATTTGGTTGGCATTCACCTGACCGCCGCCCGTGTAACCCAGGCTGCCGGCGATCAAGAGGGCGTTGGCGTTCGTTCCTGTCCCGACGCCATTGAAGCCAACGCTGCCAGCCGTGCTTCCGCATAGGAACCCGTGTGTCACCTGGCTGTAATTCAGATGGTTTCCGCCCGTATCGGGGCACGACGGAAGCGCCGTCCATGCTCCCACTGCCGCGGCCGTGGTAACCACGGTTTGGTCCGATGCGCTACTACTAGGAACACTCGTGCCACTCACCGCGGTGATGGCCGGCAGGTTATCAGCGGGAAGAAGCTTGTTGGCGTCCAGCGGTGCGTAACCGTTGGCGGCGTTCTTATTCGCCCCGTTCTCGGGCGTGAAGCCGAGCGTGGATGTTATGTCCGATAAACCTGCGATGCTAGGCGTGCCCGTTCCAGTGGTGATCTTTAGGAGGCCGGTAGACAGGCTGGGAAGTGACACACCGCTTAATTGGTTGGCATTCACCTGACCCGCGCCAGTGTAACCTAGACTCCCGCCGATCAGAAGCGCGTTGGCGTTCGTGCCAGTCCCCACGCCACTGAATCCAACGCTGCCAGCCGTGCCGCCCGTGCTTCCGCATAGGAACCCGTGTGTCGCCTGGCTGTAGTTCAGATGATTTCCGCCGGTATCGGGACAGGACGGAAGCGCCGTCCATGCTCCCACTGACGGGGCCGTGGTCACGACCGTTTGGTCGGAAGCGGTGTTACTGGGGACACTCGTACCACTTAGCGTACTGATCACCGGCAGATTCGCAATGGGCAGAAGCTTGTTCGCATCTAGCGGCGCGTATCCATTTGCCGCGTTCTTGTTGGCCGCATTCTCCGGTGAGAAACCCAGCGCCGCCTGTACGCCGGTGGTTTGACTGTATGGAATAAGGGGAAGATTCGTCACCAGGACTTTGGCGGAGGCGTCCAATGGTGCGTAACCGGTAGCTGCGCCCTTATTCGCCGGGTTTTCCGGCGTGAAGCCCAGTGTCGCTTCCACATCCGTAGACGTGGCGATGCCGGGGGTCCCGGTCCCACTGGTGATCTTTAGAAGCCCGGTGGACAAGCCGGAAAGAGGCACGCCGCTCAATTGATTGGCATTGACCAGCCCGCCGCCCGTGTAGCCCAAACTCCCGCCGACCAGCAGCGATGCGGTGTTGGTGCCGTCCTCCACACTGCCAAAATTGACACTGCCCACGGTGCCGCCGGTATCTCCGCACTGAAACCCATGCGTCACCGCGCTGTAATTCAGGTGAAAGCCGCCGGCATCCGGGCACGCGGGAAGGCTCGCCCAGGAGCCCACCCCTGGGGCTGTTGTCACTACAGTCTGGTCGGATGCGACGTTAGTAGGTACGGTCGTGCCATTTACCGTGGAAATAGCCGGCAAATTCGCGGCCGGTACTAGCGCGTTCACGTCCAACGGTGCATAACCGCCCGCCACGCCCTTCGTGCCCACGTTCTCCGCGACGTATCCGAATTGAGTTATCGACGATACGCAAGAGGATGGCCAAGCGCCCGCAGCCTTCGGGCCATATAGGCAGTAGTTGCTGGTATTGACGTAATAGTCCCCATCTGCCCCAACCGACGCTGGTGGCGCAACGGGCCCATACCAGATAGAGGCGCCGGCGGGGATGCCCGTGGGCACCCCTCCACCTTGCACAATGATTTGCGCCGGCGCAACCATAGCGGTGAATGCGCACAACAGTCCTGACAGAACGATGCTTCTCATACGGAAACGAGTCTCCTGGATTTTAGATAAGGCGGACTAGCGCTGGTAGAGCATGCCCGTAACCACCGCCGCGCCTGACAGGCTGTCGATGGCCAACGTGGTGGGGTCAAGCACGTTTGAGTCTCGTTCGTCTCCCACCACCACCGACTGTCCGGTCTGCAGCACTGCTATGACTCCCGCACCGGTGGTCTTATTCAGTCCATTTAACCCGACAAAGACATAATCGCTTGCATTCGCGGTCTTGAAGGCCTGTACGAGAACCTTGTTGCAGCGCAGGGGATATCCCGATGGTGCCGGCACATTCGCCGTCAAAATCGCACTGCTTGCGGTAACAAAACCGAGGGGGATTATTTGTGCCACGTAAAACGCTCCTTTTCACCCACAATGTAGCAGCCGCGTCCGCGAAGGCCGGGAGCGCAACAGTGACTTCGCGGTGACGGCCGGCGTGTGAGTTGGGAACCTCCACTAACCACCAGGATGTTCCACCCTCCGGCAATAACTGAAACGCGCTTTCGCGCCGGCCGTGGGCTAAGTCTTTAGTGGAGAATTGGTTAGTAAGGGTGGCGGGCACCCTATCCGTACTTGTGAGAGCTTTGGCCAGTCACGTTGGCGTGACGGCCGCGTCCAGCATGGCCAGGAGAACCAACTGGCCCATAAATTTTTCGCGACGGCTTGTGACTGGTGTGCGGGAGGCTGCGCCCCACACGTCCGCTCCGCAAGTCTACTGCACCGTATTTAGATACGCCACCAGGTCGGACATCTGCTGCGGATTATTGAACCGCGGCCAGACCATCTTCGCCTGCCGCATGCGTGTGAACATCTGCGGCCCGTGCTTCCACAGCGCCGAGATAATCGTAATTTCCGAGTAGGCGCGGCCTTGCCCAGACAGCGGCGGTGCGCCGTGCTCCCCGCCCATGTGGCACTCGGCGCAACGCTTCGCGGCAAACACCTGCTTACCCTTCGCGGCATCGCCTTTGGCGTAAACGAACTGCCGCATCCACAAATAACTGAGTAACTGCCGCATCTCGTCCTCGGAAAGCTGCGGCACCGGCTGGATCATCCTCGGCGCGTGATTCCACATGTCCACTGCGATCTCAGTCAAATCCAGATTGTGCAGGCGGTCCTCCAGGGCCAACTTACCCACGTGGCATTTCACGCAGCCCTTCGATTCGAATATGGCCTGCCCGCCATCGCCCGCCGTAAACGAGAAGCGCGCGGGTATGGCGCGGGTCTCCGGCAGATTTCGCAGATAGGCCAGGATGTCGCTCAAATCCTGTGCCGTCAGTTCCTGCCACGCGATTTTCTTGCGCGCGAACGCTTCCCGCATGCGGCTGCTATGGTCCCACATCTGTTGCACCAGGACGATCGGCTGCCCCAGCGATTCCCACTTGACCACCGGCGGTGCGCCTTCCGCCCGCGATTCCGTAATGCCGTGACACTCCGCGCAGTGCCTGTCCGTGAACGCCTGCTTGCCGCGCGCGGCATCGCCCGGTTTGTCGAAGAAGCGCGTCGAGTAAAGGTACGCGAACAGATCGGCGGCATCCGCCGGGCTCAGGTTGGGCCGCTCGATTCCGGCTCCTTCCATGGCCGCCCACATCACCGGCGCATGGTTCCACATGGCGCTGGCAAGCAGCGCGGGGGTGAAGCCGCGATCCACGCGCGCGCTCAGATCCATCCCCATTTTTCCGCCCTTGCCATTCACGCTGTGACACTCAACGCAGCGCTGGTTCTCAAAGAGTTTCGCGCCTCGGTCCGAGTCGCCGGGAATCACGGGCGGCACAGCGGCCCCCGCGCTCCACACCGTCAAAACGCAAACGCTCAACACTCGCATCCGCATTCCCTCGCTACACTTCATTCTTCTTGAATCGCTCGATCAGACGATCGCACGCGCGCACCGTCAGCGCCATAAACGTCAGCGTTGGATTCTGGCACGCCGACGATGGATAGCACGCCCCGTCCATCACGAACAGGTTTTTCACATCGTGTGCCTGGTTATAAGGGTCCAGCACGAACTTCTTCGGATCCGCGCCCATGCGTGCCGTGCCCACCTCGTGGATCGCCATCCCAGGCATCGCCAGATCCGCATTCACCTTGATATTCCTCGCGCCGGCGGCTTCCAACATCTCCGCGGCGGAACTGGCGGCATCCTCCATCATGGCCTTCTCATTGTCGCCATGCGTCATGTGGATGCGCAATGCGGGAATGCCCCAGGCGTCCCGCATCTCCGGATCGAGCTCGCAATAATTGTCCCAACGCGCCAGCGATTCGCCGAACGCGCCTAATTCGATGTTGTACGCGCCCGCCAACACGGCTTTCTTATACTGCGCGCCGAACCCCTCCGCGCCGAAGTTGAAGCCCGCGCTGGCGCCGCCCTGAAAGCCATAGCCGCGAATAAAGCGCGGATGCCGGGGTCCGTTCAGGATGTTGCGAAAGCGGATCACATAAATGCCGTTGGCGCGATGCGGCGCGCTCGGCGACGGAGGCGTGGGATCGAAGCCCGGCAATTCGCCGGCGGCGCCCCCACCCACCGCGTGATCCATCAGGTAATGCCCCAGCGCGCCGCTCGAATTCCCCAGGCCCTGCGGATAAGTCCGCGTGGCGGAGTTCAACAGGATGCGCGTCGATTCCATGGCCTGCGCGCAAAGAATCACGCTCCGGGCCCGCGCCTGGTAAGTCTTGTGCGACAAGCGGTCCACGTACGTCACGCCGGTAGCCCGGTTGTTGGCGTTGTCCATATCGACGCTGCGCACCACCGCGTTCGTAATCAGCGTGCAGTTCCTGGTCTTCAACGCGTCCGCCACCGTGGTGAACGGGCTGCTGAAGTAGGAGAACGTCACGCAGCCGCGCTCGCAAGGCCCGCAGTAGTGGCAGGCGGCGCGTCCATTATGGTTTTCGGTGAGGATGGCGGTGCGTCCGATGGTGACCGTACGCCCGAACTGCGCCTGCACCCGCTCGCGCAAACGCACTTCGCCGCAGGTCATTTTCATGGGCGGCAGGAAGTGGCTGTCGGGCAGCGTGGGATTCCCTTCCGCCGCGCCGCTAATGCCCACATAGCGCTCCACCGTTTCGTAGAAAGGCTCCATCTCCTTATACGAAAGCGGCCAGTTCTCACCATAGCCATCGTGGCCGGCCGCCTTGAAATCCAGATCGCTCATGCGGTAGCTCTGGCGTCCCCACACCAGTGTGCGCCCTCCCACAATCCGCAGCCGCTGCCACGTGAATGGCTTGTCCGCCGGAGTGCTGTACGGATTCTGCAGATCGTCTACGAACCAGTCGTAGTTGTATTCCATGCACGCGTAGCACTGCTTCTGCACCGGCCGCGTGCGCGCGATCTCCGGCGACATGTCGCGGTACTTCAGCTTGTAAGCCGGCATGTGCTCGGTAAATTCTTTGGGCGATATGTTGCGCCCCGCCTCCAGCAGCGCGACCTTCAGGCCGGCCTCCGCCAGCCGCTTAGCCGCCCAGCCGCCGGTGGCGCCGGAACCCACCACAATCGCATCGTATTCGGTACCTTGTGCCGCTTGCATCGGTAAAGGTATTATAGTCCCCAAATGAATCGCCGCGATCTGTTCCGCCAAGCTTTTCTGGGAGCCGCCGCCGTGGCCACATCCGCAGGCGCCGCGTCCGCTCGCGAGTTTCCTTCGGGTTACGATGCTTCAAAGGAGTTGGCACGCGCCGATTGGCAGCCGCTGTTTTTGGACGGCCACCAAAACGAGACGCTGGTTTTATTCAGCGACATCCTCATCCCCGCTACCGATACGCCAGGCGCCAAAGCGGCCCTGGTCAATCGCTTCATCGACCTGGTGCTGGCTGCGGAGACGCACGACACGCAGCGCAGTTTCCTCGATAGCCTGGCCTTCCTCGATGGCGAAGCTTTCGCGCGCTACCGAGCCGCGTTTGTATATCTGACGCCTGAGCAGCAGACGGAACTCGTTACCTACATGGCCTACCCGCACACCCTCGAGACCTGGGACGAGAACGCGCCCGGCACCTATCGCGGGCACGCGCATTTCAGCAACCTGAAGGACTGGATCTCGCGCGCGTATTACAGTTCCCCGGTCGGCATGCAGGCGTTGGGATATACCGGAGTGCCCGGCGGCGTCTTCGAAGGTTGCAAGTAGATCTGGCGCGTTGTGGGGCAGGCCCTCGGCCTGCGGCGGCCTCCCAGGCCGCCGTGCTTTTTTCGCGCGCGCAGCCCGCCTCTTATCCAAACGCCATCCGCCGGTGATCCTTCAAAATACACCGGTCCATCACCACTTCCAAACCCGCCGCCCGAGCTCTCTCCGCCGCTTCCTCGTTGACCACGCCCTCTTGCATCCAGACCGCCCGCGCCTCAATCCGGATGGCCGCTTCCACAATCGGCGGCACGAATTCCGAACGCCGGAAAATGTCCACGATATCCACGCGCTCCGGAATGCTCTCCAGATCGGGATAGCATTTCTCGCCCAGTACAGTCTCCGCGAACGGGTTCACCGGAATGATGCGATAGCCGTTGCGCTGCATATACTCCGCCACGCCGTAGCTCGGACGGAAGCGCTTGCCCGAAAGCCCGACCACCGCGATTGTGCGGCTGGTCTTCAGCAATTCCGTAATGCTCATGGCGTGGCCCGTTTCGCGGCCGCCTTCCTGAACCGCGCGATTTCATCGCTGGTCAGATAGCGGAACTCGCCCGGCTTCAGCGAACCCAACTCCAGGAAGCCGATCTTCACCCGCTTCAGCTTTTCCACCAGCCGCCCGAAATGCTTGAACATCTCCCTGATCTGATTCTTGCGGCCTTCGATCAGGCGCACTTCGTACCACGGATTTTGGGCGCGATGCACCAGTTTCAAACCCGCCGGCGCCGTCCGCCGTCCGCCCAGCGGCACGCCGTCGCGGAACTCCTGTTCCTGTTCCGGAGTAAGCAAGCCAGTCACTTTCACCAGGTACGTCTTCGGGATGTGGGTGGATGCGGACGTGATGGCGTTGGCCAGATCGCCATCGTTGGTGAGCAGCAGCAATCCCTCGCTGGCGTAATCCAGGCGGCCGACCGGATACACGCGCTCTTTCATGCCCCGCACCAGATCCATCACCGTGGGCCGGCCCTGCGGATCGGATACCGTCGTCATCACGCTGTGCGGTTTGTGGAGCGCGATCGCGATCAGGTGTTTGGGCTGGTGCAACAGCTTTCCATCCACCTTGATATGATCGCGGTCCAGATCGGCCTTGCTGCCCAGTTCCGTGACTGCTGTACCGTTCACCGTCACGCGGCCTTCCTGGATCATCTGCTCGGCCTTGCGGCGGGAGGCCACCCCCGCCCGCGACAAGATTTTCTGGAGCCGCTCTTCGGCCATCAGCCCTGCTCTGCCGGCGGCTCGGGCGAGGGCACGGGGGCCGGCAAGTCTGGTGCGTCGCCATCGATGGCCATGCGCCGGATCTCCTCGAACTCCTTAAGCGACGGCAATTCGCTCAAGTCTTTCAAGCCGAACTGCACCAGGAAGTCCTTGGTGGTCTTGTAGAGGATAGGCTTGCCGATGACGTTCTTGCGGCCCGCCGCGGCGATCAGCTTGCGGTCCAGCAGCGTCTTCAGCACGCCCGCGCCTTGGACGCCGCGAATCTCCATGATCTCCGGCGCCGTCACGGGTTGCTTGTACGCGATCACCGCCAGCGTCTCCAGCGCCGGCAGCGACAGCTTCAACGGAGGCTTCAGGCTTCGGACGAAATTGCGCACCGTCTCATGGTGCTCCGGCTTGGTGGTCATCTTGTAGCCGCCGGCCACCTCGCGCATAGTGACGCCATGTTCGGGCTTGTCATACTCCGCGACCAGATCGTCGAGCAGCACCTGCACGCGCTCGCGCGGCTGCCCCAGAGCCGTCGCAATCTGAGCCAACGAAAGAGGCTCCTCCGTGATATACACGATGGCTTCGAGCAATGCCCGCAACTGCGAGTCTTCCGACGCCACCAAACTGGGCGCCTCCACCCCAACGAAAATCTCCTCGGAGCCAATAGCCTCGACGCCCACCACCGCGTCCTCCAACGGACTCGCCCCCTCGCCCGCTCCCCCGCTCGCCCGCTCAGCCGCAGGCTCCAGACTCTCCGCGTCCCCACCTCCCCGCGTCTCCGCGTCAGCCTCCCCCGCCGGACTCGTCCCCTCGCCCGCTCCCCCGCTCGCCCGCTCAGCCGCAGGTTCCTCAGCACTCCCCGCGTCTCCGCGTCCCCGCGTCTCCGCGTCAGCCTCCCCCGCCGGACTCGCCCCCTCGCTCTATCCCCCGCTCGCCCGCTCAGCCGCAGGCTCCTCAGCATTCTCCGCGTCCCCGCGTCCCCGCGTCTCCGCGTCAGCCTCCCCCGCCGGACTCGCCCCCTCGCCCGCTCCCCCGCTCGCCCGCTCAGCCGCAAGCTCCTCAGCACTCCCCGCGTCCCCGCGTCCCCGCGTCTCCGCGTCTCTATCGACCAACAACTCTTCCCCCACTACCTATATTCCCTCTCGATCGCATTCACCGGCTCATCCGCCGCAAACACCGCGTCGAACGACCGGTGTCTCCGCAGCACGATTTCCCCGAACAGGTCCGTCTGCGCTACCACCACCGCCTGCAACTTCACCATCTCCAGCACTGCCAAAAACAGGGCGATCATCGCCCGCCGGGTGCGTTGCTCCTCGAAAACCCGCATGATGTAAACCGGCTGATCCTCGCCCGCCTCCTGGAACAGCGACTTCAGCCGCAGGATCATCTGCGCCACGGTGGTTTCTTCCTCGGCCACCTCGTAAACCGGCCGGTTCTTGGCGCGCTCCACGAGCTCACCAAACGCCTTCACCAGGTCGAAGAGCGTGATGGACAGGCCCGGATCCTCGTCCCCCGCGGCAAACTGCGCGATCTGCGGATTCGACCAGACGTTCTCCTCGATCATCCGCTTCTGCTGCAGCATCTCGGCGGCGTTCTTGTATTTCTCATGCTCCAGAAGCCGCTCCACTAACTCCTGGCGCGGATCTTCTTCCGGGTTGTCCTTGGCCAACTCCGGATCGCGCGGCAGCAGCATGCGCGATTTGATGTGGATCAGCGTGGCCGCCATGTAGACGAACTCCGCCCCCAAATCGAAATCCAACTCGCGCGCTTTTTCCACGTAATCCAGATACTGCGCGGTGATGGTGGCGATAGGGATATCTTTGATGTCGATCTGCTGCTTCCGTATCAAATCCAGCAACAGATCGAGCGGTCCGTCATAGCGTTCCAGGTGGACGTTTAAAGGCGAAGACACCGTAATTCACGATATCACGGTTGCGGGTGAGGCCCGCTCGCAGACCGCCATCCCCAAAACGGTTCAGTGCCCCAAGCCGGGCTATAATGGCCGGTCATGTTCACTGCGGCTCGCGTGCGGCGCCTGCTCGGCATCGTTTTCTTCGCCGCCTGCACCTTCTGGTATGGCAAACAGAACGTGCAGACCGCGATTCCCACGCATGGCCCCAGCGATTTCACCTTCTATCACTCCGCCGCACAACACATCCTGCACGGCGAGTCGCCGTTTCTAACGCCGGACTACATCTATCCGCCGCTGCTCGCATGCCTGCTGCTGCCGCTGGCGGCCTTCGATTATTTCACGGCGCGATGGATCTGGTTTGTGTTTTCGCACGCCTGCTTCCTGGCGGCGGGGTTTCTGCTGTGGCGGCGCCTGGGGCGCGACTGGATTGCAGCGGGCGCGATTGCGTTCGTTTGGAGCGCCGGCATGGTGGCGCACGACGGTTTCGCCACCGGCCAGCCCGACGCGCCTTTATTATTGCTGATAGTAGTGGCGTGCGTGTGCGGCGGCTGGATTGGCGGTGCGGCGGCCGGCGCGGGATTCGCCGTGAAACTGATACCCGCAGTGCTGGGCCTGCTTGCCCCACTCGAGCGCAATTGGCGCGGTTTGGTGGCGTTCCTCGCCAGCGCCGGATTGCTGATTGCCATTCCGTGGACGGTGGTGGCCTTCTTGCGCGGCCCCGTGCGCCCCGCTACTACGGACTACCTGTTCGGCACGCCGTGCGTATTGAGCTGGTCTTTCCCTTCCGCCGCGCTGCGCCTGATCGAGCCACCCGGCCCGGACGGCAAGCTGCCCAGCGATTGGCTCATCGGCTGGGACCTGGCGCGGCAGCATCTATCGGCCCGGCAGAAGCGCGTGTCGATTTCGGTGGCGGTCGCGATATTGGCTGCCGGCCTCGCGCTTCTATGGATCAGAACCCACGGCAGGCTGGATCCGGAGCAAGCTCCCATAGCCGGGACGGCTCTGGTTGCGCTGGCGCTGGCCGCTTCACCCATCGGCTGGTGGCATTACCAGGTGCTGCAATATCCGGGTGTCGCGTTGGTTTTCTCTTACGCCATCCGCCGCCGCGACTGGCGCCGGCTGAGCGCGTACTTAGTATGCGCGGCGCTTCTGTTTCCCGTGCCGGCCATTGTGCTCCGGCACTATGTAGCCGTGCATCGGCGCTGGCCCGATGCGCCCGTGGTCTCCTTCTGGACCGCGGTGACGCCTCTGGCTTCGCTGTTTCTGTTTGGTTCGCTGGTTAGTTACTTGGCGCCATCTGCCCGCGGCACTACCGGGGAGTCCCCATATCCCCGATCTTTTCGAGCAGCACCTTGAAATTAGCCTCGTTGATGCGCCGCTCGGCATCGAAGCGGGCATCCATGTACCTCTGCAGGTCACTCAACCGGACATCTACGTGATGGGTGCTGAAGAGGATGCCGACTATGACGATGATCAATGTGGCGGCAGGGCAGACGACCGGCAAGTACGCCATGACAAGCATCGCCGCCTACCTCTTCTTCCGCCCCATCACCAGCCCGGCGAAGATGGTGATCAGCGCGGCCAGCGTGGACAGCGTGCCCACGATCAGATAGTCGGCCCTGCCGTGAGGTTCCGGGAGCACCCGTATGAGAGCAATGGCGAAGACCGCGAAGGCCAGCGATGCGCTGCCGGCCAAGGCGGCCGGACGCGGTATGCGGAACCGGCGCGGCGGTGGGAACTCGTCAGGCTTTGGGGTGGGCGCGGTCATAAACCTCCATCAGATCGGTCAGCGACACCTGGGTATATTTCTGGGTGGTCGAGAGGCGCGCGTGACCCAGCAGCTCCTGTATGGCGCGCAGGTCGGCGCCGTCGGCCAGCAGGTGCGTGGCGTAGGCATGCCGGAAACTGTGCGGGTGAATGGAAGAATCACCATTCACCAGTATGCCGTAGAGCTTGACAATGCCGCCAACTCCGCGCGCGGTCAGGCGCCGGCCATGATGGTTCAGAAATAGCGCACGCTCCTGGGGCACGGCCGTGCGCGCCACCAAGTAGCGATCAAGCGCGTCGTCCGCCTTGCCGGCGTAGGGCACCTGGCGTTCTTTTTTGCCCTTACCGCGCACGCGGATCCAGCGCTCGGCGCGGTCGATATCGTCGAGGTTCAGCCCTACCAGTTCGCTGACGCGAATGCCGCAGCCGTAGAGGAATTCGAAGATCGCCCGGTCGCGGGCCGGATGCGGGCGCTCGAATTTTTCCTCGCCCACCGTGTCGATGAGACCGTTCACCTGTTCGGCGGTCATCACCTCGGGCAGGCTCTTGGGAGCTTTGGGCGTACGCACCAGCCGCGCCGGATTCATGGGGATCAATCCCTCGCGCGACAGAAACCGGAACAGCGAGCGCACGGCCGCCAGCTTGCGCCGGATAGTCACTGCGGTCAGTTGACGGCTGTACAGGTCCGCCAGCCACTCGCGAATTTCCAGCACGTGCAATTGGGCGAGCGGTGGCGGTTCGCTTTCGGGCGGCGTGAAGTATTCCAGGAACTGCCGCAGGTCTGAACCATAGGCTTCCAGCGTGTGCGGCGAGACTTGCCGCCGCGTCAGTTCTTCCAGGAAACGTCCGATTTGGAGTTCCAGTTCCGACATCAACGGAGCGTGGGCGGGTCGTCCTCCGTGATAGTGTAATCGGCGGGCGGCTGGAACAGGCTCGCGTCCGGCTCGCTGCGGGAGATATTGGTCAGTCTCCGGGTGTTGTCGCCACCGGCCGGGTCATTGTTTTTGGCAAGCACGACCACCTGCAAATCCGGCGACATCCAGGTTTCGCTCACCGCGGTGATCGGCTGATCGTTGTCCCTGGACCCCACTGGCCAAACGGTCGTATGCCGGGTGCCCTCTACCAGCAGCCCCTCGATGGTCTGGGTTCCGAGCTTCTCGACCGAGTTCTTGGGAAGCTCGCCCTCGGGGATCTCGTGGGGGTTGCCCCGCGCCGCGAAGGGCGCTACGGACAGCACACCCATGCCAGGAGACCCGCCCTTAGGCGCCGGCCGCGCCGCGCGAGATGCCATCGTGCGTTTGTGCGCAACCTTCTCCTGCGCATTCAAAGTGTAATGCACGTGCGCCACCGGATCTAAGATTTCAATCATCACGGGAACATCCGCGCCCTTTGGCCCGGGCATCGTCATGGATCGCTCGGTCCGTGTACGCCCCTCGGAGTCGCGATACATCCGGGTCGTTGACTTATGTGTGATGTGCGTGCCATCTGCCAGGGTCTGCACACTCTCGGAAATCTCTTCCGCGGAATAAGGTACGCCCGAAACGGCCGGCGGCCCGGACATCGTCCCGGTTGTTACCGACCACGTACCCACGCTGGAGCGTGGCGATTGACCAAGCGCCGCTATCGCGAGCAGCCCCAGCAGCGCAACGAACCAAACGCGAGAGTTCATGACTGCCTCCTTGTATGAGTCTAGCGGGATGGTCCGGCGGAGGCAAGGCTCTGTTCCATGGCTTCCACCGCGCGGCGGCACACTTCCGCATGCCGGGCGCGCTTGTCGTGGCGCAGCTTGTCGCGGGTTGCGTCGTCAAGCGTCGGCAGCAGATCGAAGGTGATGTTGGCCGGTTGATAGTTGCGCGGGTCGGCCCCCGAAATGTAATGGCACAATGAGCCCAACGCGGTCTCGCGCGGAAACGGACGAGGCTCGCGGCCGGACGCCAGTTCCACCGCGTGCAGGCCCGCCATCAGCCCGGTCGCGATGGCTTCCACGTAACCCTCCACGCCCGAGATCTGCCCGGCAAACAAAATCTCCGGCCGCGCGCGCAACTGCAGCGTGGGCGTGAGCAGCGCCGGCGCGTTGATATAAGTGTTGCGGTGGATCTGGCCGAAGCGGATGAACTCCGCCTTCTCCAGCCCCGGAATCATGCGCAGGATGCGGGCCTGCTCGCCGAATTTCAGATGGTTCTGGAAGCCCACCAGGTTGAAGCTGTCGGCGCGCAGGTTTTCCTGGCGAAGCTGCACGGCGGCCCAAGGCCGGCGGCCCGTGCGCGGATCGGTCAACCCCATGGGCTTCATGGGACCGAAGCGCAGCGTGTCGCGTCCGCGGCGGGCCAACTCTTCGATGGGCAGGCACGCCTCGAAATATGGCACGTCTTCGTCGATGTGCGCGGAGACCGGCTGCGCGGCCAGCAGCGCGTCGACGAACGCCTCATATTGCGGCCGATCGAACGGGCAGTTGAGGTAGTCCGCGGTGCCGTCCAGCGACTTGTCGTAGCGCGAGGCCCGGAAGGCGATGGATTGATCCACGGAATCCGCTTCCACGATGGGGCTGATGCTGTCGTAGAAAAAAAGGCGGCCGGTCCCCGTGAGCCTGCCGATCTCCTCGGCCAGCGCCTCGCTGGTGAGCGGTCCGCTGGCGACGATGGTGATCCCTTCGGCGCCAACCTCGCGGACTTCCTCGCGGCGGACCTCAATGCCTGGATGCGAGCCGATCGCGCGCGTCACCTCCGCGCCAAAAACGTCGCGATCCACGGTGAGCGCGTGGCCGCCCGGAACGCGCGCGAGCGCCGCGGCGCGCAAAACCAGCGATCCGAGGCGCCGCAATTCCTGCTTCAGCAGCCAGGGCGCGGAGTCTTCCTGTTCGGACTTCAGCGAATTGCTGCAAACCAGTTCCGCCAGGCGGTCCGTCTGATGCGCCGCGGTCTGCCGCACGGGACGCATTTCGTGCAGCACCGCCGTGAGCCCGGACTCCGCGATCTGCCAGGCCGCCTCCGACCCCGCCAGCCCGCCGCCGATGATGTGAACCGTCACAGCCCCGACCCCCGGCCCCTGGCCCCCGACCCCGGTTTTTGGGGCCGCTCCGGCAGCGCCTCATGCGTCCGCTCGCGGAACGTGCCCTTCATCCCGGCGGCCAGCGACACGGCGGAGTCGCCATATTTGTCGCGCAGACGGTCGGCGGCAGCCAGCGCCTGCTCCCAACGCTCATGCTTGCCTTCGTCCAGCAGGTCCAACTGATCCTGCGCCTCTTCGAATTGCGACGCCTGCACTCCCAACAGCCGCACGCGCGCGCCGGGCCTCCAGTTCTTCAAAAATAGCGCGCGCGCCTGGTCGAAGATTTCCGTGTCGAGCTGCGTGGGCCGCTCGATCGAATGCGCCCGCGTGTACGTCGAAAAATCCGAATAGCGCAACTTGATCTGCAGCGTGCGCGCGTGCAGGCCATGTTCGCGCAGGCGGCGGCCCACCATTTCAGAGAGCTTGGCCAGCGTGGATTCGAGCACCGAAAGATCGTTGGTGTCTTCGTTATAAGTATGCTCGTGGCTGATGGACTTGGGGTCGGCGTTCGCGCCGATTTCGTTGTCGAACCAGCCGCCCGCATCCTGGCCGCGCGCCTTGCCTGAAAGGGCCAGCCCCCATTTGCCGAAGCGCTCTTCGAGGTACCGTTCCTCCAGACGCGCCAGGTCGCCCACCTTGCGGATCGACAGCGCGTGCAGATTTTTTTCGGTGACCTTGCCCACCCCGGGAATCTTGCGCACATCCAGCGGCGCCAGGAAGGCGGCTTCGCAGTGCGGCATGATCCACAGCACCCCGTTGGGCTTGGCTTGATCGGAGGCAACCTTCGCGACTAAGCGCGCCGTAGAAATGCCGATAGAGCAGTTGAGGCGCGTGGCCGCCTTCATGGACTCGTGCAGGGCATGGGCCGCGCGCAACGGCGGACCGTGCAGGCGCTCCGTGCCCGTCATATCCAGGTAAGCTTCGTCGACCGAGGCCATCTCCACCAGCGGCGAGAAGCGGTTCAGCTCTTCGTGAACCCGCGCGGAATATTCGCGGTAACGCTCGGGGTGTCCGTCCACGAAGATGGCGTGCGGGCAGAGACGGGCGGCGGTGCGCAGGGGCATGGCCGAATGCACGCCGAATTTGCGGGCTTCGTACGATGCCGCGGATACCACGCCGCGCTCGTTCGGCCGGCCGCCCACCACTACGGCCTTGCCCTTGAGCGACGTATCGAACAATTCTTCGACCGATACGAAGAACGCGTCCATGTCTACGTGGAAGATGGTCTTCACCGCGGGGGCCTGATTTTGATGTTAGCAGGCGGGTCTGCCAGTTGGGTCGGATAGGTTTTTGGGACAGGCGGTTTCGCCTGTCGCGCCGGGCGTAGCCAGGCCAACCTGCGAGCTTCGCTCGCGGGAAGAGCCGGCTGACTGCCGGCTGCGGACAGAATTGCCCGCCCCACGGTGAAGAAAATGCACAAACTCCAGCGCCGGGTTAGCCCGGCCTAGGCCCCGCCCTTGCGGGCGGGGCCTGTTCGCCGCCGCTACTTCTGATGGTTATGGCAGCATGCGTGACCGCAGCAGGACTGTCCATTGCAACAGCCCTTGTCAGTCACCGCCATGACGGGCGCCAGTGTTACTGCCACCAACGCAGCCAGGCTAAGCACACTAATCATGATTCGTTTCATGAAGGTTCTCCTTTCGCGAATTTTGGATCTAAGTTATTGAGCGCCAGCTAACCAAGCGCGGTTTAGATCAGGAGAACGCGGTTGCGAAGGAAAAGTCCCGCTGAATCCACCAGCCGGCGCTCGACATGCGCCGTGTGGCTATACGGCGGGGGAGCAATTAGCGCAGTCTGAACGATAGAAACCGGCCACAACGCGTGCGTCGCGCCCGGATTTGTCTTACTTTTCTCGAGTATCGAATACGGGCAATCCGGAATGGCCTTAGTAGGGCAGGGCGCGGGATGCGATTGCGGTTTATGGCAGCAGGAGTGAGTTACCGCTTGAGAGTCGGCCGTGAGGGGACAAACAATAAGCGGGCACAAAGCGATCACACTGAGAAGAATCAGAGTCATCGCGGATGCCACCAACTTCGTCATAACTTGCCAACTACAGTATAAGACAGGTCCATCTGGTTTGCAATCGAAATTCGGTGCGCGCTACGCCGGCTCTTCGGAAGCCGCTTCCGCTTCCGCGGCGGCTGCCGGTCCGGCGGCTTGCGCCTCCGCTAGAATTCGCTGCGCCTCTTCCAGGTCCTCCCTGGGAACCTGCACCTCGAACGCCAGGTTCGGAAGCGTGCTCGATCCCACCAACACGGACGGGACGCCGCTCGCCTGCAAAATGCTGTGGATCGCCATGGCCTCCATCTCCGCATCGTGATTGGACGAACTGAACAATGTCTCCATGTCGAGTTCGTGGGAAGTGTCTAGGGACTCGGATTCGGCTTCCGGCTCTTGTTCCATATCCTCAGCATATCGCACAACCCAGGAGTGGCGACGCGGCGGCACATCCCAATGGAATAAAATGAAAGTTCAATCGTTACGGAGGATGGCATGGCCGATCAAGAAGACGCGCAAGATCAGTTGGCGAACAACATCGGTTGGTTTGTGGCCGGTGCGGTGGTAGGGATGACCGCCGCCATCTTGCTGGCCCCGCAGAGCGGCAAGAAGACCCGCAAGTTGATTGCCGACAAGACCCAGCAGGGCAAGGAAGCGGTCAGCGAAACCGGCAAGGAAGTCTACGACCGCAGCAAAGACATGATCGACAAGGGGCGGCAACTGGTGGAGGACGCCGCGGATCTGTTCGATCGCGGCCGCAAACTGGTGCGCGGCATTTAGCGGATGTCCGCCATCGAACTGGGCGGATTTCGCATCACGCTGGTCCGCGAGGATATCTACTGGTGGGATGGCGGCGCCATGTTCGGCGTGGTCCCCAAAACCCTGTGGAGCCGCCAGTCGCCGCCGGATGAGTTGAATCGCCTGCCGCTGGGCTTCAACTGCTGCATCGTGGAAACCGGCGAGCACACCATCCTGCTGGACACCGGCGGCGGCGACAAGCTGGATGCGCGCCGCCGCGAGCGCATGAAACTGCCCGCGACGCCCGTGCCGCTGCCCGATACCATCGCGGCGGCGGGCATCGATCCCGAGCGCATCGATATCGTCGTCAACAGCCATCTGCACTGGGACCATTGCGGCTGGAATACGATCCTGACGCGAGGCGTTCCGCGGCCGGCGTTCCCGCGCGCGGTCTACTACACGCGGCGCGGCGAATGGGAGCACGCCCACCGGCGCCATCCGCGCGATAGCGTCGCCTACATCGATGCGAATTACGATCCGCTGGTGGATTCCGGGCACATGCGCCTGATCGATGCGGATGCCGAAGTGGCGCCCGGAGTCTGGCTGCGCGTGGCGCCGGGCCACACGCGCAACATGATGGTGATTACCGCCACCTCGGAGGGCCGCACCTTTTGCTTCCTGACGGACCTGGTCCCCACGGCGGCGCACGTCACGCCCACCTGGGTGGCAGCCTTCGATCTCGATCCCATCCAATCGATCGACAGCAAACTGCAGTGGCTCGGCGAGGCCGCGCGCGGCGAGTGGGTCTGCGCATTCGCGCATGAACCCAAGCTGGCTTTCGCACGCATCGTGCAGCGTGACGACAAGTTCGAAGCCACTGCGCCGTAGCCCCGGATCGTGGGGCGGGCAATTCTGCCCGCAGCCGGCTTTTTAGCCGGCTCTTCCCGCGAGCGAAGCTCGCGGGCTCAGTTTCTGCATTTTGGGGCTTTGGTAGGACAGGCGGTTCCGCCTGTCGCGCCGGGCGTGAGCCCGGCCTTTGGCCGCCTTGCAGGCAGCCCACCCTGCAAGCAGCACAAACCTAAACTATCCCACCACCCAGCCCCCGTCGCTCTTTCCCGAGCCGAAGGACCGCAACGGGATATAACCCGGAAGCGCATCGCCCGCTTGCCCCCCGCCCTGCGATATACTATAAGTGCATTTTGACACTCGTCTTCGCGTCGATACAGGTCTCAGGGGGGCTGCGTGAGTTGGCCGCAACCCCCTTTTGTGTTTGTGCGGCCGCGCCGCGGGAGATCGAGATGCACTACGGAAAAAGGAAACATCGATGAGAGAAAAAGGTACGGTGAAGTGGTTTAATGCAGCCAAAGGATACGGCTTCATCCAGAGGGAAAACGGGGAAGACGTCTTCGTGCATTTCTCGGCCATCCAGACGGAAGGCTATCGGAGCCTGGATGAAGGCGCCAGTGTGGAGTTCGAAGTGACGCGCGGTCCGAAGGGGCTGCAGGCGGCCAACGTCACGGCGGCCTAATAGCAAGATGCGGGCGGGGCAGCCCGATCCGGTTGTCCCCGCCGCGGCAAATCCACCATGGAGGTTTATGAGCAAAGAAGACAATATTGAGGTAACCGGTACGGTTTTAGAGAAGTTCCCGAGCGGTAAATTCAGCGTGCAACTCGACCATGACCGCGTAGTGCTGGCCCATCTGGCTGGACGGCTCCGCCGCAATCGCATTAGGGTCTTGGCGGGCGATAAAGTCACGCTTGAGTTGTCCCCCTACGACCTCACCAAAGGCCGCATTACCTTCCGCCACAGGTAAACACTCTTTTCCCGCTGGCCCCCGCCGACTTTCTGTACGGTATATTACACATTTGCGCGGCGAATCGTGCAAAAATCAGATATAGTCCGGCATCTTCAGGGCACTATTCAAAGGAGCCCGGTCACAGGCCCTCGCAAATGGCCCCGCACAACTTCTTCCGGATGCAGTAACTGATTATCGTTATGGTGGTTAGAGGACAAGCATGGCGGATCAGATGACCCCCGAGGAGCGCCCTCCGCGACGCGCAAGAATCCGCCGCCCGCATATAATCAGGGCAGAGGGCACAGTGGAGCGAGGCAAGAATACCCAGACATCCGGCCGCTCGCGGAAACCGGCGGCCGATCCCGCTGAGAACTTGATCGCGGTTTTATCCCAACGGGTCGTCGGGCAACCCGCCGCTACTCGCGTTATCGTCCCCTACATCCAGATGTACCAGGCCGGGCTAGCTCCGGAGGGCCGGCCGGTCGGCGTCTTTCTGTTGCTGGGTCCCACCGGCACCGGTAAGACCAAGACCGTGGAAGCCCTGGCCGAAGTCCTGCACGGCTCCGAGAAAAACGTCCTCAAGATCGACTGCGGCGAGTTCCAGATGGAGCATGAGGTGGCCAAGCTGATCGGCGCGCCACCGGGCTACCTGGGGCATCGGGAAACGCAGCCTATGCTCACTCAGCAGAAGCTCAACGGCGTTACTACCGAGAAGTGCAACCTCTCGCTGGTGTTGTTCGACGAGATCGAGAAGGCCGCGCCTTCCATGACGCGCCTGCTCCTGGGCGTGCTCGACAAGGGCATCTTGCGGCTGGGCGACAATACCATCGTCAATTTCGAAAAGAGCCTGGTTTTTCTCACCAGCAACCTGGGCGCGCGCGAAATGATGCGCGAAATCAATCCCGATTTCGGCTTCCAATCGGTGCGGCCGCCGGAGCGCGCGGATCTTACCGGCAAGCTGCAAAATATCGCGCTGGCGAGCGTGCGGAAGCGCTTCTCGCCGGAGTTCGTCAACCGTATCGATTGCATCATTACATATCAGCCGCTCACGCCGGAGTCGCTTTCCACCATCCTCGACCTGCAGATCGCGGATTTGCAGAACCACGTGAACACCCGGCTTGGCGCGCGGTCGTTCACGCTGGAAGTGCCCTTTGAAGCGCGCCGGTTTCTGCTGGAAAAAGGGACCAGTGCCGAGTACGGCGCGCGCGAGTTAAACCGCACGATTCACCGCCACTTGACGCAACCTCTGGCCACCTTGGTAGCCACCGGCCAGGTGAACCCCGGCGTACGGGTGCGGGTAGATCTCGCCGACGATGGCGAGAGCCTGCGCATCCACTCGGTTGAGGGCGACGAGGCCCTCACCCCTTCGCATCCTACCGTGCTGCTGGTGGACGATAACCGCGACCTGCTGCATTTCCTGGAACGCCTGATGGCCGACGCCGGCTGGAAACTGCTCACTGCCGAATCGGCCGCCGAAGCCAAGAAACTCATGGCCGCCGAAAAACCGAATGCCGCGCTGCTCGACTACATGCTCCCCGACGGCAACGGCGTGGAACTGGGCGTGGAGTTTCTGCAGACGCAGCCGCGCATGCTGGTGATCATGATGACGGGCACCATCTTGCCCCCGGAAGAGGAAGCCCTGTGCGAGGAGCATAATTTTCCGGTGCTGCGCAAGCCCTTCCTGGCATCGGATGTCATGAACCAGATCCGCAGCCGCCTGACTCCCGTGGCCACCCGCGGCGCGTAAATCGTGGGGCAGGCCCGTGGCCTGCGGCGGCCTCTCAGGCCGCCCACGGCGGGTCCAAGGGACCCGCGCAGGCCGAGGGCCTGCCCCACTATCTACGCACCTGCGCCACGCCGGCGGGAAATAACCGAACCTCAGCCCGCCACACGCGCGTCGCGCGACCTGTGTGACAATCGAACTTCATGTCGAGTGCAACCAGTCCCGGCACCGGGCCATCCGGCGCGCATCTGAAGCGCACCTTGGGCTTGTGGGATCTCGTTTTCTACGGCATCATCCTGATCCAGCCCACCGCTCCCATGCCGCCGTTCGGGGTCGTCAGCCAGGTGGCGCATGGCCACGTGGTCACCACCGTCCTGATCGCTATGGTCGCCATGCTGTTCACCGCTATCAGCTACGGCCGCATGGCGCGCGCGTATCCCAGTGCCGGCTCGGCGTATACTTACGTAGGCCGCGAGATCAATTCCAGCTTGGGCTTCGTCACCGGATGGAGTCTGGCCATGGATTACATCCTCAATCCCATCATTTGCACCATTTGGTGCAGTAAGGCCGCGCTGAACCTGGTTCCCGAGATTCCCTACGCGGTGTGGGCGGTGTTCTTCGCGGTGCTGTTCACGCTGTTGAACCTGCGCGGCATCCGCGCCACCGCGCGCACCAACGAAGTCCTCGTGTTGGCCATGAGCGTGGTGGTTTTGTATTTCTTCGTTGCGGCCGTGCGCTACATCATGCACCAGCACGGGGTCTCCTTCACGCAGCCGTTTTACGATCCGAAAACTTTCAGCCTCGGCAGAATTTCCACCGGCACCTCGGTCGCCGTGTTGACTTATATCGGCTTTGACGGTATCTCCACGCTCTCCGAAGAAGCCCATAACCCGCGCCGCAACATCCTGCTGGCCACCGTGCTGACCTGCCTGATCACCGGTGTGCTGGCGTCCGCGGAGGTCTACGCCGGACAATTGGTGTGGCCCGACTTCCGGAGTTATCCCGATGTGGACACCGCCTTCTCCTACATAGCCGGGCGCGCCGGTGGACCGCTGCTTTTCCACGCGGTGAACCTGACCCTGCTGGTGGCCACCATCGGCTCCGGCATGGGATCGCAACTGGGCGCAGCCCGCCTGCTCTACGGCATGGGACGGGACAACACCATCCCGCGCGGCTTCTTCGGCGCCATCGAGCCCAAGCACGGCATTCCCCGCAACAACGTGCTGTTCGTGGGTGCGCTGGCGCTGGCCGGAGCGTTCGCCATAACGTATGAACTCGGTGCTGAACTGCTCAACTTCGGCGCCATCATCGGATTCATGGGAGTCAACGCGGCGGCCTTCATCCATTACTTCCTGCGCAGCGACCGCAAGAGCCTGGGCGCATTCCTTCCGCCCCTGTTGGGCTTCATATTCTGCCTCGCGATCTGGACGAGCCTGCACAGGCCCGCGCTGATCGCGGGCGGCATCTGGTTGACCGTTGGCGTGATTTACGCGGCCGTCAAGACCAACGGCTTTCGCGAAGCCATCGTTTTTTCCGATCCGCCGCCGGAGTAACTCGCAGCCGGTAAGACAGGCGGTTCCGCCTGTCGCGCCGACCTTGCGGTCGCCGACGTGGTGCACGCTCTCAGCGTGCCGCGACGACACTCGTGTCATCGCAGGCGGGCGTAGCCCGGCTACACCGTGCGGCGTCCCGTGATCAACTGAATCAGCAACACGGCCAGCGCGACGACCAGCAGAATGTGAATAAATCCGCCCAACGTGTAGGAAGTCACCAGTCCGAGCAACCACAGTACCAATAGAATCACAAAAATCGTCCAAAGCATCGCTTCCCCCGCATTTGCCTAAGCAACTGGTCTGCCATAGGCTGCCCTAATCGCGTCTCCGGCTGCTGCATCGTTTCCGCGGCAGGCCGTCACCGCACGGACGGTGGCAGGCCCGCCCTTGCCAGCTTGGCGTACTCCGCTTCGCCTGCTTCAGCGCCGGGATGTCGGGATCCGCGTCTTTCCAGAGGGCCAGGAAATCGATAGGCAGTGCGGGCTTTGGCATTATCGCCGGCCAGGCGCGGCCGAGGCCCAGGTGCGCCAGTGCGCCCGTGAGGAAACTCACAACCACCCGGGGTGACCCGGTATCTTTCGGAATTCGGCGGCGGCCGCAATCCCTCACGCGCCGCCAGATACGCCTCGCCGCGTAAGTAAGCGGCGCAGAGAGGCGTGCCCACATCCGCGAGTGGGACATACCCCAGTTCATGGGGGACGGACACCGCCAGAGCGACGGCTGCCCCGTACTGTCGATCCACGTTACTTTGGCTTCCGCGCCGCGGCGGCGCGCTCCTTGGCGTGGGACACCAGAGCGGCGAAGCGCGAGTCGCCATGCAGCGATTGGAAATCGCTGTCCTTTTCGATGACGAGATCGATAGCGGGGGGCAACCCATGGTCAACCGCCTCTCGTAAAAGCGAGAGCGCCTCACCACGGTTGCCTTCACGAGCCAAAATGCAAGCGAGGTTATATGTGGAGGTTGCCGTATCCGGATGCTCCGGCCCCAAGACACGGCGTCGAATATCCAGCGTCTCGCGATGCAACTTTAATCCCTCGGCGTAGCGGCCCTCTCTATCTAAAGCGTAAGCCAGGTTACTCATCGAAATCAGTGTCGATGGATTCTCCGGCCCCAAGGTTCGACGTTGAATATCCAGCGTCTCGCGAAACAACTGCGCTGCCTCGGCGTAGTGGCCCTCGTCAATGAGAACGCCAGCGAGGTTATTCATCGACCCCAGTGTCTCCGGATACGCCGTCCCCAAGACGCGGCGGCGAATCTCTAATGTCTCGCGGTCCAACTGCTCTGCCTCGGCGTGGCGGCCCTCGCGGCCCAGATCGAGAGCCAGGTTATTCATGGACTTCAGTGTGTCCGGATGCTCCCGCCCCAAGACACGGCGGCGAATTGCTAATGTCTCGCGATACAACTTCTCCGCTTCGGCGTAGCGGCCCTCGTCGTAGAAAGCGATGGCCAGATTATTCGTTGACGCCAGTGTGTCCGGATGCTCCGGCCCCAATACACGCCGTCGAATATCCAGCGTCTCGCGATACAGCTTTTCCGCCTCGGCGTAGCGGCCCTTCTTATCTAAAGCGTAAGCCAGGTTAGTCATCGAAGTCAGCGTGTCCGGATGCTCCCGCCCCAATACACGACGTTGAATATCCAGCGTCCCGCGCAGCGACTTCTCCGCCTCGTCGAAGCGGCCCTGTCGCGTAAGGTCCAGGCCCAGACTGCTCATCGAGGTGAGGGTGTCGGGATTCTCTGGCCCCAGCACCCGCCGCCGGATGTCGACTGCCCGCGTAAGCAGTGACTGCGCCTGAACGTACAGGCCGAGGTTGTCATACACTTCCCCCATGGTCTGCATCATTTGCGCCTGTAATGCGGGATCTTTGGACAGTCCGGTATCGATCTCTTTGGAGGCTTTGTCCAGGATTTCCCGCGCCGTGATGCTGTTGCCGCGCGCGGCGCCGGGGTCGGACACTTTGAACATGCCCGTCATGAAACCCGCGATGCGGTCCGCGCGATCGCGCTCCCGCGTGGCCCGGTCCCGCTCCCGCGTGGTTCGCCGCAGTTGCAACGTTTGCGCCACGCCGAACGATACCAGCACCAGCAGCAACCCGGCAGCCACCGCTACCCCAACCCGGTGCCGGCGAACGTACTTGCGGGCACGATAACCCGCACTCGCCGGCCGGGCCCACACCGGTTCATGCCGCAGATACCTGCCGATGTCGGCCGCCAACTCCGAGGGCGTGGCATACCGCCGGGCGCGCTCCTTTTCCAGAGCTTTCAGAGCGATGGCGTCCAGATCGCCACGCAGTTGGCGAGCCAACGCCGGCGGATCGGAGCCGCGGTTTTGAGCTGCCGTGCCGGACTGCTCGCCCAAAGCGCCCAGCTTGGTGCTGGGACGCGGCGCTTCCTCCTCCCGCAACCGCCGCAGGATCTCGTCAAGAGTCAGCTTGTGGAAATCCAGCGGCACTACCCCGACCAGCAACTCATACAGCACCACCCCCAGCGAATACACGTCCGTGCGCGTATCCACATCCGCTCCGGTCGATCCGGCCTGTTCCGGACTCATGTAGGCGGGCGTCCCCACAATCGCCCCCGCTTGCGTGAACAGCGTTTCGGCTGTGAGCGGTTGCGAGGTGGCTTTGGCCAGGCCAAAATCGATGATGCGCGGCACCGGCTTGCCATCCACTTCGCTCACCAGAATGTTGGAAGGCTTCAGATCCCGATGAATGATGGCTTTCTGGTGGGCATCCTGCACGCCTTCGCAAACGTGCACGAAAAGCTCCAGGCGGTCGTCTAGAGTCATCCGGTGTTTGTCGCAATACTCGGTGATGGGAATGCCCCTGACGTACTCCATCACGAAGTACGGCCGGCCCTGCGGGGTGGCGCCCGCATCGAAAACCTTGGCGATGTTGGGGTGGTCCATCAGCGCCAGCGCCTGCCGCTCGGATTCGAAACGCGCCACCACTTCGCGCGTGTCCATGCCGGCTTTGATCAGCTTCAGGGCCACGCGCCGGCGCACCGGCTGCCTCTGCTCGGCCAGCCACACCTCACCCATGCCGCCCGCACCAATCAGTTCGAGCAGCTCGTAAGGACCCAGCGTCTGGCCCGCCAGCCACCGCTCGTTGCCGGCCGCCGTGCCGAAGCCGGCCGCCTGTAACGCCGGCTCTTCCAGGAAACCGCCCAGCCCGCGCTCGTCGCCGAGCAACGATTCGATTTCCTGGCGCAGGGCGGTGTCTTCCCCGCAGGCCTGCCGCAGAAATTCCGGTCTCCGGCTGGCGTCCTGCTTCAGGGCGGCGCTGTAAATCTCGTCCAGCCTGCGTTCCCGTTCGCTATCCGGCATGC
>Ga0302326_10005455_pt1 | contig 28995 bp, 26 predicted proteins | sample Palsa_T0_3_FD_202264 | JGI IMG/M metagenome (GOLD analysis project Ga0302326, IMG submission 202264) | Peat permafrost microbial communities from Stordalen Mire near Abisko, Sweden - Palsa_T0_3 | ecosystem: Environmental > Terrestrial > Soil > Palsa > Peat permafrost | place: Sweden: Abisko... | reverse complement strand
TCAACTTCTAGTTACGCCGCAGAGACGCTACGAGTTCGTTGACTTGTTCCGTCGCTGGCAGTCCGAGCAGCAGTGAAGCGGGCAGCAAGGGCGGTCGCGCCGAGCGTGCCGGCGAGCGGCAGCAGCACCACGGCGGGCAGCTGGTAGCGCCAGGAGAACTCGAACGCGTCGGAGCTCAGCAGCAGCACGACCGCGGACAGGGTCACGAGGAGGCAGGCCGCCGCTCGTTCGGCGTCTGCGGGGGTACGGGTCCAGCGGCTCGGTGTTTCGCGGCCGGGCCCGTCGCGGACCGGTGTCTGGCGACCGGGCTTGCGGCGGCGGGTCAGCCCGGACAGGGCGCCGAGCAGCCCGGCGGCGAGGGCGGCGGCGTAGAGCGGGCCGGGGGTGTAGCCGCCGTGCAGCTGGTAGTCGCGGAGCAGGGTGGCCAGCGGCCGGTCGACGGCCGGGGCGCCGCTGCCGGCCTGACGGGCCAGCTGGGTGAAGACCGCGATGGAGTAACTGCGCGGGTAGGTCGGGTAGAAGGTCTGGAACTGCCAGCGCGAGATGCTGGTGATGACCGGGCTGCCGTCCCTGGTCAGCGCGAAGAGCCGGACCGAGTCCCGGGCGATCGACGCGGCTACCCGCAGCGGCTGCTGGCGCAGCACGGCGAGTGAGAACGAGGTCAGCACCTGCTCGCGCGACAGGCCGGCCGGGGCCGGCGCCTGATCCGGCGAGGCCGGATTGTGCAGCAGGCCATCGACGCCGCCCAGCGCGAGCGTCTGGGCGGGTGACGGGCACAGCGCGCGCTCGTCGGCGGGAAGCGTGAGGGTGGCGCAGTCGGCGGCGGCCGCCACCCGTCCGTACTCTGGCGCCGGCCCGTTGCTGGCCAGCCCGAAGTGCCCGTAGACCGCGATGGCCGCCACCATGTAGGCGACCACCGGCAGCGCGAAGCAGGCTCCCGCGAGCGCCGCCCGCCGTGCCCGCCGCCACCGCCCGGACAGGGTCAGCAGCGCGAAAATGAGCGTCGGCGCGATCAGCACGGCGCCGATCTCGCGGACGGTGGTGGCCAGGCCGAGCACGAGCGCGCCCGCGGCGATCAGCCGGGCCCCCGGCCGCCCGCGCCACAGCAGCAGTATCAGCCCGGCCGCGACCATGGTCTCGAACAGCACGTCCGGCATGATCGTCTGCTCGAGCTGCAGCTGGTACGCGTCAAGCAGCACCGGCGCCGCAGTCAGTGCCGCACCCCAGCGGGGCACCCCGCGCCGGATCAGCAGCGCGTACAGGCCCGTCGCCGTGGCCAGGCCGAACCCGTGCTGGACCGCCGCCACCAGCCCCAGCCCGCCGACCGGATCCAGCAGCCGGAGCAGCAGCCGGTAGCCCGCCGGTTCCGAGCCTGCCGAGCCGACCAGGTACTTAGCCGAATCGATGTAGAGCAGCGCCGGCCGGTACGCGAGCTCGCTGAGCACCCGCAGGCCCAGCCCGGCCGCGAGGATGACCGCGAACAGCCAGTGGGCGCGAACGATCGCGCGCGCGGTCCGCAACGCCGCGCCCGTGCGGCTCGGGCCCGTCGGTCCCGAGCTGTGCTTGCGGACGGCGTCAGGGGCGGACGCCGTCCGTTCGATCGTCGCCACCCGATAAGGCTGGCCGGTCCGGCTGCGGGCCGCCTCCTGAATCCCTCAGCTCTGGCTGGGAGGATCTTGGTATCCGGCTGCTGATCGTGTTACCACCGAGTATCGCGGCGACCGGGATCAGGCTCAGCTGCGGCAGCTGGTAGCGCCAGTCGAAGGTGGCGAACGCCGCCGCGGGCAGCAGCACGAAGACCGCGCCGGCGGTGAACAGCAAGGTCACGCCGACGGGGCGGCGCCGCAGCCGGCCGATGACCAGGCCGGCCAGGCCGAGCACCAGCCCGGCTGCGAACACCGGCCCTGGCACGTAAAACCACCGCCCGTAGTCCGTCAGGAACGCGGCCAGTTTCGGCTGCAGGGTCGGCGCCGGGTAGCCGAGCGCGCGCATCGAGGCGTAGGCGTCGTTGTCGGGCCGGACGTAGGTCTGGAACTTCAGGTAGGCGGGCGAGTAGTGCTCAGGGCCGTCGCCGCGGACCGGCGAGAAGCCGTAGACGAAGTCACGGCCGACCGCTTCGGCGTAGCCGAGCGGCTGGTGGTGCAGAATGCGCAGGCTGAAGTTCCGCACCACCGCGTCCCTGGACGTGCCCGCCGGAGGATGGAACGTCCACTGCGGCGAGGCGGGGTTCCAGGTATAGAAGTCGGCGTTGCGTTCGGCGACCGGCTGGGTGGGGCACAGCGGCCGCTCGTAGGCAGGCAGGCTCAGCCCCGCACAGGAGGCGAAGTCCGCCACCCGGCCGTACAGGAACGCGCCGCTGAACGTGGTGAAGCTCAGCTGGCCGTGGGAGGCGTCGAACCAGCCGAGGTACCCGGCCACCGGAATGGCGAAGCAGCCCGCCAGCGCGCCCAGCCGGGTCAGCAGGCGCCGCCGCGGCCGCACCGCGACCAGCACGTACAGCACGGCCGGGACGATCATGATCAGCACTTCGTCCCGGAACGTGACGGCCACTCCGAGCAGCAGACCGCAGGCCGCCGCCGGAAGCCAGCCCGTTCCTGATCGTTCTCGTGCGTCCTGGCGCCAGACCAAGATGACCAGGGCGGCGAGGATCAGGAAGACGGTCCAGACGTCGCTGAGCACGTACTGCTCAAGGACCAGTTGCAGCGGGTCGAACAGCACCGGGATCGCCGCCACCGCCGCCAGCCAGGTCCTGGTCCCGAACCGGATAAGCACCGCGTACACCAGCAGTGCCGTGGCCAGCCCGACTAGGTGCTGGACCAGCGGGATGATCCACAGGTCGTGCACCAGCAGCACCGGGATGATCAGGACCGAGTACCCGCTCTGCCGTAGGGCGTCCACGCTCCAGTGGCCATCGGCGAAGTTGTGCGCGTACTGCAGGTACCGGACGCTATCGGGGAAGATCAGCGCCGGGTGGTAGGCCGCGAGCACCACGCCCCGCAGCGCCGCCCCGAGCAGGAGCAGTGCCACGAACAGCCAGTGCCGCCGCAGCCCGTCGCGCGCCCTGGCGCTCGTCGTCGGCCCGTCGCCTGCTTTGGATGCCTGGCTCAGTTCGCCGGCGCCTGCCGGTACCGCCAGTGGCGGGTCGCCAGCCGCCGCGGTGGCGCCGCCCTCTGCCGCCGCGCGGTCAGCACCACTGCCCGGCCGTCGGCCCGAACCCAGCACAGCTCTTCCTCAACGTCGGTTATTGGTCGGCGAGCATGGTGACCAGCGGATTGCCGTCCGCAGTTCCCGGCCGCGCCACGGGCACGGTGGTGCATCCGGCTCGCGCCTCGTCTTCTCCGAGCCTCACGCCTGAGGATATTAGATACGTCCGCACTCAGCCGGGCCAGGCGCGAGTCAAGCTTCCGGTAGACTCAGTGCGTCGTCCTGCGGGACGGTCGGCCGCCTTAGCTCAGTCGGATAGAGCGACGCACTCGTAATGCGTAGGTCATCGGTTCGATTCCGATAGGCGGCTCCCAGGTAAGAAGTATATTTCGAACAGTAGCGATCAGGCCCGTGGAACGGGTCGTGGAACGAATGACGCTGATTCGCGTTATCGTGTAGCCATGGCCACCACCGCCAGAGGTCACATCGAGCAGCTGCCAAGCGGGTCCTACCGGGTCCACGTCTACGCCGGAATCGACCCGGTCACCGGCAAGGCGCGGCGTCTTAAGCAGACTTGCCCGGACGAGGCGGCCGCGGCCGCTGCGCTCGGGCAGCTGCTCAGCCAGGCCGACGGCGACCATTTCCCGAACCGGGAAGCGACCCTGGGCCAGGTCCTCGACAAGTACCTGGAAGTCGCCGACCTCGAGGTGTCGACCCGGGAGGCGCACCAGGGCTACGTCCGCCGCACCATCAGGCCCGTGCTCGGCGAGGTAAAGATACGCAAGCTCGGCGCAGACTCGCTCGACGCGCTCTACACGGCCCTGAAGAAGTGCTCCCGGCTGTGCGGACGGCTGCCGAGGGTCGAGCATCACGACGACGGCGAGCACGCGTGCGACCAGCGGTGCGGCCCGCTGCGGGACCATCGCACCACCCGCCCGCACGCCTGCGACAGCCGCTGTCGCCCGCACGCGTGCAAGCCGATGAAGCCAGCCACGATCCTGCGGATTCACTCGATCGTCTCCTCGGCCCTGGACCTGGCCGTCCGCTACGACTGGGCGGACCGCAACGTCGCGAAGAACGCCAGGCCGCCTCATCCGCGCAAGCGCGAGCCCGACCCGCCGACCCCGAACCAGGCCGCGCGGCTGCTCAACCTGGTCTGGGCCGAAGACGAGGAATTCGGGCTGTACCTGTGGACCGCGTTCACGACCGGGGCCCGGCGCGGCGAGGTAAGCGCGCTGCGCGAGAACCGGTTCGATTTCAGCAGCCAGCAAATTCGCCTCGCCAGCAACTACCTGGTCAAGAGCGGGCAGCACATCGAGAAGGCGCCGAAGGACGGAGAAGGCCGCGTTCTATCGCTGGACCTGCTGACCTGTGAGCTATTCCGCGAGCGGTTCCAGCGCCGCCGCGCCGAGGCCAGGAGCCTTGGCGTCCAGGTCCCGAACGACGCGTTCGCCTTCTCTCCGGACCTGGCAGGCCGTGAGCCGTGGAATCCCGACACGATGACTCACCGGTACCGCCGGTACGCCCGCAGGGTCGGCATTGCTAGCTCACTGAAAGAACTGCGGCACTACTCCGCGACCCAACTCTTGGCCGCGGGCACTGACCTGAACACGGTCGCCGGGCGCCTCGGCCACGCGGAGGGTTCCACGACGCTGAAGTTCTATGCCCAGTTCACCAGGCCAGCCGATCAGCGGGCCGCCGCCATAATCCCGTCTCAGCTCGACGGGCTCCGGCGGAAGGAACGGGTCCGCGAACTCTACCGCCAGCACCTATCGGCCTCCGGTGCCGACGGGCCTGCTGCCCTCGCCGCGGTCATGGCCGCAGAGGCTGGGCTCGACGAACACATCGCTCTTTCGTGGCTTGCGGAGTTCGCTTCTGCGGCTCAGAACGAGTCATGGACCGTCTGATCCGCAGTTAGATGCTCCATCCCTTGAGCTACGAGCGCGGGTCTTGGCCTGGCCGGGCGTTCTGCTGGGTCCTCGCGGACCAGGGCATGCTCGCTTCGTTGGAGATGCGTACGCTTCGCACACCCGCGCGATCCCGTTGGGGTAGAATTCTCAAATTTAGCTAAGAGCACGACATCGATTTTGAGGGCGCCGACTAGCCGGGGACTCTTGCAAATGAATATGCGCGTGGCGATCGCTGAAAGTGATTTAAATCGTCGGCGATTTTAGGTGTATGCGCAGCCACTCCGTGATCATTGTTTTCTCACACCTCCGCGATATGCAGCTGACTATGAGGATGAACGAATCCAGCCACTGCAACCTTTATCGCATGCGGCTATGTGAACCTTCTCCCGCAGAATTCGGCGATAGCCAAAATCGCAGGTTATAGAAGATTAACAATAATCATGCAGTCCGATGTGGTCTACAATCAATCTGAGCCCCTCTGTATCCAGCGCGAAGTAGATGCGTCCGACCTCAGCTGGCGATTTATAGTCATCAACCTTTACGTGAGGCTGAGTATTTAGGGACCTACCGTCAATATCGATTGTCTTCTCGCTCAGCTCTTGATCAAATAGCGCAATTTCGATGCCGTAGTCTCCGATGGCAACGTCCTCAAGACGGTTACCCAACCTACCGCCGGCTGTCCGATAAGATTTAGCAAGATCAGCCAGACGTTGCATATGTTGCAGCATACGGCCTGGTTTCGGATATGGATTGCTTTCTAGCATCGCCATTGCGCGCTCTGTCAATACAAGGTGAGTACCTGCAAGTGCTAGAATTTCGGTTCGTGCGACTTCCCACGTTACCTGAACATCGCTAGGCAAATCTCCGCCATCTTCCAATGGAGGAGCAATCTCAGCCAAGTGCATGCGCAGCTCGCCTACGTGATCATTGTAGCCTGAGGCTCGATCGGCACGGCCAAGAAGCTCTGCGTACGCTCCGGGTCGAGCTGACAGATAAGCCTGAATAAAGACTTCTGGATGTGCAACCCAGTCAGCCCATACAAGCAGGCCGGTAGGTGGCTTAGAACGCAGCTCCGCCACAATCTCCGCCCGAGCAGTCTCAGGCTTGGGGCGTATATCAAGGTTTATGGAATACAATCCAGCTAGTAGTCGGAATTGCCGTATCCAACCTTGGGGAAGCTCGCTTGGATCATTGGTCCCTCCAAGAAGTGCCACCACTGTCCGCCACTTCTTAGCTCCTACTTCGGGCTCTGGCCTAACATTTTCCTTAGCCTCCTGCAAGAAATCTGAGATTCGTTCAATTATTTCATCGAGGTTTATGCTCCAGAGATCATCTATGGAGAGAATCGCTGTCTTACCCATGCGAACTCCATTTTCAAGAGCGATTACTCGAGCGACTCCATAAAGGATCTTCATGCCCGCTAGCTGCACCTGAACGCCTAGACAGAGACAACGAGCGTGTTCATGGCGGAAGTTGGCAGGATCTCTTCCAAGGTCGATCAATTCTTGAGCGCTCGGTGCTTTTAGCGGGATGACAAACGTTGGCTCGTATAGTACTGAAATCCCCGCGGTAACCCTAAAGTGAGGGCCAAGATCTGTATCTACAATGTTGCCCTGAAGCAACGCTGAAAGCTCGGTAGCATCGCTTGGTAGTGACAAAGGATTTTCACCTGGTACTAGGATTCTTGCCTTTCCTCTACGAAAAGTGACCGATACGGCTTCGTCCGCGCTGTTATCTATCGAGCGGCGAGCACTGAGTAGATCGGCCAGTGTTTGCACCAGACACTAATCCTCAAACAGGTATCCGATAGGTACACTTATGTCCTTGAGTTCTTCAAGCGACATGCGGTCAATTGCGGCATGGAGGAGAGCGCGCAAACTATTCAGATCGGCCGTATTTTTTCTAGTTTGTGGGAGCGCAGAGCTCCCGGCTGGCGACGTATACTGGCTGGTTCGCGCAGTCTTAGTGGTGGCGATGGCTAGGTCGGTAACAAGACTTAGCAAATCGCCAACATCTCCTCGTGTATGCACTGCAGAGCGTGCATTATCGGTCGAGGACTCGTCCCTTGCGGCCATTTCCCGATCAGTATCAATGCGGATTGGTTGTGCCGTCGGGATGGCATCTCGCCATTCCTCAATAAAAGAGCGAGCGTGAACGCGCAGAGTATTACGCCAGTTTATTTGCTCGTCTGGTATCTCACGAAGCACCGCGCTGAATAGCTTTGCGGGCTTCTCGCTGGCTAGTGCGCTTTTCAAAAGCGACTTAATGCGAGAATCCGATACCTTCTCCGCGAATTCGCGCATCCACCCCAGCTGAGTTTGCATATCGATTGGCTCAATAGTAACGAAAACGCCTGGATTTGCTTTTATCCGTTGTCGCAATTCTCGGAACTTTTGCGGTTCTAGCGGTGCAGGCTCGACTGGCAGCATCGTGGCTTGATCTCGCTCTATATCGTAGACGCGCTGCAAGTCATGAGACCAGTCGAGGAAAGCTCGCCACAGATCCGGTCGTATGCGAGCAGTTTGACCGGCGCGGCCGGAAGGTTGGGCAGGTAGCGAAAGCGTGTAATCCCCGGGCCGAGTGTCATCTACTACTACATAACCTTCTTTGGCTGCCTCAGAGAGGAAATCGCGGAATCGCGCAAAGCCCAGATCTTTTAGGTTGAATCCCCCATAGGACTTACGCCTCATCTGCAGGCGGGCCTGGCTTGCTGTCAAATCCCGCCCATCACTATTCTGAGCAACCACGTCGGCTAGAAGTTGGAAGGCTTCAACCGGGGACGCGGAGAGATCAAGATCTGTCTCTTCTTGGTGTGACTCATTCGTCGACATCGCCACTACTCCACTACTCAGTTAGATCCGGGACCCTCCTTGAGGGTCCCGGATCTGATCGACTGTGGCAGTAGTACCGGCGACAGCTGATGATCGATCGTGCTTCCCCGCAGGGACCCCGCGCCTGCCGTGGTCTACCTACTGCGCATCAGTAGACCTGCGGCGCTTGGGTTGATCGACCACCCATGCCTCGTATCCTTTATGTCCAGCTCCGCCAAGGAACAAGGCTACAGCACCCTCCACCATCGAGTTTGCAGTCAACAACAACGAAAGTCAAGCCGCTCAGGACGTGCCCGTAGACTTCAAGGGCACGGTCCCTTTGGCGGCAGACTACTCTCGCCACCAAGATGGTGACCCTAACAACCCTTACTATCGGCGGAGCTTAGACGACTACAGAGTGACTTGAGCGACAGGGTGATTTTACTCACTTTGACGCTAGTCTGCACAGCGGCACGCAGAGCCTGTATGTGCGCCCGAGGCCAGAGACTCAAGCATCTTGCGCGTCGACTACTACCCTACGTGATCTGGGTATCCAATTACTGTGCCGACGTGCCTGCGTCGGGGCTAGCGTGGGAGAAATCTGTCTGGGCTGCTGTCCGGTTTGCCCGGTCGGCTCGATGTTGACGGCAGTGAGGGGGCCCAGGATCGGTGTGCGCGCCGAAGGCTGCGGCCGGGTCACGGCCGGTCAGGACAAGGCTGAAGCCGAGTTGACGGCGTCCGCGTTCCAGGTCACGGGCGGTCAGCGCGGTCGCGTCGTGCTCACCTATCGGCAGTGAGCCGGGCGCGGTCTTGCTGCTCGGTAAGCACGCGGTCGAGGGCGGCCTGCAAGTCGGCCCGGATCGCAGGTACGGGATCTTGCTTGTCCAGGAACGCGAGGGCGTTTTCCAGTCGGCGGCGGTAGTACGCCAACTCGTAGGTAGTCAGTGCATGTAGGGGATGCTCAGGCTGTTCGACGGCAACGGGCTCGATAGGCATAAGCGCTGGTCCTAACCACTGCGGATACGCCGGGCAGATGAAATTCCTGTTGCCCATCACACAGCGAAAGCGCATCGTTAAGCTACGTGACGGCGGTGCCGGTCACATTCCGGCACGTGCCCGGCGCGGCTGCCACAGAAAGAAGGCACTGAGGCCATGGCGAACGACCGTGATCCACGTAGTGATCTCGGGGCATGGCTGGGCGAAGAACTTCGCCGTGCCCGCTTTGACGCGGGTTTCACCAGCCAGGATCAGCTCGCGCGTGAGCTGGGCTTTGACCGGACGGTCATCGTCAAGGCAGAGACCGGGGCGCGTCCCCCGTCCGAAGACCTGGCTCCCCTGATCGCGGAGATGTTCCCCGGCCTGTGCAACGGCCTGTATGTCAGGCTGGCTGCTATTGCCCGCAAATCCAATGGGCCGATTCCAGGATGGTTCGCGGACTGGCTCGGCCGCGAGCGTGAGGCCACATCGGTGCGAATCTGGCAGCCGATCATCGTTCCAGGCCTCCTCCAGACGGCCGAGTACGCCGAAGCGCTGTTCGTCGGTGAGCGCAAGGGCATCGATGCTGACGCGCTGGCGGACCTGGTGGCCGCGCGGATCGGACGGCAGGCCATCTTCGGCAAGCCGGAGCCGCCTGACCTATGGGTGGTGCTGGACGAGGCCGTCCTGCATCGGCTCATTGGGTCGCCGAAGGTCATGTACGACCAGCTGACCCACCTGGCGGACATGTCCGGACGGTCCCACATCCTGATCCAGGTTGTGCCAGCCAGCTCCGGCGCGCACGGCGGCCTTGCCTGCGCGTTCATGGTCGGGACCCTGGACGGCGAGCCGGACTTGCTGCTGATCGAGGCGATTGAGGATCAGACGATCAGGGACCCCGAAGTAGTCCGCAAAGCGGCGGTAGCATTCGATCTTGTACGGGGTGACGCGCTGCCGAGAGGTGCTTCGCAGGACCTGATACTGAAGGTAGCTGAGGACAAATGGAATCTGTAGATGACCCCCGCTGGCGCAAGGCCAGCTTCAGCGGCAACGGCGGTGCCAGCTGCGTCGAAGTCGGCCAGGCCCGCGACGGCATGATTCTGGTACGGGACACCAAAAAGCAGGGCCGGGGCCCGGTCTACCGGTACAGCCCCGAGGAGTGGCGCGCATTCATCACAGGCGTGCGCAACGGCGAGTTCGACCTCGACGGCTCTGGCCGCCTGCCGTAGCCGACCAGCGCGGCTTTCTGAAACTTCGGGATTCTCGCCGCTACCGGCGTAGTAGGTCCACTGACGAATGGTGCAGCGATCTTCCAGGCTGGTCACCTGACGGACGTGAAGTCTGAATCCCGCGCCGCGCAGGTTTAGCGGTATCTGGGACGAGCGCCCCAATCGCCAGGATCGCGGAGCATGACGCATTGCGGTTGGCATGCGCTGGTGATGGCGGCGACGCGGCGCATGGTGCCGGGCAGCCATCGGTCGTGGAGCTCTAGGGCCCGGGCAAGGTCAGGGCGGCGCGCGTGGTGCGTGTGGTGCCATTCGGCGGCCAGGGTGGACAGTTCCCAGATGGCGTGGATGTGGCGGGGCCAGCAGTCCCGGAGTTCGTACCCGCCGTACTGCTGGCGAAGCACGATATCGGCCCACCGTCGCAGGTCGGCTAGCTGCGCAGCGTAGATGTCGCGGTCCAGGCCGATCCAGTACGGGGCAGCCGGCCCGCGGGGAGCGGCGGCCTCGAGCGCGCCGGTGACAGTCTGGGCCAGTTCCTCGAACCGGGCGGCCAGGTCCAGGTCGCCGCAGAGCCCGGCCTGGTCGAGCTGGGCGTCGATGGCACGGATCTGGCCGCGCAGGTCAGCGACCTGCGCGGCCAGCGCGGCGAGGCTCTCGCCCAGAGCACGGGGCGACGGTTCTGCGGGCGTGCTGCTCATCGTCCCGCACGGCTAGGCAAGAGCCAGGCAGCGGTGTCAAGACGAAGCTGGCTGCCCGGCCTGCCTCGTATGGTGCTCATTGCGCCTCCAGTTCGGGTCCGGCACGCCGTTCCAGGTCCGCCTGTGCTTCGGGCGGGCGGAGCTCGGAGGCGTCCCGGAAGCACACCGGGTACCAGGCCTCGCCGTCGTGCCAGGTGGCCAGTTCCGGGGCCTGCACGCAGATCTCCCACTCATCGGGGCCGCACCGGGCGGCCACCCAGCCGGGCAGCCACGGCCACCCGGCCCGATCGCCGCGCTCTTGCTCGCTGGTCAGCGGGTACCGGACCTGCACCCAGGAGTCCTCCGGGAACTCTGGCCCGGTCATGACGTCCTCCAGAGCCCGGTCTGCGTCAGGACCCGCGAGCCGCCTAGCTCGGGCTGGACTTGGGTCAGCCGGGCGTCACGGCCCGGCGCATGACCAGCCAGCCGCCCGGCCAGCGTGCGCGAGCTGCCGTTGTGGTGCCTGGCGCGGCCTGGCGGCGGCCACGGGTGAAAGGTGCGGGTCAGGTCGCGGCTCATGACCGCCTCCGCTCATCTGCGCTGGACAGGATCCGGCTTACCGATGTACGGGTCAGGCCGAACGCCTGGCCGATTGCCGCCTGGCTGTACCCGGCGGCGGCGGCCGCCGCGATCGCCGTATCACGCTCGCGCCGGGCGGCGCCGAGGCGGCGGGTCCGCAGCTCCCGACGGTCCCGCTCGGCCAGGCCACCCCAGACGCCACAGGTGACCCCACTGCTCAGGGCGTAGTCCAGGCACGGCTCGCGGACCGGGCAGGTTGCGCAGACCCGCCGCGCAGGCTCGGCCGACTCACCGCGGCCGGGAAAGAACACGTCAAGGTCGGCGCCGCGGCACGCAGCCAGCTCCCGCCAGCGCACCACAATGGGCGCTGGCGCGGCGGGACGACGGTGACGCAGCTGGGCGGCCGTCACCGGCCGGGCGCGGTGGCCCGCGCCCGCCACTGGACGGCGAATCTGGCCAGGTCATCCGCGTCCAGGCCGCTGGCCGCGAACTCATCAGCGAACCGCCGGGGGAACCGGCGGGTCGTCTTGCGGGCGCCGCGGCACACCACGGTGTGCGGCAGCGCCCCGGCGATCGCCAGCCGCCGGACCGTCTCCCGGGAGACGCCCAGCCGCTGCGCGAGCTGGGCGGCGGTCAGGAAATCCGGCTCCTCCGCGGCGGGTGGTTCAGGCTGCCGCGGAGCCGGGATGAGGGCCGCGGCCAGGGCCCGGGCGACTGTTTCCAGCAGCTCGGCCGGGACCGGGTCGCGGGCTGGCGGATGTGTTGGTTGGCGGGTGGGGGTCGTGTTAGGTTGCATGGCAGGTCCTGTCGAAGGGTCCTTGCCCCCTGGGTGATCTTGGCGGATGGTCCAGGGGGCCTTGTCATGCCCGGGTTTGCCCGGACATGGGGTGGCGGTTAATGGTCGCGCCATCGTAAGTCAAATCGCGCAGGCGCGTCGGGCACGGTGGCGGCCCGGACGTGCCAGTGGCGGTTTCCGCGGTACCTGGATGTTGCCGGTGAGCTTGCGAGCACGGATGAGCTCCGGCGGCCCGAAGCCCCGGGCCGTGACCCGGCGCCCGTCCGATCTCCCGTGTGGTCACGGCAGCTAGCCCGCTCGCGTCCCCGGCCGGCGCCAACACACCCAAGATCACCTGTTATCCGGCGCCGAGCTCAGCCCGTCCCGGCCCGGCATGGTGTGGTCTGCGGCCGGTTGTTTCGTCATGACGAGATCGGCCGAACGGCCCGGATTCCCGCCGGCCTAGCGTGCGAGTACCGGGACGAAGACGCCAGCGTCCCAGACGCGCTTGTGGATGCTGGAATCCTCGCTGATCCGGCGGAGCCGGCCTTCCTGGAGCCGGAAGAGCATCACGGTCACCGCGATCCCCATGCCCCGCCGTGCCGGATCGTCGCCGGCCTGCCAGGCGCCATCCGGTTCACTCTCGGACGCTCTGGCTTTAGCGGCCGGGCAAATCCGCAAATTATGCGTGATCCGGCCTTACTGTCCGTCAACACCCAAAGATCTACCGGACACAGGCATCGCGAATGATGACCGCGGAACCAGGCGCAGGAGGTGACGGATCGTGGCCACGAATGTGACGCTACACGCGGGCCACGACATCGCCTACCTCACTGCCGGGCAAGGCGCCGGCGGCTGCGCCGGGGCCATGTCGTACTACACCGCGGCCGGGGAACCACCTGGCCAGTGGGCTGGGAAAGGCACCGCCGCGCTCGGGCTGGATGGCCAGGTCGACCCGGCCGTGATCGGCCGCCTGTACCAGGACAACGTTGGTCCGGGCGGCGAACTCCTGGTCAAGCGCCGCCAGTCTAAAGCCGCCGCCGAACGGGAAGCGGCGGCGGTGGCCGCCTACTTGGCCGCGCACCCGTACGCCAGCGCGACCGAGCTGGCCGAGGTCCGCGCCGCCGAACGTGGCCGCGACCCCCACCAAGTCCCGTACTTCGACCTGACCGTTAGCGCCGTCAAGAGCGTCTCCGTGCTGCACGCCTCCTACCGGGTCGCCGCAAGACAGGCCCGCGACCGCGGCGACGACGACCAGGCGGCCGCGTTCTACGCCCGGGCCGATGAGCTCGAGGACGCGCTAATGGAATCGGCGCGCGAAGCGGTGGCCTGGCTGGACCAGCACGCCGCCTACACGCGGACCGGGCACCACTCCGCCCAGTCAGGGGAGTGGCGGGACGGCCAGGGTCTGGTCGCCAGCTTGTTCCTGCACCACCTATCGCGGGACGGGGACCCGCAGTTGCATGTGCACGTGGCGATCTGGAACCGGATCCAGCGCGGCGACGGCGCCGACGACAGGTGGCGGACCCTGGACTCCCGCACCCTGCATGCCCAGCGGCTCGGCGTCGCCCCCGTCGCCGACCGGACCCTAGAAACCCGGCTGACCGCGCTCGGCTACGTGATGGTGCCGCGAGCGGACGGGAACGGCGCCGAGATCGGCGGGGTCCCCCAGGACGTGATGGACCTGTTCAGCTCCCGCGCCGTCGCCGTCACCAGCGAAACCAGACGCCTCGCCCGCGACTATGAGGCGGTGCACGGCAGGGCGCCGTCCCGCCGCACCCTGTGGCTGCTGCACCAGCAGGCCGGGCAGCGCACCCGCCGCACCAAGGGCGAGGCGCGCCGCACCCTGGCCGGGCAGACCGGCGCGACCGAGCCGACCGCGGCGCAGCGGCTCGCCGCCTGGCAAGCCCAGACCATGCACCGCGAACTGGTCGCGCTTTCCGTCGTGCACGGCGAGGTGGCGGCGTTCGCCGCAGCGTGCACGGACCGTGCACCGGCACCGCTGGATGAGGCGGCCAAGCGCACCGCCGCCCGGATCGCGGTGGCGGAGGTGCAGAAGCAGCATGCGGTGTGGTCGGTGGCGCAGCTCCGGTTCGAGGTGCACCGGGCGCTCCCGGTCCTGCCCGCGGGCACCGACGGGCAGGTGGTGGTCGACGAGGTAGCACGGCTGGCCGTGGGCGGCCGGGCCGGGACCGGGGTTGTCCAGGTGACCGCGCCGGACATCGCGGATGTGACCGGCCTGGGTGTCCGCAGCTCGGACGGCGGGAGTATCTACCGGCCGCCGAATGCCGAACGCTACTGCACCCTGGCCCACCTCGACGCCGAAGAGCAAATCCTTGAGGCTGCGAAACGAACGGTCCCGCAGCTGATCGACGCCGGGCAGGCTCGCGCGGCCGCCGGGCGTACGGACCTGACCGCCGAGCAGCAGGACGCGGTAATCACGATGCTGACTGCGAACACGGCGGCGACGGTGCTGATCGCGCCGGCCGGGGCGGGCAAGACCCACACGATGGCCGCGTTCGCCCGGCTGTGGACGACGTTCACCGGACGGCGGGTGATCGGGCTGACCACCTCGACGAACGCGGCCCGGGTGCTGGCGCACGAAGGCCTGGCCGAGAGCTACAACATCGCCCAGTTCCTCGGCAAGACCGAAGGGTCGGACGAACTGCGCCGGCCCGTCCCGTTGCACCGCGACGATGTGCTGGTTCTGGATGAGGCAAGCCAGCTCAGCACCGCCGACCTGGCCATGATCGCCCAGGCTGCCCGGCAGGCCGGGGCTCGGATCATCGCTACCGGCGACACCGCCCAGCTCGGTGCGGTCGAGGCTGGGGGCATGCTCGCCCTGCTGGCCTCCGAGGTATCCACCGTCCATCTGCACGAGGTCCGCCGGTTCCAGGCCGCGTGGGAGCGGGAGGCCAGCGTCCAGCTCCGCGACGGTAACCTGGCCGCGGCCGCCGTCTACGACCGGCACGGCCGCATCCGGGCCGCCGACCACGAAACCGCCTACGATCGCGCCGCGTCCATGTGGCTCGCGGATCACCTGCGCGGTAAGGACGTGCTGCTGCTCGCCGGGTCCAACGCCGAAGCCGCCGAACTGTCCCGCCGGGTCCAAGCCAAGCTCCTCCAGTACGGTGACGTCGGTCCGCCGACCGCCGTGCTGGCGGACGGCAACCACGCCGGGACCGGCGACCTGATCCGCGCCCGTCTCAACACTAAGATCGACGCCGCCGGGCAGCAGCTCACCAACCGCGACACCCTGAAAATCGCCGGGTGGCGGGGACCCGACGCCGAGGTGCGGCGGCAGCGCTTGGACGGGACCTGGACCGCGCCGTTCCAGGTCCCGAGGTCCTATCTCGCGCACAGCGCCGAGCTCGCCTACGCCGGGAACGTCCACGTCGCCCAGGGCCGCACCGTCGACACCGCCCATCTCCTGGTCACCGCCACGTTGTCCCGGCAGGCTCTGTACGTCGGCATGACACGCGGCCGGGAATCGAACACCGCGCACGTGGTCACCGGCAACACCGCCCCGCCGGGGACCAAGCCGTACCAGCAGGCCGCCTCGGAATCCGTGCTCGCCGGTGTCCTGCAGCGCGGCGGGGACGACCTGTCCGCCATCGGGCAGATCCGCCGTCCGCAGGATTGGGCCGGGGGGACCGGTCACCTGCTCCACCTGTGGTCCGCCGCCGTCAGCCACACCCTCTCGCCGGCCATCGACGAGCAGATCACAGCCCGGCTCACCGATTCCGAAGCCTGGCGGTACCGGCGGGAACCTTCCCGGCCGGTGCTGCAGGATGCGCTGCGGGACGCTCAGCTCGCCGGGCACGACATCAGCGAGGTCATCGACCGGATCACCGCTGGCCCGATGGACGGCGCACGGTCGATCGCCAGCGTCCTGCACGGCCGCCTCCAGCGGCTGCAACTCCAGCCGGGCGGACCCAGCGTGACGTGGGCGCAGCGCACGTCGCAGAACGCCCCGGCGGTGGCCCACGAGCTGGCCGCCGGGCTCGATGACCGCCGCCGCGAACTCGGCGAGGGTGCGCTGACGAACCCCGAACCGTGGCTGACCCGCCACCTCGGGCCGCCGCCCGGACCGGACGCCTCCCCGGTCTTGCGGGACGACTACGCACGACGGGCCGGCACCGCCGCGGCCTACCGGGAAGCATGCGGGATCACCGACCCGCAGCAGGCGGTCAGCTTCGCCCCGCACCCCGGACCCGAGCTCGAAGCCCTGCGCAACGACACCTTCCGCGCTCTGGAGATCGCCGACGAGCATGCCGAGATCCGGGCCATGAGCCGCGGTGAACTCGAGGCGCAGCTCCTCCAGGCTGACGGCGCGCAGGCGGCCTCACCACCGGATACCAGCAGGCTGCTACGTGCGACCGCGCAGGCCGAGGCCGACGCCTGGCAGCAAGCAGCTGACGCCGCAGTAGACCATGACCAGGTACGCGCGGACAACGCGAGGTCGCTGGCTGCAGCGCTGGCCGTCGAGACCAGCCGCCTGGAAGCCGCGAACGCCCGGTGCGAGGAATGGTCCGCCCGGACCGCGACCACCCGGGAGAGAGCCGGGAAGGCCAGAGCCGAGCTGCAGCGTCGCGGGCAGCAGCCATCCGCCAGGTCAGCAGCGGAACCGCAGGGCATGGCCGCTTGGTGGCGGGACCTTCAGGCGCACGCTGATACGGTGGACCGCGCGATCGACCGCGAGCAGCATGCGGCTATCCGTGAGGGTCGGCCGTGGCCACCCGAGCGTAAGCCGCAAGCCGGGCACGAAGAACTGGGCGTAGCCGCGCCTGGGCTCGAACCGCAGCCCGCGCAAGTCCAGCCAGCAACACCCGACGCCTCAACGGGACATGAGTTCTCCGCATCCGCACCGGGAACTCTGCAAGCCGAAGCTGCGGGACCTGTCTTCGCGGATGACGGGCGCGCCGCCAGGCTCGATGAGCTGCAGTCCCGCGCTAACGAGGCCGCACGCCGCATCAACGCGCAGCGGGCGGAGCTCGACGCCAGCAGCGACCACGCCGCACGGATCAAGCGGGAAGCACAGGCCGCCGAGGCGGAAGCTAAGCGGCAGGCAGACACGTCCTATGAAATGGAACGGTAGGAGATCCGGCCGAGCTCGCCTTAACCGCGCCGACTGAACGGACCGACATCTTTCCGTTCCGGAGAGCCACAAGAGTGCTGGTGGCCTCAGCGCGACACCGTAGGCATCCGCGGTATGAGAGTAAGCGCCACTGCAAATAGCAACGGCCATCGACCGGGTTGTTACAACTATCTCCACACTTTCAAGGGCGTGCCTCCGGCACGCCACCGTCCGGGCAAATGCCCGGACGCGCGGGCAGGAAGCACGAAGTCATCGAGTGCGAATGCATGACTGAGATGGGCACCACCAGGACCACGAGCGGGGAAGCGGTGGGCAAGCTGGCCGACTGCGGGGCGGCGGCCATGTCGCGCTCCTTAGGGCGGAAGCCCTACGGGCGCGCCGCCGCCGCCAGGCCAGCAGGCCCGCTTCCGCCGGTCGGTGCTACCCGCCGTCACGCTACGCCAATGGCGCGCCTGCAAAGACCGGACCTAGCCCGTCCTCCGTGCCGGGCATCCTCTCGGCGTGCGAGATCACAGTCAAGGGCGCTCCCTCCGGTCGCGTCTTCGATGACGCTCCGCGCCACCCTTGAGTGTGATCTTGCACGGCAAGACCTCGGCACTATCGGAAGGACGGAGCAGAACCACGCGGGCACTGCTGTACTTCTGCGTAAGTCGAACCGCGCACAAGGGTCGGATGCCGAGATGATCAGCGAGATACCACGTCCACTACGGATCATCAAACAGATCGTGACCACGACGTAAGTTCACGCGCGTCACGCAAAAGTGAACCGTCACAGATCCTTCCCGAACATGGGCTATGGTGGCGCCATGCATAATGAAGTTTTCTATGCCACCGCTGCGACGGTGATCCCGCTGCTGCTGATCTCGGTCATTGCGACGCGGAGCATGAGGGCTGGAGAACTGCATCAGCAGGCTACCAGCACCATACTGATATTTGGAGTTCCGGTCATTGGCGAGACGGCTGCATTGGCTTTCTTGTTCTTCGAACCCATGCCCACCGCAGCTGCGGTAATTCTTTCAGCGCTAACGTGGGCTGGCCTTTTGAGTCAGCTCGGCCTCGCCGCGTGGTGGCTAACTGACCTCACCAGAAGCGACAGACTAGCAGCCATCAGTGCACGTAGACGACTCCGAATTTGCCCTATGTGCGCCGCGCAGCACGCTGGGCCGGGAGAGTACTGCAGAAATTGCCACCACGTCCCGTCCAGGCAGAATGGGGACGGAGATGCAGCGAAGACGCATATCTCCTCCGGAGTCGAAAACTGGCTGCTCGACATCCTCGCATGTCCGGAGTGCAAGGCCCCCGTAGAAATGGATAAGGACGCCAACGAACTCGTGTGTATCAGCGCCACTTGTGGTCTGGCCTATCCAATTCGGGACAACATCCCGGTACTACTGGTAGAAGAGTCCAGGCGGCCAAGTCGGGAACGTGCCACGTCCGTGCCAGAACTGGCGGAAAACCACGGTCATGAGGGGTCTGCCACGGGCACAGCGAACGACTTCCAACCTGAGCAAACGCAGGTCGGGTCCGACCCCGAAACCTCCTTCTAAGGAGGGGGTGGCTCGCCGGGTTGGTGTCATCACGACCTTGATAGGCGGCCGCCGATCGAACGAGCTTGGTTACTCGGCCACGCTGGCCGCATCTTGGCCGCACAACAGCGCTCGACGCTGGCATGTAGCGTGCATCAATAAGCGTTATTTCAGCAGCTCAGCAGCTCAGCAGCTCAGCAGCTCAGCGGCAAGATGGCTAGGAAGAAAGCGAGACTGTAGCTCTCTACGGATCAGATGGTGGCTGCCGTTTCGTGCAGCAGCGATGTGGCGATCACGTTACGTGATCGTCAAACCCTCACAACTGGGGAATTGCATGATCGCCGACAGATCCCGCAGCTCCATAAATTACGGTGCAACCTGATCCGGATCACCAAGGGTCGCACTACGGGTTGCAATCAACCAGGATACGCTTTATGCATTTTTTCTATGGCTTTTAGCGCCGTATCCCATCGCCCGTCCGTTGGGCGAACGTGAACTAGGGCTGGGCTGCACAAAGGAGCATCAGTCGATGTGCGCGTGTCTGCGGTTGCCTTTACTAGAGAAGTTTCGTCTATGTCGTTGTAGTGTTCTGCTGGCACAATTTCGGCCAACCGCCAGGCTAGCTTTCCCACCAAATTACGCGACTCACGTTCGATTCGCCAACGCTCTATCCGAGGCAAAAAAGCCGCACCTTGCCTGATCGCGCCTGCGAACTCTACAAACCGAGCACGGTCCAGCAGCTCACCGACACTCTCTATGCGAAACAATTTTCCCCGCGCCTCAACCATTTGGTAATTGAGATTAGATATGGCGCTAGAAATCTTCCTTCTTCCTTCAAGGCGGTTCCGACCACGCTCTTCGCGCTCAGCCTGTGTTGGCGCAATCAGCCACCCGACCGCGGCCCCAGAGATTCCACCGGCGACCGCACCTATAACACCGCTGATTATTTCGGTGCTGAGGTCACTCATCGTGATGAGGGTGATCGATACATTCTAGACTGTAAACAGATTTGCTCGGCAATCGCTTTGCGCGTAGCCGTTGCGCCCTGGCGCGTACACGCCGCTGCGCTCGGTTCTCCTCGCTTACCAAGCAGGGGCGGTCGATGTCCATCGCGAAATAGTCATTTTCAACTAGCAATTCTCTGATAACTTTCGCGCCTTCTGTCCGCTTGACATAACATTCCGCCATCGTAATTGGCACAAGCCAATAAATATGACAAGGACTAGCGCCGGGAAGGTCAAGATGGAAGAAGTCGCTGACCTCACCCTCCAGGTTCTCAAGCAATGGACTCTCAGCATAAACGTCAGTGAGCAAGCTGCCTTCGATAACGAAATCATCCGGGATCGAGAAGCTGAGACCCAACCCGAAGGTAGTATTCGTGACATGCGGATACTTGGCGATAAATTTTAGCACTAGCAGAGGAACGTAGCCGTAGTTCAATCCGAAGTCCCAATTTGGATCAAGATACATGATCAATTCCGCGCGATCGGCTTTATCATGCTTGTGCTCATCCGCCTCATCGTGCTCATCAGACTCGTCCGAATCGGGCTGACGTAGAGGTAGAGCGCTCATTCCAACAGTGGCTGCAGTTATGAAAGGTCTATCGGGTGTCGGCGGATAAATATACACATCAAGATGTATTTTTTCCGACTTTATCTCATGATAAATCATTTCTAGACTTGTGCCAAAATAGCGTTCATAGTGTTCACTGAGCGCAGCCTCATGACCCGCAGAGAGGAATACCATGTCGTCGATTTCCGAAGCTTCATCGACCGCAGGAGATTTACGGACCTCTTTAGCCGCACCGTCGGCGATACCAATGCGCTTGGCCGACTTAGAGCTTTTACGCTTGGCTGACTTTGAGCTTTTGGGCACCGGACCTCCCAGACAAAAAGAGCGGTGACAGTGGGAATCGTCCGCGTGCGATCTGCGTGCAATACCGGGCGCTGAGCGCCAGTAGCAAACGGGTCATAGCGGCACCCAATCGACTCGACGAACAGTGAGCCTAGGATGCCTCCCGGCCCAGCGCGACGCGTGGTCAGGGACAAGGTCGAACTGCTGACCTTCCGCTTTCAGGCTGACGTACGCCCGCCTGACCAGCAGAGAGCATACCGCTGCCGGACGCACGTTGCACGTTGCGCGATCGGAGCGCAGAGTCGAACGATCACGCGGTCACACACGTGCTGTATAACCTGCGCTTCGGCTGGTCTTCGGTCTCGGACCCGCGGGACGCGCGCGGGCAACCCACTGGCGAAGGCTGCAAAGCCGAGACTGATCGACGGCTTCATGCCGAAGGTTTAGGAGTTGGTCGATCGGTCCAAAGCGAAGATCCGGGCAGAGCGGCTCACCGCAGGGCCTGCGGACCGTGGACCGGTTCGTGGACCGAGTCGACGGATAATCCCAGCGCGGCGGGTGTCATCAGTGCAATGACCGGTGCTATCGGTGCAGCTAGAGTGCGTGTGGCTCGGGAGCATGCCTCTCGTAATGCGTAGGTCATCGGTTCGATTCCGATAGGCGGCTCCAGCCACCACAGCACCGCTACCAGGCATTTCACTCCGCATCCGGTTCGCTGCTCTGGCGTTCGTCCGATCCGGACAGCTCAAATGCCCCCGAGATGCCCCCGACCATTCGCGCCGCCTGCCACAGATTGCCGTCAACCAGATGGCCGTAGAGGTCCATCGTCATGGACGCGGAGGCGTGCCCCAGCACCCGCTGTACCACCTTCGGGTCCGCACCAGCGGCCAGCCACACCGACGCCGCCGTGTGGCGCTTATGTGGAATTCCACCTAATGCCGCAGATCATGAACCCGGAACCCCTGAAGCCCGGCCGCCGCCGTGGCAACGCTCCAGCGCACCGACCGTTTCCAGTTCGACTCACGCAGCGGTCCGCCTTCCGGCGCGTGGAACAGCCAGGCGTCCGACGCCTTGTCCGCGCTCCAGCGGTCGACGATCGGCACCAGGGCCACGACCAGTGGCACCGTCCGAGCCCGGTTGTTCTTCAGCGTGTCCACGTACAGCGCACCGCCGCCGCCACCGGCCAGCACGGCACGCCGCAACCGCAGGCCAGGACCGGGAACCGACACCAGGTCACCCACCCGGAGACCGGCCAGCTCACCCCAGCGCAGCCCCGCCAGCGCCAGCACTGGTACCACGTCGCGATATTGACCCTGGCAAGCCTCCATCAGCTTCGCCAGCTCATCCAGGGTGAGCGCCTGGCCCTCGCGTCGAGCGCGGCCACTAGTTGGCTTGCGAACCGACGCCGCCACGTTGTGCTGCACCCGAGCGTCAGCGACCGCAAACGCGAGCACGGACCGTAGCGTAGCCAGGGCACGGGTAGCGGTCGACGGGGCCAGGCCACGAGCGACCAGTGAGCCGACCCAGCCCGACACCTCTGCCGCCGTGATCGAGGCCACCGGCCAGTTGCCGAAACGCGGTGCGATGTAGTTCCGCCACGCTGACTCGTCACTCTCACGAGTCCGACGCTTGACCGAGCTGCGCGACCCCAGCCAGTCGGTGGCCACCACCGACAGCGGCACCTGACCACGACGCGGGTCGATCCACTCACCCAGGCGAAGCCGCCGCCGCTGGTCCTGCTCCCAGGCGACCGCATCGGCCTTACGCTCGAAGACACGCGCCGCCACCTCACGGCCGTGCGACTTCACACGCGCCCTATACCGGACCGCCCCGGACGGCAGTGTGTACCGCTGGACTCCCATTACGCCACCTTCGGCGTCTCGCGCTGCGCTTCCAGCCACTCGGCCACGTCGCGGGTGTCCCACATAAGGCGACGGCCGACCTTGATCGCAGGCACGAATCGGCCTTCCTGCCGTAGCCACCGCACAGTGAGCACCGATACGCGCAGCCGTTCAGCCACTTCCTCGATCGTCAGCAGCTCCACCACGTCGTCAGCCTCCGTACTCATGCCGCCGTTGCCGGAACATCCACGGCCTCTTCGTCGCCTGCCGCCCGCATACGTGCCTCTCTGAGCGCGGCTTGCCATCGGGTACGGTCCGCGACAGCGTGCAGGAGCCGCCGCGCGTGCGCCATATGGTCCGGGTCAGCTGGGGTCACAGGTTCCCAGGAGTAGCGGGCCGGGTCAGTTGCCGAAACACCGAGAGTCGACAGCAGCCACTCGCGCCGGTCTGCCCGGTGATCAGCCAGCGCCTTACCCGACCAGCGTCGGGAGACCAGAACTCGCCGCCCGGCATAGCCGAGGTGTTCGGCGTCATGGGCCTTGCCCTTGCACCGGCCGGGGACCAGGCCGGGCCGGGAATTCTCGGGCTGGATGCCGTAGCGGAGCCAGTTCGCACATCGCGGCGAGCACGGCTCGAAGCGCAGCGCCTCGGCCAGCCGCGCCGCGTGGGCACGTGCGGGGTCGGTCTGGGCCTGGTGGCAGTCGGCTACTTGCTTGGTGAGGTACTTGGTCAGGTAGCCGATGCACCGGTGGGAGTCCTTGGACCCGGCTAGCACGCCCTGGGCGTCGAAACGGTCCCCGAACCGGGCGACGTGCGCGGGCGCGCCCGGCTGGCCGATGGCGTCGAGCGCCTGATCCCAGGTCGGCAGGACTTCCCCGGTGGCCGGGTCGAGGTAGTTCCCGGTGGCCTCGTCCCAGACCGGCAGCTCGCCGTCCCCGAACCGGACCGTCGAGGTGTCCGGCCACCAGACCTGGTGGTAGGTGGCGGCAAGGACCTGGCGCAGCTCGGTGCGGGAGACGGTGCCACGCAGCGCGAGGTGGACGTGCGGGGCGAGCCTCTTTTGCGGTTCGACGGCGGCGAAGTACTGCACGTCGTAGCCGAGGAACCGGCGCAGGTTCTGCATGAACCGGTCGAACAGCGCCGCGAAATGCAGGGCGTCCCGCGCGGCCTGGCTGTAGTCGTAGCGAGCCGGGTCGACCGGTGTGCCGTCTTCCCGGACCCGGCCGTAGCTGGGGCAGGTCAGCGTGACGAACAGCGAGGGGCGGAACGTCTTGCCGTCCGGGGCGGTGTAGGTCTTGCCCACGGTCCGGGAGGTGACCTTGCGACGTGGCAGGTCCGGGGCGTCCTGGCGACGGCGGGTCGACCGGTGCCGCCGCGCTGGCCTGGCCGGGGCGACCTTCCCCCGCATGCCCGCCTTGGTGATCTCGTCGTCCAGCTCGGTGAGGAGCTCGTCCAGGTCAGCGGTATCGGTCCCAGCCGCCGCAGCTTGGTCACGGAGCACCTGGGCTTCAGCGCGCTTTTCGATCCACCACTGCTGGTCATCGGTGGCCGGGTCGGGGGTGATGTCAGGTTCGTGCTCGAGGTGCCACCCTTCCCGGCATTGCGCGGCGCGCAGGGCGCGGGCTCGCTCGGCGCAGGACGGGCACACATTGGCGAGGGTGTGGCCGCAGGGCACGAGCACCTGATCCACGTGGCCGGTATCGATGTTGGTCCGGCGCAGCTGGATAGGCCGGATGCAGGCACCGTGTTCGATGGCCAGCTCCCGGACTACTTCCCGGGCCAGCGGCATCGTCAGCCGCTGCGCCCGCGTCGTCCTGGCAGCAGGTTCGGTCACTTCCCACCTCCGCAGGCGTGATCGCCGGTCCAGGTGTCGGACCAGCCGCACAGCCGCATTCCGCACTCGGCTCGGATACGCCGTTGTCGTGCAGGGTCAGGCCGGTGCCGCAGACCGGGCACGGGTCATCGGTCCGCCAGGTGGTCACCGCGATCACGCCGCCACCTCCTGCATGGGCCAGGTGGCCAGGTCATCGGCGCACTCGCGCGCCATGGCGCGGATGTCAGCGTCGGAGACCCATCCGGCGCGGACCCGTACCGGGTCGGGATCGGCTTCGAGCCTTACGAAGGCCACTCCAGCGCCGGTGGACGGGTCCGACGGGATCAGCTCGCAGGTAGCGCCACGGTCCCGTGCGCCGTCCCCGAGGACCATGTCCACCTGCTCGGGCTCATCGAGCCGCATCGCGATCCGGTCCGGGAACAGGTTCCGGATGGTCAGCACGTCCTTGCGCGGGTCCTGCAACGCGGCGACCACGCAGTAGCCGACCGCCCGGCCCTGAGTGGTGAGGGTGGCCAGCGCGGACATGATCCGGGCCTTGAGGGTGCGGTCGGGTTGGTAGGCGGTCAGGAACGCGACCTCATCGACCAGGACCACGGTGAAAGGGTGCTCGAGGGTCGGGGTGTGGTCCCGCTGACGACCGGCGAACATCGCGGCCCGGCCCTGCATGTCGGCCACCGCGGCTTCCAGCATGTCCGCGATCGCAGCTGGATCGGCGGCGTAGTGGCCGTAGGTGTCGAAGATGACCCGGCCGTAGGCCAGCTCCATCAGCTTGGGATCGGCGGCTAGGACCCGGACCAGGCCGTCGTGCATCAGCGGCAGCATCGCCCGGACCAGTCCCCACAGCAGGGAGGCCTTTCCTGCGTCAGTGGCCCCGGCCACCAGGACGTGCGTCACGCAGCTCGAAGACCATCGCCACCGCACGTTCCCGCAGCTCGGCGGGGTGCTGATTCCGTGATGCCATGAGCCCCAACTTTCCCAGAAGTCACAGCCTCCAAGAAACCCGGGGCGGCTCACTCAGCCAAGAAAGGAAGGGGAAGGGGGAGGCGCTGAACCATGCCCGCTATCGCGGGTATCCAAGCTTGGGCAGATCAGGGTTAGGCGAAGCGACCGGACTCCGATACGTATGCCGCCTCATCGCCATCATGCGGCTACCTGACTGCGACATCTAACCTGAGCCGTGAAGAAAGGCCAGCACAAGCTCGGGCGCGACTCTTCAGTACTGCCGAATTGAGCCGTATTAGATCAAGGCGGCTCCGCTGCGCCCGGCACCGCTCGCACCGGGCTGCGGCCCTGGGGGGCCGACCCGGCACGGCGAGCCGGGCATGCGGGCACCGATCCACAGATCGGATGGACTCATCGGCAGCGCTCAAGCTCACGCCAGCTATGAGCCGTCATCCCGGCCAGTCAGAGTCACGCAGACGGACGCCACGGCCAGGGCGTCGACGACACTGGATGCAGGCCGCTTACCTCCCATCGACTGCCGACGCTGACCAGGCGATCCAGCGCCGTGAAAAGAAGAGGAAGGGGGAGGGGGGCAACGGGGATTCACCCGGACCGACATCGTATTCCGCCGTCCGCTCCGGTCAAGCGCGGCGCCTGCGGCGCCGTGGGCCACGTCGTCGGTGGCCGCGAGAGTCTTCCGTTGCCGCGTCTGGGCGTACGGTGGGACCCAGTTACCTGGCGGGGCGTTCCCGTGCTGGTCGTTGTTTAAGCGCCCATGCGGTTAGCAGGTAGGTCACTACGATCAGCAATGATGTCCCGGTGAGCCACTGATACCAGTCCGCACGTGCCGCTGCGCTGCCATGGATAAGGATCAGCAGGCCGACTAGGGGGACGACCGCGGCAACGGCTGCTGTGCTCGCCCGCGACGGCAGGTGCCTCGTTCGTGTATCCAGGCCAGCGCGATTGCGCCTGGGTGCGGTGCTGAACTGGGCCCCGATCCGGGCGGCGAGCTGCCTGTCCACTTTATCCAGGAAAGCTTCCACGACAGCATCGCTGTATTCGGGGCCCAATTCGTGATGCGCTGCGGCTGCAGCGCGGATGTCATCTGGCTCCAGCGGGAAATCGCTCACTTCAGCAGCGTAGCCGTCGCACCGGGTTTGGTCACTGCGCCTCACCCGGACGCAGATCGTATTCCGCCGTCCGCTCCCGTCAAGCAGCGGCTAACCGCATGATCCTTTGGCCCGCCCCCTCCACACGAGCACAACCCACTCGCGCGGAGCCTCTACCAGTCCAAAGCATCAAGCAGCCGCAACTTGACCTCCACTCCCGGCTCCACGACCTCGGCACCTATCGGGTGAAGGCCCTAAGCCGTTCATCCCTCTTACGGCTGAGGCGGAAGGAGCAGGCAGATGACCCCTCTGGCGACGGACCAGCCATCAGGTGCAGACAGCGGTGACAGGCGATCCGGTGTCAAGGCCGGGTTGACATCAAACCGGCGACGGCGATCGGTCGAGAACGACGAGTACGGGGCATTCATCCGGCGCATCCTGCGCGCCTACAGTCGCCGCATCTCAGACGGCGACGTGGAAGCTCTCAGCCTCATGACCGGGCTCGCGGACGAACTCGATGCCGCTATAGCCGAGGCGGTCAAGGGCCTCCGCGCCTGCGGCTATTCCTGGGCCGAGATCGGCTCGCGGCTCGGCATCACCCGCCAAGCCGCGCAGCAACGCTGGGGATAATGGTGATCCGGGCGTGCCCCCGAGGTGCCCCCGAATCGCCGTTAACAGCCACTAATCACCGACAGCGGTACCACACAAACGTCAAGCTGGTGCAGGCATCAGGCCTGTGAACAACGCATGAGAACAGGCTCGTAATGCGTAGGTCATCGGTTCGATTCCGATAGGCGGCTCAAGCTAGAAGACATAAATCGAACAGAAGTGTTCGAAGCCGTGGACCGGGTTGTGGACCGAAACGGCCCGATCGGGTCATCGTTCCGGCATGGCCAAAACGAGCAAAGGTCACATACAGCGGCTGCCGAGCGGCTCGTTCCGGGTCAAGGTCTACGCGGGAATCGACCCGGTCACCGGCAAGGCGCGGCTGCTCAGGCAGACCTGCCCCGACGAGGCTGCCGCCTACGCGGCGCTCAGCCGGATGCTCGTCGAGGCCGGCGGCGGCCGGTTCCCCGACCAGCAGGCGACTCTCGGCCAGGCGCTCGCTAAGTACCTGGAAGTCGCCGACCTGGAGGTGTCGACCCGGGAGGCGCACCAGGGCTACGTCCACCACACCATCGGGCCGGTGCTCGGCGAGGTCAAGATCCGCAAGCTCGGCGCCGACTCGCTCGACGCGCTGTACACCGCGCTGAAGAACTGCAGCCCCGCGGGCGCAACCTCCTGCCTCTGGCACACTCGGGCTCATGACCGACGTCCCGGTAGAGAACTTTGCCCAGCCTTGGGCTGCAGACACACGCGATCCGCTGCCGCTGGTCGGTGATGAGCGGATGACCCTAACCGCTGTGCTGGACTGGCATCGGCAGACCTTCGAACTCAAATGCTCCGGTGTTCCTGCGGAACGGCTGTCGGAGAAGGCCATCCCGCCGTCAGGGCTGAGCTTGCACGGCCTGGTCCGCCACCTCGCACAGGTGGAGCGGTGGTGGTTCCGCCAGCAGTTCGCCGGTGAGGACGTGCCGCACCTGTACTACTCCAACGGCGATCCCAACCAGGACTTTGATTCGCTCGGCGGCGACCCCGCCGAAGCCTTTGCCGTGTGGCATGCGGAGTGCGATCACGCCCGCGAGATTGTAGCCCGGACGTCTTCGCTGGACCAGACAGCCATATGTCAGCCGGACGGCCAGCCGATCTCCCTGCGCCGGATCGTGGTAGACATGATCACCGAATATGCCCGGCACGATGGCCACGCTGACCTGCTCCGCGAGCGCATCGACGGTGCCACTGGGTATTAGCCCGCCGCGATGCGAACGCGTGACCCGCTGCTGAGAAGGTCGGTTTGCGCAGCAGGTCAGCCTGCCTGTCCGCAGGTCAGCCGTGTACGGGTTGTCCGGAGTGACCGTGAGTTCCCGGCGTAGAGATCCGTAGATGCCCGCGTGGGCGTCCGGCCGTGTTCAGATCATTCCGTGACCTCGGGCGCGCTGCTATCCGCTGCCCACGTCAGCAGCATGGCGGCATGCCGTCCGGCCTGGACCATCGCCTGCGGACCTGCCTGCTGCACATCGGCCTGGACGCCATGGCTTACAACGCCTACCGCGGCCCAGCCGCTGGGATGACCTCGCCCGCACCGCCAGCCAGGTGTCAGAGCTGATCTAGGGTCCGGAGCCTGGATGTGCCCGTCGTCCTCGCAGGTGCCGGATCCCTTGTGAGCGGACGCCGGTTAATGGTTGGCACACTTCGGCTTCGCTTGATGTGCGACAGTCCCTAGGTGTGCTGGTGATTTTGATGATGCCGCAGCCCGCGGTCGGCGTCTGCTGCGAGCGCGTCACGCCAGGCGATGCCCGCGATTACGTTCGCGCCTCCTGTGTCCTGGCCGGTCCGAGACGGGTGTCCGCGCGTCCGCGTCGGTGCAGGTCATCGACTATGGCCCCGAGCGGAATCGGGAGGGCGCCTTACGCCGCGTACCAAGCACAGACGCGGGTCACTGTCACACGAGCAGCGCCTCGAGCTCCGGAAGTCGGCCGAACAGGCCGGGGAGGCCCCGCACGCCGTTGCGCACGGACTCGTGCGACAGCGCGAGGTCAGGGCCGGTGCTCGCCTCGACACCGGCGAGGCACCGGAGGATGTTCCACCTCGTGTG